>Ga0209671_1003424_pt1 | contig 15259 bp, 9 predicted proteins | sample WorMetHERISLAND2_2_FD_187401 | JGI IMG/M metagenome (GOLD analysis project Ga0209671, IMG submission 187401) | Marine gutless worms symbiont microbial communities from Max Planck institute for Marine Microbiology, Germany - Olavius geniculatus... | ecosystem: Host-associated > Annelida >... | reverse complement strand
GTTATCGGTACCTACGTTTCATTGGTATAGCTTACCGCCAGTTACCATTTACTCGAGTAGTGAGCAGTTACTGAGACAATGAAGAATGATTGCCTAATTGTTATTGTTGAGTACGCTCAAAATAGCAGAAACGGCATAGTGAACGATTATCATTTGAAACCGAAAAATGTAACCTAGAAGGTCGGGACTTAGACCGTTTAAATCTACGTTTAATGCTGAAAATTTTATATTATGCAGATTATCTTGGTCTATGTGTAGTGAATTCAGCGCAGTGGGCTCTTGAAATGTGTCTTGCAGCCCAAAATCGCCAAAATATTCATAAAAACCCCTATTTTGGCGTTCAAAGTCATCCAAAATCATTGAATTTAGTGGCAATCGAGAGCCAGTTTACGACTTTGTATTAGTGATTAATGGTAACCTATGTGCCCTATCTCGCACCGTTATTGAGATACAGCGGCCTATTGGCTGAAATCGCAAATTTTTCCTACCCCCTCTCATTTAGCGCCTTCGTTCAGGATGACCTCTTTCGAATTTTTGGAAATGCTTTACGGTTCCTGAAACTAGAGTCTTCCAGGCAGCACTTAGTTATACTGAGTCAACATCTATAAGTGTGGCCTTTTGTCCGGGATTCCCACCAGGCATAGGGATAAAAGCCACTGCGTGTGAATGATACCGAAGTATTGCTATTCTGCTGCGTCAAAGTAGGCTCTAGGCCTAATTTGGCAATACCGAATCATTGTCGCAAAATTCACCAAACTCTTTGTTTGTATTCGCCAGGTGGCAGCAAACCTCTCCCCTCAACGCCTTTGGTGCATCGATCTCCGCGCCTACAGCGGCTCGCTCTCTCGATTGAGTTTCCCCGCCCGCTTTTTTCCACAATTTAAGCACGTGACGACTTGCAATCTTTACATCTGCATGAAACTTCTCTGCAACTGTTGCACCGATAGTTACAGCGTCGGTGGTGCGAAGTTCTCACGTTGAAACGCTCTGTTGATTCATGCTTGGTCGTGTGGCTAGTCGTAGTACTTTTAGTATCATAGTCGGGCGCTGTGTATGCAGTTTGCTTGAGAGCTCTGTCGCACCTGCCGTCCGTCTCTCTCTCCTTCTCTTGCTGTTTTTCCCCCTCTGTGTCGAGCAGTTTTACAGCCGAGTGTCGTTTATAATTAGGACGCCGGTGAGCGGGTGCAAATGTATGCAATTGCACGTCCGAGGCTGCGCCGGCCCTCAAGCTGTAAACCGTATTACCTACCGCAGTTAAATGCATAAATTTTGCACCTTGCTGCTACTGCAACGTTGCGCGACTAGCTTGAACATTGTTGTAGGTTAAATTAAAGTATTTTCAAACGATGTTGTAGCCTAGGCTATTTAATCGTGGTTTAATTACGATACCGCACTGTCTGGAGTGATATAAGCTCGCACTGCGTGTTCGCTTACTCACTGTAGCAGCAGTGCGGTATCTAGTAACTACACACCCTACGAAACTAACCCAAGCATGAAATGATTATATTCATAGGCGGATTTAGGAGTTGAAGTTGGTGGGACAAGGTCGAGCGCCGAAGGCGCGAGCTGAGTCGAGGCGCCGAAGACGCCAAGGGGGGAGTGTAAAGTCGTTATTTGACCGTTATTAGCCAGTCTATCCTGAAAACGGTTGAAGATAGACATGGATATGCTGTCTGTCACAACAAGCCCGAGTGACGAGTTTTTAGTCGTATTAACATCGATGACTTTTTAAGACCCTGAACTCTAAAAATAAGGGGTTTTATTGTTTTTTTTGCAGTCTTTGGCTGCGCCGCGCACTTCAAGAGAGAATTCCGACGCAGTGGGTGGAGATAAACTAAAGCAATATGCAAACAGGAACTGCTATAGGCTTTCGCGCGTCTCGTGAGCATTAGCTCAAATTTCTTGTTTTCCTGCGTTGAAACGCGAAACGGCTGAGGATTTCGACGTACGGGCGTTACGTCTTTGCCACTTTTGGAGGTAATTTGGCGAGATCTAGTAAAAATAGTGTTATGTCGTCAAAGCACAGAATCCTTGAGTTCATTTTACGCGCGACAGCATGTACTGCTTCGCGCGTCTTAGTTATCTATCGTCGAGGCGTCTGTCCGTCTTTCCGTTTTTTCGTCCGTCTTCCATACCCTGCAGCGCTATCAAAATGGCGCAAACTAGGATCACAAAATCGTCTCTCTGGGCTGCCACAAGAACTCTAGTTTTTATGACAAAATTTCGTGCCGCTTGGTGAGGGATTCCCCTCGAACGCTGATTTCCCAGGTGGCTGCACGCATGTTGTTGCGCGTCACGTGAGCATTGCTCAGATTACTTGGTTGCTGTTGATATACCCTGTAGTATAAGGTTGGCACGGATGTTGCGAGGATTTCTCCATACAGGCAAGCACTAAGTAGTTATAACTATGACGGTTAATTAGCGTGCGTTAGTTATTTCTGCAAGTGTAATCTACCTCTCACTGTGTTTCAGGAGCTGTATGAGCTGTATAGCCCTAATTATGCAGTGTTTGACGCTGTTCTCTTGTCAATGTATTCAGAACTGTTGTAACTTCGCGCAGGCGCGCGACGTCTGCATGGTCGTTGACATTTATATAGACATTTACAACAGCGCAGCTGTTTGTTACAAGCAGACCTATTGTGCAGATCTATATGCTGCTTACAGTTGCGCTAATTACCCGCTGACTTGAGTTAGAGACGCTGGAGGCGTGTAATGTTACGTCATGTCGTACAGGTGTCACTAACTCTTAACTGTCACGACGCCGGCCACTATATATAGGCTGTACGTCGTTCTGTATCTCAGAACGCTTTGCTATACAGCATGCGGATACTTTTGGACTGGCATAATGACGTATTCGTTGATCGGATGATGCAGGAGCTATACGAAGTTCGTCGACATGTGTGTATCTGCGACGCGTTGGCGAATTTGGTTATTGGCAATATTATCGGGTTTCTGCTAACACGGTCAGCGTATATGCCTACTATTAGCTGCGTCTTTTGGTCGTGTAAAAAGTAACGTGTAAAGCGAGTTATTCTTAACGTTGTATGCATTTCTAACAGACATGCTTTGTTTCAGATAATTCCGCTGAGGAAATTATGTGGCGGGTAGTTTGTATTCGAAATAACTAAAAATGTTATGAACGGACTTTGATTAAATTTTGGGGCAGTTTGAGCGTAAGTCAGGAAGGAAGTAGTAAAAACTTTGGTGGCGTTGTGTACAGTAGTTTTCTGTAATTTACTGTTAAGAGTGAGGATGTAAAAGTGTAGGGGCCTACTCATCATTTGCCACTCAGTTTTTGTATAACGTAGATAGGCCTGTAGGCCTGACCGAAGCTCGTTTGCGACTAAGCTTTGTGGATGTTCTGTTTCGTGTTTGCGTTTTAAACTTTTTGTTTCGTTTTCTCGTCGATGCTGTTGACCTGATCACATTTTCGTGCTGCAGAGAAGTATATTCCGTGATAACGAGCCCTATTGTCGTGCCATAGATTCTGACTCGCTCAGTGTTTGGTTAACATTTTATAGCCGTTAAGCTTTAACGGTTAATGGAGACACTGGCGTAGCCATAGGGGGCACTGGAGGCACGTGCTCTCTAGAAGTTTACTCAGTTACTCAAAATGCACCAAAATACGTCATTTTCACACAAAATATTCGAAAATTTTCTGGGAAGGAAGCACATCCCCTACCCAGATTCCTTCCCACTTCTCCCCATATCTCACCTAACTGCTCCCACTACAACTAGATCCTGGCTACGCCACTGAATGGAGAGGGCAAAATTTACATTACTTTGGGGGTCACGTGGCCATTTCTAACTTTGAATTTCGTCAGCTGTTAAAGGTTTCAAGAAATACGAAGCTTTTGTGTACGGTATAAGGTGTGATGAGTTTTTTAGTGACCATTATGATCATTTTTGCACATTTGAAGAATGTTTTAAGAATACTTTAAATGTACAAAAATGATCATAGTGGTTACTAAAAATCTCACCACACCTCATAGTCATACCGTACATGTACGCTTCGTACTTCTTACTGGTCCCGTGGCACCAGTTATACTTGTTAGTTAATTATTGGTGGATTGGACATATGTCTCGTTAGCCATTAGGTAGTTACTACGGTGGCAGAATTTCTGGATAGTCCGATCCCTTCTTTGTGACAGCTGCATAAACTATTAGGCTGCTGTGTCACTGACACCGGTGTGATGTTAGGCTGAGTTGGTCTACAGTGGCGGCGGCTACTGTGGTAGCTGCAGATGTGACAGTCAACCAAGTGTCAGCGAGCAATACCCAACGACTCTGCAATGTAGGTGTGTTAGTAACTTGATGAGTCAACTTGCCAGCTGCTCACACCTATCTACTCATTTTGCCACTATTTACTCATGAAACTTTGCAGCTGAGTTGGTTTCCATGATTGAATTAACCACCTACCTCGTGTAGCCTACACGTGTACTTTGGCCTTCTTTACCCATTTATGCCTACGATCCCATATATGGGACGCCTTATTCAACAGTAATTAAATGATAAAATAATTTGGGCACTAATGGGTCAAATGACAACCTCTGAAGCAGTATAGTCAGCCTTGTCAACGACATTGGATTATATTCATCTCTATAGAGTAGGCCCCTATAGTGACCTTGTAACCTGTTTATTCACAAGGTAGTGCAGGATCACAGACTTGCATGCTTCAAGAATTGAGATTAATTTCTCAGACATGTAAGAGAATCTGGAGGACGGTGGTGTCCTTTATAATTATTTCTCTCAGTGCTCTAGAGCTGTATTTCTTGGCGCTTTGCATATTTAGGCCTATATACATAATTCTAGCGGTAGATCGGCGATCGTGCTGTTAGCACTGGAAAATTGCTAGAGGTAGATCGGGTAAATGCATTATTGGGACGATGGTAGAATTTATATGCTTGGTAGATATAGAAGATCTATAAACTATGCCATGACATTGTCAGGTATTTAAGTCAGGCTTATTCAGTATCAGAGTCCATCTGAAGCCAAAGCTTTTTTTGTAACACGTGACTTAGAACTATAGTGTTTATGAATCATTTTTATTTAATGCTTGGTAATTGATAACATTTCAGTTCCAACCACAATCTTATCAATACAGTGAAGAAATGTGGCTGCATTCTTACACTAACAACGAGATAAATGTAATTAGGTGAATGGCGATCTACCGCTAGTAATTTCTGCTCTCTAGTGCGATCTACCGCTAGCACTGACCCATTTATATGTAGTAGGCCTATTTATTTATCTAAAGTCGGCGATTGAAACAACTGTGCATTTAAACGAAACCAGGTGCGCCTTATAATATAAAGGTGAACCATTGTGTGAGGTTTCGTGGACATACGTTCAAGCTGTCGAACACCCAGGTGCGCTGCAGACCAGGCCTAACGGCGCGCGCGCGTATGTGATAATGCATACGACATTTGCAGGCTGACTGCATGGGACAGGCTGCGAACAAAGACCTCTTCGTGGAATCGGTCTCAACGTTGTATAGCCATTAGCCACCTTGTGTTGCGTGTTCTGAATATTCCTGGGGGGTAATGCTCGCATCTGGTACACTATTGTATTCTCAAGTGCATGGCTGTGAGATTTGCGTTGGAGACTGTATGCTTATCTTGCTGTTTCTAAGCGGTAGCTTAGCGTCTTATTGTACTGCACGTGCTATAATCCTGCCACTAACCTCCTGACCGTAAACTGAACTTTTGCGTGAAATTGCAAATCACTAGGTCTCTAACGGCCTAGACGGCATCTACCGGCTGCGTACCCGATAATCAGTAGTTTGTAGCATGCCCCGTTTCAAAGATGTTTAGGAGTTCTAAGCGAATTTTTTTTGATATTTCTGATCCTTTCTTTATAAAGGCAAGTCAATGTTTTACTTTGTGAGCTGCACATTTTCAACTGTCATTGAGTGCATTTTAATAAATATGGCATCATATTTCGTCCTATTTCACTTTTTTCAACGTTAGGCACGTGGTTCTACCTTACGGTAAACAAAGTGACGTCACTTTGTTTACATTTCGTGAGAACTTCTATCTATGATTCACCGTCGTTATCTATGTAAACATGAACGCATGTGGTTGTATTTTTTTCTGGCAAACGCGTTGATTTTCAATCTAGAATGCAGTAACGGACCAGAAAGACGTTCGACGTTGAAAGTAAAACGTACTGCTATTGTTGTTATTAATGTATGTAAGATGAACGTGCTACAGTACGTAGTACGTACGTATTGGCAGTTGGCAGTGCTGGCCTGCGTGAAACCGTGAAACCGGAAGTGGCGGAATGCTTGAATGCTGGTCTCATATGGTGGTTAGATCGGTTATTTTTGAGACTGTCTAGCACCAGTTGAAATCAGAGTTCAACGCATTCGCAATACATCTTCGTCATTGTCATTACGTGCCAGTAGCACTAAATATCATTACTACCGGTAGTTTTCGGTATTTAGTGCCACTCTTCCGTGCCAACTTTACCGTCGCCGGTGCGCCATGTTGGCACTCTTATTAAAAATAACACGATTGACATATTGTCAGAATTTACGTCATTTTTTAGCCGACCACACTAAAGGTTTTGCTTATTCTAAGATGTCTGTCGTCTGTAACATATGTAGTGTGGCTAAACAGTATGGCATCGAAAAACTGTCAGATAGCTTGAAATAGGGTTGCCCAGCTGCTACTCCATGGTACCAGTCTGTATCCCCAACGACCTATCATTCCCCCGATCGGATACTGACTCTACCTCCCAAAATACTAGCTATGTAAATTGTGGCCAAACTGCTTGATTTAGCGGTTGTGTTGCCATATTTTTGGCAGTCACGTTTTTATACTGAAAGTAGCACAATATTTTATTTTTGTACGTATCCTAGTGGAAGCCAGTGATTGATCTCTAAATGTGGTACCGGTAAGTAGATAATAAAGATAGGTAATAAAGTCTGATTTAGTTCATAATGTTGTGTTGGTGCATGGAACGCCTTGTTGCTGCAGAGAAACGACGCTCTCTGGAGTCCTGTTTTCACATTGGTGACTTGATGGTTTTATGCTCTAGCACCATGTGAAATCAGACTTTCAGAGATGCGGCTGACTTCGTGATGTGCAGTAGTTAGTCATGTGATTGTATGATCAAAGATTTATGTCTGTATATTTTGTTCACAGAAAATATTTATACATGTAGGTATAAACACTATTGTCTGTCCAACGCAATGCATAGCATTGGACAGAGTATAAAATCACATTGAACGTCCATCTGTTTGCATCCTGTCCAACATTTGAGGCACCATATCTCCATAACGGTGCTAGATAGATGCATGGTCACGATGGACCACCCATAGGAAATCGTCCACCCTCGAAAATGTCACAGGACTGATGATGTCACATGACCCCAAAAAGTCAATTTCGTGACCCCATTATCTTTGAGGTGCAATATCTCCATAACAGTGCAAGATAGACGCATGATCACAGTGGAGCATCAGTCTATAGTAAACCGCTGGTGACGAATCGAATGGTCATGTGACTGACAATGTTAATTTATTTATAATAATAGCAAAAAATGACAATAACATTGTTGCTGTACAATTTGAAATTAAATATTTTAATTTTTATCACTGGTCTACACAGTTCATTGTTTTTATTTTTTTTATATAGACATTATAGTGTAAGCTATCGAAATGCATTGAACAGATTCCGTGTTCGTTTGAACATTTTCTTGTTATGAATAAAGTAGATCTGTCTCAAAAAATTGGAAGCATATTTTTCATTAAATTTTTATAAAAGATGGGTGAGAACAAGTAATTTGAGCAAAGGTCACATGACGCATGACAGCATTGATGCTGCTACTTAGGGAATCAGCACACATCGTGCAATAAAGAAATTATGCATTTTGAAAGGTATCCAAAATTTGACACTTGAGGTTGAAACTCAGATGGTTAAAATATACATTTTATGTAGCAAATTTCATATGCGTGGTGTATGTCCTTAGTGCTAAATTTTGGTGCAATTCACTGTTGAAGTGTCTTAGTTTGAAATGACAAAAAAACACAAAAAAACTCACTGCAGATCATCAATGTAGGCACCCCTGTAAAGCTCATCAACAGTGCTTGTTACGATAAGTACGGTAGTCAGTAAGTCTGTGTACATCTGCGATCATTTTCAGGAGTATTGGATAGTGGCAGAAATTAGATTTTGAAGGGGTACCCAAATCTGAAGCCCATGTTTGGAGGATGTGAATGTATGGGTCAAAAATTTCAACTGGAAAAAAACCAAATATTTAGGCCTAATGCTGAAAATTTTATACTGAGGTTGTCTTGCTTTATTTCCAGCCATTTCGGTGCAATTCATTTTTGAAATGTGCACCACGGCCTAAAATCGCCAACACCAAAACCCCTTTATCTTTTGGGGTTCAAGGTTGTTTAAGGCCATCAATGTTAGTACAAGCGGATTGGAAAGCTTGTATGATAAGCAGCAAGTCTGTGCCTACCAAAGTAAAAGGTAAAGGTAAAGGTCGTCAATTTGTATAGCGTATGGTCGCGAGCACTCGCACGCCTCTGATGCGCTTTCGCTTTCGTCACTAACCAGAGCCGCCTGCCACACGGCCACGGTGTGCAGCCTGCAGACACAGGCTGTCGCAGCGGCCGGCTAGGCAACCCCAGTCAGCTGTACCAAGGTCCCCACCTTCCGTAACCCATGTAAATGAGTTACTACTCATTTTACCATCATACGGAGAGTAGAAGGCTGAGTTGACCCAGCTGGCAGGCTTCACACCGAGATGGTTTACCTGCCCGCAGGCAGTCACCCATTGCAGTACTAACCGGGCCCGGCATAGAGTAACTTCGTTTCAGCCGAAACGCGTTACCAACTATGCCACTCCATCAACTGTTAACGCCACGCCACCAGTAACTGTTTTCATGCTAGAAGAGTCAGTAGTGGTAAAATAACTTTATGAGGTACTCATCTTTGATGCCTTCATTCTAGGGGAATCTCCTCAATATTTGTGGCACCAAATTTTGTCACAGGATACTAGAGACTCCACGCTATCATGTGGTGTAAACCCAGAGTCTTTATATCTCATCGCGGCTTGATTCAGTATTGGGTTGAGACGTATGGACAGATAACAAGTTGACCATACGCCGAAGAAGAAGAAGAAGAAGAAGAAAGTACTTGCCACAAGTCAACAAGTATCTGACCCTCAAGTATTTTAAAATGGTACGCGAGTACTACTCGATTACAAGTACAATCACCAAGTACTACATCTCCGAAAATCATCATGATCAAAGTATGAATTAAAATATGTTATGTAATAAATTTTACAACAAATTGAAAAAACCTTTAAAAACTTAAAATTCAACTTTTTAGATTTATAAGGTTTCTTCTTTAAAAACCTAGTTTTTTCGGACCAGTTCTTCTGCTCTGGCAGTTAGGTAGTCACAGACGAAGGCAGTTAACATCAACTTCGGGCATGTTCTTTGTCCGGGTTTGTGAGAAACCCTGTCAGTCTTTGTGACCATCACTGGAAGTAACCAAATCCAAATTCCGTTTTGGATTTATCTTACTCCTATTTTCTGTTAGAAAGGCCTTCAGCAACGCAGTAGTAAAATTTCGCTACTGAAAACTTTTGTTGCCATATATCGTCTGGTGGCTATGCCACCAAGTAATGTCAGCATAGCTCACGTGACACGTGATAGCAGTGGTCCTGCCACATGAGCAATCCTGTACAGTATGCAATAAACTAATAATGCGTTTTGAAGGAGTACCCAAATTTGAGGCCTCCGTACAGATGACTCCTTGAATTTAAGAGGTCGAAATTCAAACTGTTGAAAATGGACGTTCTATGCTACGCCTATGCATAGGCCTACGCAGGTTGTCTAGGTTTATCTCTAGCCATTTCGGCGCAATTCACTCTTGAAATGTGCGCCATAGCTGAAAATTGCAAAAAAAACACTAAAATCCCCTATTTTAGGTTCAAGGTCATTCAAGGTCATCGATGTTGACACCATTCAAAAGCTCGTCACTGCTTGTTATAATTTCTGTGCATATCTGCAACTGTTTTACGCTAGTCGAGCTATAATAGCGGTGAAATAACCACTTTTAGGGGATAGCCCTTTTTGATACTTGCCTGCGCAGGTCTCCTTAAACCTAGAGGGTCGAGATTTGAATTTATAAAATCTGAGTTTAATTCCAACAATTTCATTCCTACGTTGTCTTGGTCTATCTCCAGCCATTTAGTCGCAATTCATTCTTAAAATGTCCTCTTCAGCCAAAAATTGTGAAAAACTGACGCCCCCCTTCTAGGGGAACCCCTCACCCAGGGCCACGATATTTCGTCGCGATTAACTTAGAGTCTTTGTAGCCTAATGTTTAAGCCTTTCAATCTACGATCTGAGATCTAAGCCGTGTATCACAAGGCTAGAGTCTTTGGGGCAGCGTACAGTGAAGATTTCGTGATCCTAGCTTGTACCGTTTTGACAATACAGCAGTGTGACGGACAGACAGACGGACATGCAGGCCATGGCTCAGCTGCGCGAAGCATTCTAGGCCTACTGTTGCGCGTAAAAGTAGCGGTATAACTGCCGCTGGTCTTGCAAGCCTCACCAGCCTCGTAGGCCTATGCATAATTTAGCATGGCCCCTGTAAGACAGACCGTTAAGTTTAGCTACCGTAAGTTTAACGGTCGGCCCAAAAATGAATCTCGAGTCTCAACTCCTGCGTTCTACTTACTAGTTACTACTTGGTTACTGTTATGTTTTTGCTGTAAGTACACTATCTATGTTTTGATTAGCAAACTCTATGGGGCGTAGCTAGTGGTTTCGTTTTTGGTATTATTTTCTTTTGTATTCACTGATTCATTTATTTTTATCAGACATAACCCATTAGTTACAGGTCAGCTAAAGCCATTTTACGTATTCATTGCTTATGTTGCAGGCTGATTTGTAGATTTATAATTTTGTTATTTTTGCCGTTGTTGATAATCGGGCACCTGCTTCTGTGTACTGTTTGTTGTGCTGATGTATAGAATAGAGTTCCCGTCGACATGACTGCAGCCTGGGTGTCGTACACGTGCACATTTGCAGTGCTTTGTGTCGTGTCAGCGCTTGCTTCTCGTGCATTTGTATATCCTTTCCTTAACACTTCATTAGACTGGGACGCTCGCGTTGATGATCTTGTTAATCGACTCACTTTGCAGGTAACTTAAACGATCTACGTCTGGGGTTAGCTTGCACAACCAGTTTTTGGTTTTATTGTAAGCATTATGATTTTGATGAATGTATATTTTTGAGTGCTGTTGATGCATTAATTTTTTAACGGTGCTAACGCATGTGTTAATGCAAGCGTTAATGTGTTAATTAGTGCATCGTTATATTGCTGAAGTTGTAAGTGTACTGCATTGAGAGAAAAGGAGACTGGAATGATGATTAATGAACTCATGGCTGTGTCTTAGGACCGTGACTGTAGTGATTGAGCTGCAACAAAACAATTTTCAAGTACTTGAATATTATTTTATCGTCAGATAACCACAGTTTTATGCAATATTGAAACTCCTGCTTTACAGAATTTAGGAAATTTACATTTGTGCTTTAATTTTTTAAATGAATAATTTTAACTAATACTTTTTTCTGTTTTTGTAGTAGTGCTTCCGATGTAATCTGACTGTGTTTGTTTTTTGAATTTCAGTGTAATCAGCATATTGCAATGTGCATATCAGCAAGCAGGAAATAGATTCATGAATATCAGTTGCTGTGCTATTATGATAACTAATGGTGCTACCCCCTGAGTCTACCAAAATTATTGTGACTGTTCTGCCAAACTGTTCTGCCAGACTGTTCTGAAACCCAATGCCATCTGACATCACCTCTGCACCATTGCTCTTTGACCAATTTTTTAAAATTTGACTTTTTTGCATTTAATATTTTAACCTGTATTTTAAGCTTTCATAGACTTATAAATAATTTTATCATTGGTTCTTGGATGTGTAGTGATGATGATGATATGCTGGCTCTGTGCTGGTAATGTAGATGTATTTCATTGTTTGGTAGGAAATAGTCCTGCAGATGGCCATGGGAGGTGGAGGAACGTATCAGCCAGCGCCTGCAATTTCACGCCTTGGCATTTCTGCATATCAGTATAACACGGAATGTCTGCATGGTATCCAGGGATTGGACACGACAGCATTTCCTCAGTCTCTTGGTCTTGCTGCATCCTTTAGGTTCATCTCTCCATGTTCTATACAAGATTTGCACCAGTTGCAGCTGTTTCTCGTATGATACATAAATACTTGGTATTGATTATGTAAAATGTGGTTTATTGATGCAGCTAGATAGGTGCCACAAAGGTTGTTCACTGTTTAGCATGCATGTTAAAAGTGTTTATCCTACCTGAGGTGCATCCGGTAACTTAGCCGTTGCGAGCAGCTGGTAGCTGCTGCGCTAGCCGCTATGACTTTTCGTCAGACAACAATTTACGTTAGTGGCTAGCGCAGATGAACGTGATGTCATATTTGTTATCAGTGTCACAAGTAGGCAAGTGTCTAGTGGCTCAGAGGCTTGTAGTTGCTCGTAGCGGCTAAGTTACCGGACGTGCCTCTGATGTAATAGGCTGGGCAGTCTTGATTCAGCCAGGTCAGGCCAGTCCTAGAGATGGCTCAGTCAAACCGGATAGGTTAAGATGTCATAGGGCTGGGTGAGGCCAAATTGATCTAAGACAGGCTAGGATATCATTACCTCTGTACACATTACTCACTGGTTGCTCTGTTCTATTATCTTGCAAGGGGCATGCAACTATTCTAATTTTAGTAACCATCTAGTAGTCTGATTTTACTGCTATTAAAATGTTTACAGACAATGTACTATAGCAATCAGTTTCATTTAATTCTGTTTGTTTATTCTTGTAGCGAACTTATTACAAATTTATGATTGTCCATGTCTAGGTTTGTAGCTGCTAGAAAGATGCCATTTGTGCACTTCTGCAGTAATTTGTTTTGCACTGTTGACATTGCTTTAACTTAAACTATATGTATTCTTTGTAGCTGGAGAAGTTAAGTGATCGAATATTCTGTGCATATTTAACATCTTACTTTTGTATTCAGCTTCCTCTGCCCATGGACAAAGTAATTTCAAAGATGAAAACCTGATAAAGACAACAGATGGGAATCATTTTTAGTTTATATATTTGTTGAGCTGCTGTTCAGCAAGGACTTGATGTGTGTTGTGATGTCTGTTATTCAGTAAGGACTTGGTGTACATCGTGGCTGAGGCAATTGGAACAGAAGCACGGGGTGTTTTTAACAATGCGTCAAGAAATGGAGATTTTGGTCCTATGAAAGGCATCAGCTGTTTTGCACCATTCATCAATATCATGCGACATCCATTGTGGGGCCGTGTGCAGGTATATGTCATTACAGTTGACACATATAAGGCAACATTGGCAACTTATAGTTGTGTTTTCTGATGAACATTGAAAAAACTGGTCATTTGTTCATTGTATCTATTGTCACTTCCATACATCTATCTGTCAGACTGATGTACACCAATACAGTATTCAGTCTTTTTAGCAAGCTTTTTTACTGAAAAATTATTTCAGGTAGTTTTTGAGTAGTTTATTTATTAAATGTTATTTTATATTAAGACAGCAGCTGTGTCTGCACTTTGGATTACTCTTTCACAGAATGTCAATTCTTTCTTTTGAGTCATTTTTGTCTGTGTGTTTTTAAAAATTTATTATCAAGTTATGATATTTTACATATATGAACGCTCTTAGGCATAGTATTATAGTATCATAGCATGCCATTCTGTTGAGTGTAATAATGTAGCAGGCAAGTATATTTTAAATGATTCTTTAGTATAATTAACTTAAGTTTATTTTATGCAGCAGTTTAGTGCCAGCAGACCACCATTTAGTTTTTACGCACGAAAGCAGCTACTGCTTTTAGCGCATCTTAGCCATCGCAATTCTGTCTGTCCATTCGTCCGTCCGTGCATCTGTCTGTCCGTCTGTCACACGGGTGGATCAGTCAAAAATGGTGCAAGCTAGGATCACCAAATCTTCACTGTCGGCTCCCTGGAAGACTATAGTTTTAGGAACCATAAAGCTTTTCCATAAATTCGAAGGGGGTCACCCCGAACGAGGGTGCTAAATGAGAGGAGGGTGGGCAAAATTTGCAATTTTTGGCCAATAAGTCACTGTATCTCAGTAACGGTGTGAGATAGAGCCTAGGTTGCTGTTAATCACTAATAGGAAGTCATATACTGGCTCTCGATTGGCGCCGAATTCAATGACCTTGAATGACCTTGAACGCCAAAATAGGGGGTTTTATGGATCTTTTGGCAATTTCAGGCTGCGACGTAAGTCTATATCATTCACAAGGTGGCACCACACTACTATCGTTATGCGATACAAATAGAGAATTTGGTATTTGTATATTAACTTAGCGTGAACACCCCAGTTTTCAGCTAAACTACTGAACTGGAACTGCTATAGGCTTTTGCTCGTCTCGTGAGCATTAGCTTAAATGTGTTGTATGTAGTTTATTATAGTGAACAGCTGTGATGAATTACTGGGTTACTGATGTCTACATTAGTTGAATCTTGTTTGATTTTTGTTGAGACATATTATTATTGTCATCATCATATACAGACGAAAGGTTGTCTGTTGCACAGGATTGCTTCAGTTCTCTGGAAAAAGTTGGAGGCTGTTTGGGTTGGGCGTATTTTAATTGTATGACATAACGTTGAAGAGCGTTTTTAGTTTAGTGTTGAGTCTGGTGATTTTCTGCGTGTTGTGGCACAGGAAGTTTATGGTGAGGACCCATACCTGAGCGGTGTCCTGGCCGCAGCATATGTGAAGGGAATGCAGGGCAATGATGAGCGTTTTGTGCGCACGAGTTCCGGCTGCAAAGTTGTTGGAATCTACTCCGGTCCGGAGAATGACCCAGTTTCTCGCTTCAGCTTTAATGCCTACGTATGTTGGATATGTTTCGTCATACGAATTAATTAGTTTATGTGTGTACTAGTAGATCTTTTAAAAGTTTTTGCATGATAAGAAAAAATGTGTTTTGGATGGTTAGCACCTGGGTAAGTGTTACGATATGATATACAATGATAAAGGCAAACTCTTTATGTAAAGAACATTATTTGTTAGATTGGTCATCTAAATGTAAGTTAAAAGAGTTGTAGGTATCACATAATGTTGACTAAGGTAGTTCAATATTAACAAATTTTATTTCAGTATTTTTTGACAAAAGTTTATGAATTTTGAATATGTATGTGTTGTACAGGTCC
>Ga0209671_1003421_pt1 | contig 15262 bp, 8 predicted proteins | sample WorMetHERISLAND2_2_FD_187401 | JGI IMG/M metagenome (GOLD analysis project Ga0209671, IMG submission 187401) | Marine gutless worms symbiont microbial communities from Max Planck institute for Marine Microbiology, Germany - Olavius geniculatus... | ecosystem: Host-associated > Annelida >... | reverse complement strand
CATATTAACCCATTAGTGTATGAATTATTTTATAATTTGCCGTCAAACTAGGTGTCCCATTTTTGGGACGCTATGCATGAATGGGTTAATGTTAACTCAGTCCGGCCCGGCCATTCTTTCCTGAGTCAGCGCGATGATGAGTCTATATAATCTGTGAGTTGTAATCGTAGTTTTAGTTTTACATATAGACCTATAGGCATCCCCTTATTGAAATGTGGGCTAAGGGTGCCATTTAACAAAACCATTTAGCCGGAAGTATAGGTTCACATGAGCACAACGTTGTTCTGTTAGCACAACGCCATTCTGATTTGTTTGCTAGTTAAAATAATAAGTGTCTGTATGAAATACGTGTAGGCTGATTGTTGTTCACTGTCACATTTTTTGCTTCGATATTGCATTGCTTCTGTTTGTCAGCCTGTTTGTCTGTTTGACTGTTCGTTTCTCTGTCCGTTTGTATCTGTCTGTCCATCGTCATTTTATTGTTGCCTTGATTGTCAAATAAACTTACTTAATTGATTGTACGTGTCGTTCTGTAGGCATACTGGTGCACGTTTGCTGTGCTTTTAACAGATCAGTCAGACAGTCAGTTGGTCGGGGGGTCGGTAAATTATATTTTGAAGTAAGGGCTAAAAAGGAAACAGCAGCCGTTGTTTTTCACAATCTAAGACCACTATTTCAAACATCGAAAGAACGTATTTTCATTGCAAGAATAATTGTTTTTATTTAATGCACAGCACGCAATGTACGCAACAAACGCAACTAAAGGCGCGTACAGACGACGTAACTGAACTGAATTGATACGGTTTAGTTTTTGACGAACTGACCAATGGGCAAGCAGGGCGAATCCACTGGTCATTGGTTGACGCGTACGTGGCTGTAGTCACGTAGAGGTCGACGCCGTTAGACGGTGCCCACTGTAATGCATTACAGTTCATTGGCCAGTTCGTCAAAAACTATAACAATGTCAGGTCAGTTCAGTTTAGTTTAGTCACGCGCCTTAACGCAGCTGACGCTAGGACCAAAACAAAAGGATAGAAGCTGTCGTTGAGGCCGTTGCGTTCATGCCCGGCTTTACAACCGATTAAACACTATTCGGTACGAATCACGGCTAGAAGATAACCATGATACGAATGTGGGGCCCCTCACATAAATTTTCCGAGAACTAAAACGCAGACTATTGGCCAAAAACGGGCTTAGACGCATGTACAAAAAACTACGAATTCTGGAATACTGCGAAAAAGTCCCCTCAGGTAGATAATGTCGTGCTGCCCAAAGTAAACTTTTGAATGCCACAATAACATCATCATCATCATCAACATGCCATACAATAACTTCACAAAACGGAAAGTGTGCTGCTGCCTGACATTTCTGACCTATGTGGGTCTTTTTGTGGCGGCCCTGTTTGGCCGAACATGCTGAACATGTCCGAACCCGCCTCTGGTTGCGTGCGTTGCGTCGCATTGGAAGAAAACCACGCTTTATGTGTCCTGGACGACGAATTGCTCGCAGCTGACGACGAGTTGTTCCGGGAGGAAGGACAGACCGCAAATAAACTTATTTGTAAAAACTAAAATCAACACTGCAGAAGAAATCATTTTAGTATGCAAAATTCCACATAAATGTGTAATTTCAGCGATGATTTTTTTTTTTACATAATTTGGGTGCATAGCCTCCAGACACCCATCTTGGGGAGGGGCTATGGTGCTCGGTTTGTCATCGTTAGGACGAGTTTTTAGGCCCTGCAACGTACAGTACACAGAAGAGGTAGACTGTGCTATAGCAGGCCGGCGTTATTCTTCTGAGTTAATTAAACGCGCTTCTAATATATATAGTCACGCTATAGCATCTGACATATGACTCCTTTTTCTGCTAATTGTCTGCTTCGATTCGTATTCATTTTTCCTCTCGCGGAATTCTTCCGGCTACATCGCGACTCAAACACGTAAGACACCCATTCATTAATGCACCATACACGTAGTTTTTTTGCCGTCTTTGCTATTTTAGTTTTACAGTGGGTGGCTACCGGCTAGTGCTACAGCAATATTAATCATCATCATCATTGCTTTCACGTTTCTGTAATTATCTCAAAACTGAATTGTTTGTTTATTAGGGCCTATAAACCTATATGGCGTCAAATTAGGCCTATATAGCACGTTCGCGATAGCTTTACTATCAGAAGCAGCGAACATAAATTTCGCACAAAATTGAACTGAATGTTGTCGATGTATTCGCTGAATATTGACCGATTTTTATCATTTATCTGTCACATTTTCTACACCTGCAATGATCTTATTACGTGTCGGCCTGCATCTCGACTAACTCGCCTTTGCAGCATACTAAAAGCGTAAAATTCCAACTGCGCCGCGCGCAAACTACATTGTAACGCAAGTTCTACATGACTTCTTAAGTCTCTACTCTACTGTACTCTAGACAACAAATCCACAAACCGCGGGACTTGAAAGCGTGCCCCACATTGTGAACAGAATCAAGATAGCCGAACTATCGCAACGTCAGCTCATGGCGCAATCTCATTGAACTGTGAACAGCTAACTGTTTGTTTCAGTTGGGGTTTTGTCTATTTTCAAAAAAAAGTCTCGAAAAAGCGACAATTTAAAGAGACAGCGCGAAAACAAAATTTAACCTAAAAGTGATCATTCAAGATTCAGAAGACGTAACAACCTGAAAATTGTCGTTTTATTACGTTACTGTGGTTTGATGCCGTCTCCAGACGTACCGCAGCGAATATCCGCAAAAAATCTTATAACTAATGTCCACGTGTCTAGTATAGGACCTACAACTGGTAGGTCTATGCAAAACTTTGCGTGTAAAAACTGTGCATGGTCGTAGGTTTTCGCCGGTGGTTTACGACATTTTTTTCTCTGGTGTCATGCGGTAAATTGCGCTGGCCGACGTTTAACCCTCGAGACTGAATAACCAGCGTCAAAGTATCTACGTGAGCACATCACCGTTTGCCTGTTCCGCGCACCGTGAGACAGGAAGCTATAATTAGAAACGCATGCGTGTACATCGTAGTTTCGACTCATACACAACCAATCGAGTTATCAGTGTTATGTGATGTATTATGTTGTTCCTGGCGGGCGCAGTTCAAAGTCAAAAAGTCAGTTGTTAGTATCACACAATGTACTGTACGTAGGCCATAGGAATTAATTTAAAGCGTCATTACTTGGTATTGTCTGGACATTCAAACTGCAGCTTAACTAAAATAACACAACACTGAGTAATGAAAGGACGGGCCGCCCCGGCGACTTCGCAGATTTTAGCCCCAGATCCGCATGTTATTTCTTTCCCAGGCGTTCTTGCCGGTCCAGCTGTTCTGCACCTGGCCCATGTCAGACGACTCACGTTTGAGGTTCGCGTGGTTTCGGTCCAGCCACTCGTAATAATCTACGTAATAGTCATCGACATCGCCACTTCTCTTTCCCCACATGCGCACATTATTCTTGTTCCACAAGCTTCGCTTGACGCCAGCGTCCCGACGTAACACGTCCGCCAGCTGGCGACTGTGTCGTTTGCCCCACATCTGGACGTTTGTCTTGGCCCAGTCGCCTCGCTTTGGCAACGTTGACATAGGTACGTCGTCGCTGGCGTCACGCTTTGTTCGTTGTTCCCTCGTCAAGTCGTCAGTGACGTAAGGCTGGTGCTGGTTCGAGTTCTTCTCTTGTCCCGCTGATCGTCGACTTCTGACCACGTCATCACGATGACTGCCACCTTGCGCACTGCTGACCAACGGCCGATCGTTGTCGTCGTTGTTGTCGTTGACAGCTGATGCAGTTGCCAGCAAGAACAGCGTCACCAGCAGCAGTATTCGCAGCAACATCTAGCCATCCACACGCACATAGCACAGTCAGACCCAAACTCCACTGCGTCGACGATTTGTCGTGCATTTGCTACACAACTTGGTGCGCAACGAATTCACAACATACCAAAAGCTTACGGCAAATTTTTACAACGAATTGTAAAGTTATTCCACAAATAAATTAAAATCATACAACAAATCCACAGCAAATCAAAATAATGCACAGCTTGGGTTGTACAACTTGTCGAACAAGTCGAAATGGTGGAGCTTGGGCCTGGGATGCATGCAATAAAACTAAATGAAACAAGCTAAAACACCACTGGAGACAGTCGTTGACGACGACTCTGTGTAATTTTGCTGTGTCGCAATAGTGCACACAATGCGCAGTAAAACTTCGATTAGACAACATAAAACAAATCAGTTAGTTTTGTGGCAGTTTTATTGCAGTGAATGCAAACGCCTACAATGACATAAAACTTTCTTGCAAGTTCGTAGTACCACCGTTCCGCTCCGTAGTAGGCCTAAACCGCAAACAAAGTGGAGGGTCTGCCTGAATAGCGCAGATCACATCAGAAACCAGATTTGCTTATGTTTGTCACCGCAGATCAGTCTGTGGCATGGCAGATGACAACAAATCATTAAAGTATTGGTAGACAATTTCTATGACCCGATCTGATCCGCTGTGCCAGAGACAATGACTGATCAACGGCCACTACATACAAATGCAGCCTAAGCAATTATTGCTGGATCTGCAACTGATCTGATGTGATCCGCGGCGCCATAGACTAATTTGCAGTCACTGAACATAAAGCAATTTCTGGAACCTACAGTCTGTTGATTTGCGGTTGATCTGCGGTGATATGTGGTGTTTAGGCAGACCGCAAAATCACGGCGATCTGAAATCTTAATAGTTTGTTTGATTTTATTCTATTTCATTTCAATTTGTTGCACACGCAAGAGCGCCCGACACGTAATGACTAAACGCCAACGACTAAAAAAGTAATTCGCCGGCATCAGGCCTGAATGTCAGGTTGGATCAGTGAATTTTGTTCACTGATTCTGACACGTGTACCCGTGTATTAACAGAGCGTTTTTACTACATATGCATTATGCACTTCGTGATAACAGGCGCTTGTCTTTAAAGTACTAAGCCTATCTGCAATGGTTTTATTTACTAACCCTGAAAACGATACTTTTAGCTTTCGACACACATCAAACAGACTACACAGGATTAAGTATGAGCACAGAGCTTAACGTCGCGCTCGACAAAATCACCTCACATGATAACAGCGGACATGTTAACAAGGCCACAATGTACAAAGCTTGGACTTTATCAAAGTCACAATTAAGACCAACATTTAGTAGGCCTATCACTGGCTGGAACAGCAATTTTTATGATTCTAAAATAACATTTAAACGTCTAAAAAATAAATTCTGACATGCAGTATAAAATACGAATAATTCTAATGTCCATACGTCACACTGCATAAAAAGTTTCAGGACGTTGCTAAAAGCCTAAAATATTAAGAAAGTGGCCATTTAAGAGTTTTAATACAATGATCCATGAAACCGTTGAATTATTCTCATTTGTTTTTTTTTATTTTTGGTCAAGGGTGTTTAAACGCGTCTGCATGGATGTAAACCGTGAAGCATAAAAACTCACCGCTAAACTTCCCTCAGATTTTGCGAAATATTGACCGATTTTATTTTTTCCACATGCAATAACGTTTGTAGTTGTTAAATGTCCGACCACACATTGTCTCTGATTGATCGATCTTTGATCATTGCGTTCAGGAAGCACGCCCCCGTTGATAGAAATTGCCATTAGGAATGCACCCAACGGTTAATTTACTACACGGTTAACCAAGACTACTGCCGATTAACCATAGCCATCAAAGTGCCGTGTTTTCTTGTTCACTTACACGAACGTCATTTTGATGAAGAGAGATAATGCTTATGCATAATTAACCCATTATTAGGCAAAACCGTTATAGTGCAAACGATTTCGCCTATAGTTAACCATTTTCCGTAGCGTGGTCTGTAATCTGTTTGTCTGTCGTCTGACACATTCATACACCGTGTTTAAACAGTTCAACTTATGATTCACCAAGGGCAGCATCGATCAGCGATTTCGCGTTTACTGAATTACTCCGGTCACTTGTTGCTCTTTCACATAATGAACTGCTGCTATTATCACAAGCTTGCATTTGGCCGTACAACCGTTGTTAAGCATAAGACAAAACGCTATAAGATGTTGCGACCATTTTAGCATTTTAAGCACACGTTGAAGATAGAGACCGTGCAAATGTTTTACTATATACACGGCAGTCTTAATAGGCTGCATTACAGTCAGTTCGTCCGTCCGTCCGTCCAGTACGGGCTTCTAAGTCGAAAAACATACATAGTAGAAAAGTCCAAAATAGTGTGAAACTTCGCAAGGGCAAGAGTAGACTTAACCAGTGGGCTAATTCTTAGCAGGCGGACGACCGCATAATACGTTGAAGTGAGCCGACATATATAATTTTGCTAGCTTTGCCTGTAACCGCCGCTTCAGTTTAACCGTTGACCGTTTAACTGCTGTCATTCCCAGCATGGTAAAGGCCCGGACTGGACACTGCACAGTTGAGTTGGATCAGAGGAGTGGATTAGTCAGATGACTGACTGCATGGGCGTCAGGATTACAGAGAACACGAACGAACAAACGGACGCTGAATCAAACGATCAATTTACCCGTAATGTGTCGCGCGGTTTTGCATCTCGGCGTGACTATAGTGACGATGAAATATCGACTGTTTTCCACCTGCAGTTTCCGTGCGTAGTAATGGTTTCCTGTCTGCAGCCAACGCTCTGATTTCTTCCACCCATTAACAACTTACTTAGTGACTTGCGCCTGTTTTCTATAGCCTAGGCCTATACTTCTACGCGGGATTGAATAAACGCCGACGGCGATGAAACGGTAACTAATAACACATCACACAACGTAACAAACAAAACAGCAATTCTAAGTAAAGATACGATTTTTATTTTATGACCTACACACATTTGTTCTTTCTATTTCTTATCGCAGTATCTGCAGTGTAATAAACGCTCATAATCTTACCACTACCAAGCGTGTCGAGTCTGTTATAACACGCGCGTTCCAAGCAGAACACCGTCGATTAGGCCTACAGTCATTAAGTAAACACTTTTCGCCGCTGTCCGGAGTCTATTGTATATTGTTGCAGTTACATAATACACGTTATTATCAACAACAGTAAAAGCGAGGAAGATATAGGATGTATGCCTATCCAGTCCACAACTCCACGCCAAGCGTTATGGATAAAATTCGACAGAATTCCATAATCAGTGTAGTTAAAATCCAATGCAATTGATTCACGTTCGAGTTATTAATCTATTTTAAAAATTCGATTTTTTACTAATAGACTAAAACGCTATTTATTGAAAATATAGTCATTTTTAAAATACTGAATTCTACCTTATAACTCATTTACCACGTATATTAAAGCTAACCATTTTCGTACAGAAACACTATTGAGATGTAATGGGGTTTTTAATGATCACGTTTAGGCCTACTGCAGAGTACTGTACATCAGTGAAACGGTGCTGAAATAGGTCAATATTGAAAAAGTTGTGACAAAAACACAAAGACATACTTTTTATTTCCCCAATAGAATTCTGAGACTGATGGCTGGAGAATAAGAGAAAAGATTATTAGAACTGCCATGATTGCTGTTAGGCCTGGGCTACATGATACGCACGCTTATAATGGAGAGTTCTAACAACTTTGGATTTAGGTCAGTTTTGTGTCTTGTGATCCATATCAGGCTTTTCTGTAAAAGTTAAACTTTCTGCACTGCCTGGAAATGCCGTCCCCAAAATGACCTACACTGTGTCCGGTGGGACGTTAAACCCTACGCACTCATTTTTATCGTGCCACTTGATTGAAACGTGGCCAAAAGTAATCACATAGGGCCCATATACGGTGGCGATTCACTATCACGGTATAGGTGTTGGTTGTTATAAGCTGCCGAGCGAAATTCATCAGTCATATTCATTCCACTGGCTGCGAAATATTTCAACAGTGCAAGAATATTCTATTTTCATTTAGCTGTCCATACAAAAAAAAACACAGTGGCAGAATTTATTATCGCTTATCACTATACGACGCTGCAACAGAAATGTGTATCGACATGTACAATTTCAATCAGAAAGCAACTAACTCCAAAAGTTTTCTTCTACACCGTGTCCGGAAAAAAGTCTGCACTTTTTCTGAATAACTTCAACAAATGTAAACTCACTTTTATAATTTTTGGCACACATTATCACAATGATACGCTTTACTAAAATATCTAAAACTTATTTATGACACAATAGCTCCTCCGTCAAAGAAAAAAGTTATGCGAATGAGTTTATTCGTTCATATGACAAATAAGCGCCAAGCTCGGTAGGAAGCCGGGGGGGGCAAGTTGACAACCAGAAGCACTCGAGCATACTTTGCGAATTTGTCTGTTTTTGTTTGCTTATGTGTCTATCTGTTTCGTGACTGTATAACTCAAGAAATTATCAACAGACTTTGACGACATTTTGTAAACGGGTTGGGCAATTATCACAGTTTTAAGAGGATCAAATCAGATTTTGTTGGCTAAGCGGAGTCTTTTGCGGATTTTGTATCACTAAGCCTTATACAAGTCATGATTCTTCGCCATTAGGCGACTGGCAACAGCGCGCAAACTGACACTTTGCGACGTATTTCGGCAAGTTACAAACAGATTTTGATTAAACTTTACAGCTAGGTAAAGAGCGGTCAAAGAACCAACCAGAAATATTTTAGTGCGATTCGGTTCAAGATCTGGATCTAGAGTTATTGAGTCCGGAACTGTTCAGCAGCCAACACAACTCATTTAATAGGCTATCTGTTTCTTGGGCCTCGCTAGGTGACAGCACCTTTTTCCGGTGGCAGTTTGAGATCTCTGATCGCTTTTAGTTTTATTATAAAAAGCCGTTTAAACCGACATGGTTTACGGATCGTGTAGGTCAGAATTAGCTAAGGTCGTGATGTGGTCACGAGTCATGAAAGATGATCCAGTGTCAGTGCTGTAACAACCGGTGTCCATCCTCAATAATTGAGTCCGCCGCTAGCAAAGATGGTATAGAGAATATTACCTATCAGTCATACTCAGTATATGCAATGGTATAGACTGTTGGATTATCTATAGCAGGCAATACGTCTGTGTCGAAGCTTTACACAGCATACAGAAAAAAAAATGTGTCACCTTTAAAAAGAGATAAATGTCTAGCTTAGAAGAAAAAAGAAAAAAAAATCGCGCACAGACGAGATCTGTTGCGAGAAAGAACTGGCCGTTTTTTAGCTCTTTTGTTCAACAGTGGCCGTAACCATTGCCAGCACTCGTAGAAATGACCAGGCTGAGTTGGCTCTGGTGCGTCGAACAAGAAGGCTGTATACCGAGGAAGAACCGCAATAAGAAGTAATACAACTGCGTGAGATATCAGGCACAATATGCCGTTTGCTTAGGCTTCCTGTTCAGTGTGTGTGTTCAACCGACGTCACTTATACTAACTTGTTGTGGGTTTGTTGTCGGACATGCTGCACAACAGATGTGCAGCAAATCAAAACTCTACAAAAATACACAACATCTCGAGTGTCACGATCTTATACAGCAAGTCGCACAACATTTGTTGTAGCTCACATCAACTTGTCCACAGTCAGTTCCAAGTAAATGGAGTCCGTCCCTGCGTGGAAACCGCGGGGCAAATCTCACGAGCTGTCGTGGAGCGACGGGTCGTTTTTCACAACAGAATATTCGGTCAATGACATTACAAAACGTGCAGCGGCAGCAGCAGCGCACTACGCACGTTCCACGCCGTCATAACATTGTCATAACTACGAGCACTTTCAGGCTCAAATAAGTCCCTACACGCGACGCCGGCTTATGACGCTACTCAGAGATTCAGTTCCAAACCAAACTAGCAATAGTCGCTCTTGCAATCAATCGTAAATATTCGGTCACGGTATGATAGCAGCCGTCATTATTTTGTCATTAGCAACGATAATTTACGCTGACTATAATAACACGACCGAATCGGTCGACAGACGACGTAAACCATCGTTGTTAGAGACAAAATAACGACAGCTGCTATCATAATATGCATCGTAGTTAGAAGATTCGCTAGGCGGACTAGTAGGGTGCTTTTGGCGGTGCACAATAATACACGCTGTGTCTCAAAAACATCTCCGACATTCTCGATTATAACTTGAAGAAAGATAATCAAATTTCAATAGTTTTGGAATAAACATTTCTGACACAACTTGCCATTAAATGATCATTCACTTTCTTACTTCATCCAATATCTGCTTCTGCACTACCTAGGGAAATCAGACCAAGCAAAATATGTGTTAAAATAAACAACAAACGTGAAAAAACATCCTCGGCATCATCGATCGTAACCTAAAAAAATTATCATTATTTCAATTATTTTGGCACGAACATTTCTGATACAACTGGCTATTTAATGGCTGTTCAAGTTCCCACCTCACCCAACGTTTGATTTTGCACTATCTGGAGAAAGGAGATTAAGCGAAATACGCGGTAAAACGAATAAACACGTCAATAAACTACATTTATCCAAATTTGTGGGCCTCAACAGCCAGTCTATAACAAGGTTTGACTGTCATGCAGGAGTGTGTCTATCAGATAAAGTTTAAGAATGTTTGTGAAGTCAAGAAGCGACTGGTAAAGTCTGAATTAGTCTGGAGCAGAACATTATCGATACTGCTGTCAACATATTGAGAAAGCGTCTCCATGCCTGTGTTCGCATTATGGGCCGACATTTCGAGCAATTTTACTGTACGCAGTTAAAAACTAAACAATTAAATAAATTATCAGCCAAAGTGTGAGAAATGTGAAGAAAATATATTTTGTGCGTTATTTAGATGAGGCCTAAGTAGTAATACCGCTTTGGGTTAAATGTAATAATTCGTTGATTCTGCTTTCCACAGGTAGTGCAGAAACAGACGTTAAGTGAAGTAAAAAATTTATTAATAGTTCGATGGCAAGTTGTCGTAGAATTTAGAAATATTCGTGCCAAAATGCTTAAAATATGATAACCTTTTTAAAAGTTACAATTGAAAATGTTGGAGATGTTTTTTGAGACACAGTGTATTTTTACAATTACAAGTCACGAAATAAAGCAAGAGGCCATGTGGTTAGTTGTGTGTATGCTCTTCGTGAAAACCCGGTTTTCAGAGCTACAGAGCGTTACCTGCCATACATGATCAGTCATACAGTGTTATTTGCCTCCGCACACAGGTGAACGCGTCCCATCGTAACCCCAGCCAAGCAGGCCTCAACTCGTTTTACGTGCAAATAAATACCGAGGTGGTTTTCCAATCTGCACGCAGTCACCCATCTTTTAAGTTGTGACAACTTGACAACGACCCGACCAGAAGTCGAACGTACGACCTTTACCTGGTCATTACGCAACCAAGCCACTTGACTTTTGTGTTTCCAGAATATTCCGTCAATAAGCTGTATAGCTTTATATTTGAAACTTTCGAAAAAAAAACTTTATTAAGTTTTCAAAACGGTCTTTTAAAAATTTTCAAAAGTGTTTTGACAGTACTGACACTAATATAGGCCTATTTAAATTTCAGAAAATCGTGTACAGCAATTTAAAAGATTAGGCCTATTTTACATGTAGCTTATCCAAATTTTCGTAATATTTTAGCGAAATTGTCAATAATAGTCGCAGTTCGAAAAAATGTGAAATTTCGCACTTATAATTGCGTATATATGCGCTGGAGATACGTGCCATCTTATGCATGTAACATGACATAGCAGAGTCTGAAAACAAACGAAAACATGCTGTGCCAATTTCCAGTCACGTAGGCTAGCAGAAACGTAGGGTAGGCCTCAGGTTAGCTATAGCCTATCAAATAATATTGGGCCTGTTAAATTACTCAACTAGAAAAGACACATTAGACCTGCACACAGGCTTAGAAAAGATTATACACGCGTTTGATTGACAGAATAAGTTAAAAAATTTTGGCTCAGTGGACTCCAGTGACCGAAAACCTCACATTAAAGCTAAGAGAAAAGCAGGCCTAAAAAGAAACGGCTTAGGCCAACGGCACAGACTTTTCTTACAGATGTATCTTCGCATCTTGCTAATCGAAATGAATACCTCTTTACACTTTACATTATTTATTACTAGAAGAAAAATAGTAGGCCTATGTTATGCTGCAGCATTGCAGTACGCCTATACTTTCTATGCGTAGGTGTAAGACTAACTTGAACATTGGTCTCCGGCGGTTCCGCACACGTACACAGACAAGTAATTTAAGAAAAGCTCATGTGACGCGCGACAGCATCAATCCTGCCACCTGGGTAATCAGTGTACAGCGTACAATAACATAAAAATGCGTCTTGAAAAAGTACCCGTATTTGAAGCCTCCGTAATCTGCACGGAAGACTCCTTAAGCCTAAAAGGTCGAAACTCAGAAGGTTAAACCTAAAAATGTTATACGCAGATTGTCCAGGTCTATTTCTAGCCATTCTACTCTTGAAATGTGCATAACAGCCGAAAATTCCAAAAAAACACTAAAACTTCATATTTTGGGGGTTCAAGGTCATTCAAGATCACCGATGTTTACACCACTAAAAAGGTCGTCACTAGTGTTTGTTATAATAAGCAGTATGTCTGTGCCTATCTGCAACCATTTCTACTCTAAACGAGGCAATAGCGGTAAAATAACCGCTTTTAAGAGGGTAGGCCTCTTTGACGCCCGCCTGCACAGGTCTCCTTGAACCTAAGGGGTCAGGACTTGAACTGCTAAAATCTGCGTTTAATGCTGAAAATTTCCTGCGCAGATTGTCGTAGTCTAACTCTAGTCATTTCGTCGTAATGTAGTCTTGAAATGTGAGCTGCAAGCAAAATTTGCAAAAAAAATTGCCAAAAACCCTTTTAGGAGTTTAAGGTCGTTCAAGGTAATCGATGTTGATAAATCTAGCAAGCCCGTCAACAGTGCTTGTTATAATAAGCAGCATGTCTGTATTTATCTGCAACCGTTTTTACACTAGACGAGCCAATAGCGGCAAAATAACGTCTTTTAAGAGGCTATCCTTTTTGACGGCCTCGTTCGAGAAAAACTTTCTCACACATAGCACGAAATTTTGTCACAAAAATAGTCCTTGTGGCAGCCCAGAGTAAAAATTTTGTGATCCTAGCTTGCACAGTTTAGATAGGACTTGAGGGTGTGACAGACCTCTAGACACACCTACACACACAGAAGTCACATAAGCCATGGCTATAAGACGCGCGAAACATTCTGCTGTCGCGCGTAAAAATTGCTGAAATGTTAAACGAACAGGTTAACCCACAGGACTATATAGCTGAAACGTTTTACGTTAAGCATAAGAAACTGTGCGTCATTTACAGTGAAAAAGAACAGAAAGAGCAAATAAAATTGAAACTTTTACTACCCGACGTTTTAACAGGTATGTCGTATATATATGGTTTCTTTAAAATAAAACTTTAGTTGAGATTTATCTGTCAATCGTTGTCAGCAGAGTACAGAAAAGATAAACCACAACACCGCTGACATACTACTCGCAGAAACAGTAAACAGCAATTTTTTCAAAGAGCGAAGCGGAAGACTGTCAAATGCTTAAAAAACTCATGTGAAACTACAGGGTAGGCCAAAAAAGTAAGCTATTGTACTTTGTCTATTATCTTCGCTAAATATTGACCAATTTTCACAATTTTTCACGTGTAAACTTTGTAAAAAATTGCTATTAAGTGGCATGCATACCAGTCCTATTATGTCGCTACACTATCTTGTAAAACATAAATATCCCCTAACCCCAACCCTAAACCTTAACCTCAACTCTAACCCAAACCCTAGACCCAACACCATAATATTAACGCTAATTCTGGTCACTACGCGTAACGCTATTACGCCCAGCGACAGTGATGCCAACGCCTAGCAAATGCGATTGAGTTTTTCGTTTTTGTTCTTTGCCAAAATAATAGCCTTCAGGCTTTATTACGACTGCCGGACGACTAATCATCGCGAATCAAAATACCTTTTCGGTTCATATACCGAATTCAATTGAACTCGCGCCATAACTGTGTTTTTCACTTTTGCTTTAAACCCTTTTGAAATTTTGATGTATTGGTTATCGGAACATAAATTTTAAAAAATAATTAAATAGCGATGATGATGACAAAATACAGTTGAAGATATATTGAATGACGCGCCATATTACCTTGTCAGCATGCAGCGTACTGGGCGCAAGTCGCCTGCACCGTCGCGTCTGAGATTGCAAGCAAAAGATATATCAGCTGACGCTGCTGCTGCTGCTGCTGCTGCCCTGTGGCTGCTGCTGTCACTTTTCACACTTAGCGTCTTCTGCGTCGGTCCCACCAGTGGGCGGGGTTAATTAGTGCTGCGCGAGTAGGATAATTTGATGAACGTGCATCGAATACCGTTTCAGACAACGACGTCGCCTCATCCAGCGTTTACGCAACGAGTCAGCAGCATGCCCGTCACCTGTCTGTCAATTATATCAATTAACCGTCGTCATTTGTGTAAGTTAAAAATAAACGAGAACGTCGTCCGGCCAAGGCTGGAAAAAAACCTAGGTTTTTTAAAGAATTTTTTTAGGTTGTAAGTTTTCAAGGTTTTAAAAGTTATTTATGTTTTTTAAAGGTTTTTGTTCAGTAAACACCGTGCACAATATACAACCCAGGAAAACGTGTTATAGGCCTACACCCCCTTATGAGTAATGGGTGTTTACACGATTGATGAAGCAAACATGAAGCAAACTTAGAGCACACGTCGTGCACGTGTATTTTCAATACATTTGCTTGATGTTTGCTTGATGTTTGCTTCATCGTGTAAACACGCTACAAAGCCTAAATGACATAATAACGCGATTAAAGTTATAACTGAAAAATCGCAATTAAATTATGAATTCAAATATGATAATTATATAATAAATTTTACAACAAATTAAAAACCTAAAAACTCAAAACTGAACTTTTGAGATTTTTTTCTAGATTTTCACGCGCGATAGCAGAATAGGGGTCTGTCTGTCCGTCTGTCATGTTTCGAGGAAAGTTCGCACAAATTTTGGAAATTTGGATTTTCAACTTTTTTCAGGTCGCTTTTTTATTTTCGACCTTTAAGAGGCCGTGCGGGACAGTGAGACAATCAAGTCCGGTAACGAGGCTTATGAGGACACTTTATAATAAGTAAAACCAATGTAATTTTCTTGTTGCTTTCCTTTGACGCCTTTGACAAAAGAGACAAAGAAATTATACTTATCCGAGCGCGTTAAATACCGTTTCTCCAAAAATCCGTATTACGTCAACGTATATATATATATATATATGTGTGTGTGTGTGTGTGTGTGTGTCTTCCCT
>Ga0209671_1003416_pt1 | contig 15265 bp, 13 predicted proteins | sample WorMetHERISLAND2_2_FD_187401 | JGI IMG/M metagenome (GOLD analysis project Ga0209671, IMG submission 187401) | Marine gutless worms symbiont microbial communities from Max Planck institute for Marine Microbiology, Germany - Olavius geniculatus... | ecosystem: Host-associated > Annelida >... | reverse complement strand
TTGCCAAATCGTTTTTGTTCTGTAGGGTCCATGGTATACTCCCTTTTTACGTGTGCCCGAAATTGGACAGATAAAGGAGTATACACTATTTTAATTTTTTTTCTGCCGCGTAGCGGCTTCGTCCAACAAGCCGGTAGTTCTTGCCGGCCCCTCACCGACGGTACCTCGATTCGGTAGCTGTGACCGGCACTTACGAATGCTAGGAGGAATATTCTGCCTGGACCGGACGAAATAACCATGACCAACCCACTGGGAGATTACATCGACGCCCTGCGAAGCGGAAATCTGGATGCCGATCTGACATCGCTGTACGGTCGGGCGGAGCTGAGCGGCCAGAAGGCGCGCTACGGCAAACTGTTCAAAGGCATGGAGACCCGCTTTGCTCCTGATTCGGCGGCCGTGATCATCTCCCCGGGCCGGACCGAGCTGGGCGGCAATCACACGGATCACAACCATGGACGTGTGCTGGCAGCCGCCGTGCACCTTGATTGTGTCGCCGCGGCCGCTCCCGTCCGGGGAATGCAGGTTGCCATTCAATCCGCCGGGTTTACCGAGCTTATTAGGGCCGACTTGTCGGATCTTGCGCCCCGGCCGGCTGAAAGGGGCCGGCCGGAGTCGCTGGTGCGGGGAGTCGCCGCCGGCCTGGCCGAGAAGGGCTATCAGCTTGGCGGATTCTGCGCCTGTGTCGACAGCACCGTGCTTCCGGGATCCGGGCTGAGTTCCTCGGCCGCCTTTGCAAATCTAATAGGAGGAATCTTAAACGGCCTGTTCAACGGCGGCGCCGCTGCGGCAATCGACCTGGCCGGGATCGCCAAGCAGGCGGAAAACGACTTTTTCGGCAAGCCCTGCGGCTTTATGGACCAGCTGGCCGGCGCCCTGGGCGGTATCCTGCACATCGATTTTGAACACCCTTCCGATCCGAAGTTGGAACGGATCACTTTCGATTTCACCCGGGCCGGCTACCGGCTGGCCGTGGTGGATACGGGGGGAGATCACGCCGGGCTGACGCCCGAGTATGCGGCCGTCACCGAGGAGATGCGGGCGGTAGCCCTGTTGCTGGGACAGGAGTACTTGCGGGGGCTCAGCGTAAAGGAGATCGTCCGGGCGCTTCCGCAGCTGCGACTCAAAGCGGGCGACCGCGCCGTACTGCGGGCCATTCATTTTGTCGAGGAAAACCGGCGGGTCGGCTCCATGGCAGCGGCCTTGCGCCGAAACCGGGTAGATGAGTATTTGAACCTGGTGTCCGCCTCCGGAGATTCTTCCTGGCGTCGCTTGCAAAACTGCCTGCGTGCGTCGACCCCCCGAACACAGGGGATCGCCCTGGCCCTGACCCTCACCGAGCGCTTTCTTGACGGCCGGGGCGCCTGCCGGGTGCACGGCGGCGGGTTCGAGGGCACGATCCAGGCTTATGTCCCGCAGGAGCGCTTCGACGACTATCGACAATACATGCAAGGGGTTTTCGGTGCAGGATCGGTCACTGCCGTGCGAATCCGCAGATCCGGTCTGTCGGTGCTAAGGCCGGGTGGATTGGAACGAACATCTGAACAGGATTAGAGGCCCGATGATCTTTAGTTAAATGCAATGAAAATAATCTCGTCTTCCTTTACGTTTTTCTATAAGTACGTTTTCAGCAGCCTATGGTTCCTTTCAGGCCCGATTACTCTTTTAGTTTTTATTGTGAAAAACAACCAAATGGATCTTCTATTTTACTTGTGGCCCATCCTTTGGTTTGTATTTTCGATAATTCTATGCTTCACCGCCGTACAGCTAAAACAGATTAAAGTTTTAAATGATCAATTATATATCTCCAATTATATTAGAACAATTGACGTGGCTATATCCGAAATCGACTCTATTCTCGAACATCGCTACTTTAATCCCGAGCATGTTACATTGATATTTAAATCACCAACCGAGTTTGGTGAAAAGATTATTTTCATGCCTTCTATCAGACTATTCAAAAAGAAGGAACATCCGGCAGTAAATCTGTTGAAGGGAATAATGAAAATACAACCGTAGCACCTTAGAAAGCGGTTTCACCTGAGCGCAGCGATCGAGTCGTTTTGGTGTCTTCTCGATTATTGAAAATTAGTGAATTTTGCAGGATTACTGACTGCCCCAGCACGAGATGAACCTCAACTTTGTGCACCCCATTATTATTGAAAACATTGTCAAAGAAACCCATGAGCATCGATCACGCCGACTGGGGGACTACTCCCGAGGGTCGCGGGGTGGACCTTTTTACCCTGACCGGACCGGACGGCATTCAGGCGTCTGTAAGCACCTATGGTGCGACGCTGGTCTCCCTGACGGCGCCCGACAGGCAAGGGACCTTCGCGGATATCACTCTCGGCTACGATGCACTTGAAGACTACATTCAAGATCCTTATTATTTTGGATGTACAATCGGACGCTTTGCCAACCGCATCGGTGGCGCCCGCTTCGAGCTTGGGGGCGCTTCCTACCAGCTGGGGGCCAATCATGGCCGGCATCACCTGCACGGCGGTTTTGCCGGCTTCAACCGGAAGGTCTGGACGGCCAACCCTTCCCGCGGTGGCTCATCCGCCAAGTTGGAGCTCACACATAAAAGCGGCCACCTGGAAGAAGGCTATCCAGGATTGCTGAGCGCCAAAGTCGTCTATGCGTTAGAGAATCCGGGGGAGTTGACAATCACTTTTGAAGCCCGAACCGACCGGGCCACGATTTTCAATCCCACGAACCACGCCTATTTCAATCTGGGCGGCCACGGCCGGGGCAATTGCCTGAAGCACGAGCTGACCTTGAGGGCCCGGAGATTTCTGGCAGTGGATGACGAATCGATTCCCACCGGAGAGATTCGGCCGGTGCAGGGCACCCCTTTGGATTTCAGCCGCCCGGTGGCCATCGGCAAACGGATTCGGGAGCGCTGCCGCCAGCTTGAGATCACCGGCGGTTACGACCACTTCTTTGTCCTGGAAGACAATTCATCGATCGAGGAGTGGGCTGCCAGGGCTTATGATCCGGGCACAGGCCGGGAGCTGCGCGTGTACACGACCCAGCCGGGGATTCAGCTGTACACCGGCAATTACATTAAAGACGGCATCAAAGGCAGGAATGGTGCCACCTACGGCCCGCGGGCCGGATTCTGCCTGGAGGCCCAGGGATACCCCGACGCCCCCAACCAGCCGGGATTTCCCCCGGTGACATTGTACCCCGGGCAGCCCTACCGGCACACGACCCGACTGGTATTTACGGTGGGTTGATTCAGATCGGCTATTTGTCCGTTATCAAGATTTCTGCAAAAGAAAATTTGGGCCCGGTCCTGAAAACCAGGTTTTCAGCATGCGAATATTGGATATGACCGGGGCGGCGGGGTTTTTCGAGCTGCGCTGCAGTGAATGTGAAAAAACTGTTGCGTTCATCCAAGATTTTCTTCTACAACCATTTATACTACCCCCGGCTTTCGGAATTAATGCCATAAAGACACCAGGATTGAACCGGCGAACCCGGGACGCGAAGGGCACAGACCAGACCGGCCGGGTCCGTCATCCCGGCCGATCCAAGACATTGCACCTATCCGGAGAAAACCATGGCTGAAGTTGAGCTAAAAGGCGTTAGCAAGCGTTTCGGATCAACAGAGGTGGTTCACGGCGTCGACCTTTCTATCCGCGACAACGAATTCATCGTTCTGGTGGGACCGTCGGGCTGCGGCAAATCGACCATCCTGCGCATGATTGCCGGGCTGGAGTCTGTCAGCGGCGGGCAAATCAGAATCGGCGACCGGGTGGTCAACCAGGTCCCGCCCAAGGAACGGGATGTTGCCATGGTTTTCCAGAACTACGCCCTTTATCCCCACATGACCATCCATGACAATATGGGCTTTAGTTTGAAAATGAAGAAAAGGCCCAGAGTGGAACGCGACCAGCGCGTGCGGGAGGTGGCCGAGATCCTCGAGCTGACCCCATTTCTGGAGCGCAAACCGGCGGCACTTTCCGGCGGTCAGCGCCAGCGGGTGGCTATGGGCCGGGCGATTATTCGCAAACCGGAAGTATTTCTCTTCGACGAGCCCCTTTCCAATCTGGACGCCCAACTGCGGACCCAGATGCGCATGGAACTAAAGAAGCTGCATCTGAAGATGAAGACCACCACCATTTACGTTACCCATGACCAGATCGAGGCCATGACCCTGGCTGATCGCATCGTTATTCTAAAGGACGGTCACATCCAGCAGGTTGGCAGCCCCATCGAAGTATTCGAAAAGCTGGAAAGCGTCTTCGTGGCCCGGTTTATCGGCAATCCGCCCGCCAATATTCTGGACGCGGTGTGGCGGCGGCCGGATGGTCAGGGACAAGTGGTGTCGGGTGAACTGACCCTGCCGGTGCCTAAATCGATCGAGCTGGAAGACGGCCGGGAGGTGCTGGTGGGAATTCGTCCCGATGCCATCAAAACCGGGGACGCTCTGGCCAGTATTCCCGAAGACTGGCAGTTTCAGGGAACCGTTGTCGTATCCGAGATCGTGGGGGCCCAGTCTCTTCTGGAGTTTGAAGTCGTAGGCAACCAGATGATTGCCGAACTCGAGGGGCGGCTGTTGCTGCGCCCCGGCGATTCCATAACCTTAGGATTCGATTTGAACCGGATCCTGTTGTTCGACCCGCGGTCACAGCAGATCCTTGGCTGAAGACGCGGCTTCACACCGGCGCAATCGGCGCCGCTCAAGCAATAATCCACCAATCAAATGAAAGGAGGAAAAAATGAAAAGAGCATATTTTAAACTTTTAGCTGTCCTGGTGACGGCCGTATTCTTGTCCGTGCCGGCGACCGGCGTGTTTGCCAAGGACCTGACCGGCGAGCTGGAGATTTTTTCCTGGTGGGCGGGAGATGAAGGCCCGGCCCTGGAAGCCTTGATCAAACTCTACAAACAGCGCCATCCCAATGTGACAGTGGTCAATGCCACTGTCACCGGCGGCTCGGGGGTTAATGCCAAGGCCGTTCTGAAAACCCGGATGCTGGGCGGCGATCCACCCGACAGCTTCCAGGTGCACGCCGGCCAGGAGTTGATCGGCACCTGGGTGAAGGCCGATCGCATGGAGGACCTGACCTCTCTGTTTGAAAAGCAAGGGTGGAACCAGGCCTTCCCGGAGGGTCTCGTCAAGCTGATCGGCACGGACAAAGGGATCTGGTCGGTGCCGGTGAACATCCACCGCTCCAACGTGTGCTGGTATGTTCCCGCCAACCTGAAAAAATGGGGCGTGTCAGCCCCCGCATCATGGGATGATTTCTTTGCCGCGGCACCCAAGCTGAAACAGCAGGGGGTGGTGCCGCTGGCGCTGGCCCAGAATTGGACGGCCAATCATCTGTGGGAATCGGTGGCCCTGGCTTCCATGGGTCCGGACAATTGGGACGCCCTGTGGGCCGGCAAGCTGGCTTTTGACAGCGCCGAGGGCGTGGGGGCCTGGGAGCTGTTCGGCAAGGTGCTCGAATTTACCAATGACGATGCGTCGTCCCTTTCCTGGCAGCAGGCCACCGACATGGTCGTCGACGGCCGGGCCGCCTTCAACATCATGGGTGACTGGGCGGCGGGATATCTGAGCACCACCAAGGGCCTGGCCCCCGGCTCCGGATTCGGATGGGTGCCGCCGCCGGGCACCGGCGGGATGTTCATGTTTCTGGCGGACTCCTTCGGTCTGCCCAAAGGGGCGCCCCATCGCGACAATGTCATTGCGTGGCTGTCGCTGCTGGGCTCCCGCGAGGGCAGCGATACTTTCAATCCACTGAAAGGATCGATATCGGCCCGCACGGACAGCGATTTGTCGCAATACAACGACTACGCCAAATCCGCGGCCGCCGACTTCGGCAACAACCGCATCGTCGGTTCCCTGGCCCACGGCGTGACCGCCAACGAAGGCTTCATGAACGACTTTGCCTCGGTCATGGAAATGTTTCTCAAATCCAAAAACGCCCAGATGGCCGCCAAAGCCGCACAGCAGATCGCGGTTAAAAACGGCATCGGCAAATAGAGGCCAACACCACCAATTTGGCGCCGGACGGCTGCGGCCGCCGGCGCCAAGAGCAACCCGGGAAATTTCGCTATGTGGGGCTTTTCAACAGACCGGCTCAAGGCATTTTTAATGCTGCTGCCGTCCATCATTCTGATCGCCTTGTTCGTCTACGGGTTTATTGCCAACACCTTCTGGATATCCCTGACCAACTGGGGCGGGGTGGCCGCCCTGGCTGAAAAACCGGTCAAAGATTATATCGGCCTTCAAAATTATGTCGAGCTGTTCACCGGATTTTTAGGCGGCGGATTTCGACAGGACCTGGTCAACGCGGTTTTTTATTCCGTGATGCTCCTGGCCGGCGCCGTCGGGCTGGGGATGTTCATCGCCATCCTGCTGGACTGCCAGCCTAAAGGCGAGGACATCTTCCGGACCATATTTCTTTATCCCATGTCGTTGAGCTTTATCGTGACCGGCACCATATGGCGCTGGATGCTGGCCCCCCAAGGGGGCGTCAATTTACTGCCCACTTTCGTGGGCGGCCGGCCCCTCGAGTTTCGCTGGCTGACCAGCACCCAGGCCATTTTGGAATTCAACTGGCAGAATTTACTGCAGATCGTATTGTACATCGTTGCATTGGGAATGATCATGATCGGCTTTTGGGCCATGCGCAACGATCCGGCCAGGGCCGGCAAACGCTGGCTTCTGCCCGGGATCGCCGCCGGGCTTTTGGCCTGGCTGGGGGGCGATTTGCTGCCCGAGGCGCTGTTCATGGAGGAGATCCACGGCTTCAACCTGGCCACCCTGGGCATTATCCTGGCAACCGTCTGGCAGTACTCCGGCTACACCATGGCGCTGTACCTGGCCGGGTTCACGGGCATCCCCCAGGATTTGCGGGATGCGGCCATGCTGGACGGGGCCAGCGACTTCAGGTACTATCTGTATGTGGCCCTGCCGATGCTGAAACCCATTACCATCAGCGCCGTCATCATTCTATCCCACATATCGCTGAAGATGTTCGATTTGATTTTCGCCATGACCGGACCGGACAACGCCGAAACCGGTCATCCTGCCCTGAATATGTATCTGACCACCTTCCGGGCCAATGATTTTGCCAAGGGGGCCGCCATTGCCATCGTCCTGTTTATCGTGGCCGCCGCCTTTATCGTTCCCTATCTGGTCAGCAGCTACCGGCAAAAGAGGACTTCCTGAATGACGCGCAAACTGTCCATAGGCGCCTTTCTGCTCTACGGTACCTTGGTACTGCTGGCGCTGGCCTATGTTTTGCCGGCCTACATGATGGTGGTGACCGCCCTGAAGCTGCCCGACAACATCAGCCTGCCGCGGTCATGGCAGCTGCCGATCCCCCTCAATTGGGCCAGTTTTTCTGAAGCCGTGGCCCTGTTGAAGCCCAATTTCGTCAACTCCATCGTACTGACCGTCGTTGCCACGATCCTTTCCACCGTTTTGGGATCGATCAACGGGTATGTCTTTTCCAAGTGGAAATTCAGGGGCAGCGAGATCGTGTTCACCCTTTTTCTTTTCGGCATGTTCATCCCCTACCAAGTTATTCTGATTCCGCTCTTTCAGACATTGAGAGCCATGAATCTGTACGGCGGCCTGCCGGGACTGATCCTGGCCCACGTCGTCTACGGGCTGCCCATCACCACGCTTATTTTTCGCAATTTTTATGCCCAGATTCCGGATGCCCTGATGGAATCGGGCATGCTGGACGGCGCCGGGTTTTTCTCGATCTATGCCAGGATCGTCTTTCCGCTATCCATACCCGGCTTTGTGGTCACCAGCATCTGGCAGTTCACTCAGATCTGGAACGAGTTCTTGTGGGGCATCACCCTGACCCGCCACACCGCCAATCCCATTACCGTGGGACTGGCCCAGCTGGCCGGCGGCCAGGCCGTCAGCTGGAACCTGCCCATGGCCGGCTCCATCCTGGCGGCCATACCGGTCTTGCTGATCTATATCTTCCTGGGCCGCTATTTCATCCGCGGGCTGCTGGCCGGTTCGGTCAAGGAGTAACCGCAGCAGGCTAGATCGATAACCCGGGGCGCAGAGTTGCCAAACCGGCCAAGTAACGAAAAGGACCCAGAGGATCCGCGTTCGAAAGGTGGTGCCGCGGTAAATCCCGGCTTTGAATTCATTTCGCCGGGGTGGAGTTGCCTTGTACACCGAATGGAATGATGGAATGGTGGAATAATGGAAGATTGGGAATCGAAAGCGGATGATGCTCTGATATTAATTCCTGATTTGTGCAATTATAAGATTAGACCTAATTCCGTTAAACCCATTATTCCAGCATTCCAGTATTCCAATTTTCCGCGGAATTCATGGGCGACACCGGCAATATCCCTTGACATGGCCCTGGGAGCAAGCTGTTCAATGTTGGATCAAGTGAGAACAAATCATGGCATTTCGATCTAAGCTAAAAATTCGTTTTGGCGACATCGACCGAGCCGGGATCGTTTACTACCCGCGCTTCATGCACTATTTTCACGTCGCCCTGGAGGAGTTCTTTGCCGGCGAACTGGGGGTCGAATACCACACGGTCGTCGACGACCACCGCATCGGACTGCCGACGGTGCATTTGGAGTCGGACTTCAGCCGACCGTTCAGCTACGGCGACAACATGGAGGTGGAAGTCCGGGTGCTCAAACTCGGCCGCACCTCCATCACCTTCGGCTACCGTGTATTCAAGGAGGGCGAAGAAGATCCCAGGATCGTCGGCCACAACGTGACCGTCTGCCTGGACATGGACAACTTCCAGAAAATGGAACTTCCAGCCTGGCTCAGGCAGCTGTTCGAGCAGCAGCTCGGCGGGCCCCGAAGTGAATAATAATTTTTTCGCTATGTTTATCTATCCGTCAGATCCTTAATCAGTGCCTTGAAGGCATCTGCGCCTGATTGCAGGCAGGGCTGGTACCCGCCGCCGGGCTTTGTCCAGGCCGAGGCGAGGTAGAGGCCGTTAAACGGTGTTCTCTGGTCGAGTCTGGTCATGTAGGCATTCTCCAAAGATTGCTCATAGCCGTAAATGGCACCCTCCGGATTGCCGGTATAGCGGATGTTGGTCAGGGGGGTGGCAGCTTCCATGACATCGATCATGGAGTTCAGGCCGGGGATTGCCCATTTCTCTGCTTCTTCTATAAGCGCTCCGGCAATGCGTTCTTTTTCCTTGTAATAAGCGTCTTTGCGGTTTGCGAAGTAATCTGCCTCAAAAGGCTTCCATGGGTCGTATCCGCTGAGCATCATCACGACCACCGTGGATGTTCCGGCATTGGAATATCCCTTGTAGGCATTGTCATAAAGGGTGACGAGTATACCGGCCTTACGGGGATCACAGGCCAGACAGCCCTGGTAGGCTTTTTCGGGATCGTAATCCCGGTCAATCCAGATCTCGTAGCCTTTGACCTTGCGATGGACCTCCTGGTTCAGTCCCAACCAGACGACAAAGCTAGAAAGGCTGGGCCGATATGTATCCAGCTTTTTCAGGTAGTCGCGAGCCTTGCTGCTGGATTTTGTGGGCCCGGTGTTTTGGGACAGCATCTTCATGGTGGCCGGCACGCTGGCGTTGGAAATTACCGCCTTGGCCTTAAGATGCCTGCCGTCGGCCAGGATTACTCCGTCAACCGTCCCGTTTTTCATGACGATCTTCTCTGCCTCGGTTTCTAACATAACCCGGCCCGTCTTGGCCTCAATGGCATCCATCAAAGTATTACTAAAGTCCTGGGAGTGCCGTTTGATGTAATGCCCGCCAAAGCGGATGTAGGCCGAAGTGGCGATCGCGTAGTAGAAGCCGGACAGCCTGGATGGGGGCAGACCGTAGTAGGGCCAGTAGATCGATAATATGGAGCGCAGTTTCGGATCTGTGACGTGTTCTTCCAATACGTCCGCGAGAGTTTTTTTTCGGATGGCCCACATCTTGCGCCGGGTCAATGGGAAAGTCAGTTTGTCCCACCAGGAATCTGAATCGAAGGGTTTTATGGCCTCATCCAGAATACCCAAAATTTCGCCAAAAAAGTCCTGGATACCCTGGGCCTGATCCGGAAACAGCCTGGAGAGTTGCTCGGTGATGGCGGCTGGGTTTTTTTGTGGCCAGATCAGGTCATAGTCCGGTGTGATGATTCGGCACAACTCGGGCAGCTCTACCGTCTCCACCTTGTCTTGCACACCTGCGCCCTCCAGGGATTTGCGAAGGCCTCCTTTGGCGCTCATTGTGGCGTGCAGCGAAACATCAAAGGTATACTTGCCGCCATTGCGGTCAAATGTGGTCGCATAACCGCCGGGAATGTTATGTTGCTCTACCAGGGTAACCGGAAAGTCGTTATTCGCCAAATGGGCGGCGGCGCTCAGACCACCGAGACCCCCGCCGATGACCACCACCGGAAATTCGGATTTGGATTCAATTTCGGCCGCAAGGGCGTCAATTTTTTTCCAATCCGTAGCCAGGGCGGCTGTCGTGGCCGCAGCCATTTTGATGAAATCACGGCGGGAGACGTGTCGAAAGATTTTACCGTTCATCATGTGCTTCTCCTCGATATGGAAGGTTCCAGGTTGCTGCGAATCCCAGCACTCTGTTCCCACGATACGCATCCGCCTATCGCTGGCGAGCAAGATCCAAAGATCAAATTCTGCCTGCCCTTCATCCTCCGTCTGCCCCGGCGAAGTTCCGCCTCAGCGAAACGACGCCGAGTATTCCTTTCCTGGTCTTCTGATCTCTGCCCTCCGACTTCGGTCTTCTGCCCTCTGCCTGCCCGGGGTAGCCCTCAGGCGGCGCCGGGTCTTCCGTTTTCCGTCCTCCGTCATCGGTTCTCTGTCATCCGTCATCTGCGTGCCGCGGCGACCCTGATAGCGAAGACGGGTTCTCCGTCCTCCGATTTCTGCCTTCTGTTCTCTGTCTTCAGACTTCGGTCTTCTGTTCTCCGTCACCTAACCACCAGATCCAGAGGCCGCTGTGACAGGGACTCGCATCCGTCGGCGGTGACCACGACGGTGTGGCCGAAGCACATGGCGTGGTTGGTTTCGCTGTCCATCAGAATCATGTGCAGGAAGAAGACCATGTTTTTGGCGGCCGGGACCGGGTTGCCGTGATAGAACATGGGCCAATCCATCCAGTTGGGGGCAAAGGTCGTGCCCAGGCAGTAGCCGGTGGCATTGAGACGGTGCTCCTTCATCCCGGCGCCGTCGCAGACCCGGGCATAGGCGTCGAATACCTCACCGATGGGCCGGCCGGGTTTAAGGGCTGCCATGCAGGCGTCCATGGCATCGATGTTGACGGTGTGCATCTTTTTGTGAAGTGAAGTGGCCTCGCCGATGGGGATGGTGCGCATCATGGCGGCATGATAGTGGCGGTAGGCCGCGGCCCACTCTATGGTCAGTTGATCCTGCGGATCGAGTTTGCGGCGCCCCGATTTGTAGCGGCACAACAGGGCGTCCTGACCCGAGCCGATGATAAATTCGTTGCCCGGGTAGTCACCGCCCCGGAAAAAATGATTCCCTGCATGGCCGCCAGGATGTCCCCTTCATTGGTCCCCGGCCCGGCCAGACGGTGGGCTTCATCATAGGCCAGATCGGCCAGCTCGGCGGCCATGCGCACATAAGCCAGCTCAGCCTCGCTCTTGACCACCCGCAGGCGGCTGACCAGGTCGGAGGCATCCTCGAGGTCACAGAAACCGTCCAGGGCGGCTTCCAGCAGCTTGCCGTTTTTGGCCGTCAATCCGTAGGCATCGTATTCGACGCCCAGCCGCCGGCCCCGGCAGCCGAATTCCTCCAAAACGCGTTTCAGCTGCTGTGCCGGATCGGCATCGGCGCTGTCCGTCCAGATGCGGATATCTTCGATGACGGAGGTGTGGCGGGCCTGGCGCAGATCCGGTGCGCGGGTCAGGAGCATCAGGTTGCCGTCCCAATCGAGATAAAGACACTGGAAGAACACGTAGCCGAAGCTGTCGTAGCCGCTGAGGTAATACATGCTTTCCTGTCTGAACATCAAAAGGCCATCCAGCTGCCGGGCTTTGAGCAGTTCGATGGTGCGGTTTTGACGTTCGGTGAATTCTTCTCTGCTGAAATGTAAGGCCATACGTTACCTCCGCTGGATCGTTGCTGGGTATATATTTCAGATTTATTGCTGCGGTCTTTGCGAATTGAGTGATTTTTGAGGTGTCAGGTGTCGGGTTTCAGGTTTCAGTGGACAGAGATCAGAGAATAGAAATGAGATGACCGCAGATTAGGCTTCGACTGACAGTGACGAAGCTCCTGTATTATCATTTTTTCTCCGTCATCTGTCATCTGTGACCCGACACCTGAAACCTTGTCTCTCAGTTTTAGCATGTCAGTGCTTTTTCTTCATCCATGTCCGGCAGAATATCTTTGGACAGTCCCATACCGTCGCCCAAAATGGAAAGGTAGATTTGAAAAACATCCCGGGTGATATCTTCTACCAACAGGGGCGGCGTCTGGGCGACCATGATCCCGCTTTTGAGGATACAGGCGCTGATCCCCTTGGGGTGTTCGAAGGAAACGCCGAACGGTCCCGTTGATTTCAGCGGCAGTCCTTTTTTCTCAATCACACCGGACAGCTTTTCAAGGTTGATCTCGATCCGCTTTTTCGGTGTCAGGGAGAAGGTTCGGCGGCCGTCTCTGGCGCAGGATTCCTCGAACCACTTGTCGGTTACACCGGCCGGACTGCCGTCCGCCTTGCTCCCGCATACCCTGCAGGTCTCGAGGCGCGGTACATCCAGGAGGTTGAATTCCAGCTCATTGAGATCCACGTAGAGCAGCTTGTTGAACAGTTTCGGCTCCCGGCCGGTCAACACCCGGACCGCCTCGGCCACCTGGATCGAAGCCACCACACCGACGATCGACGGGTGGACCCCGACGACGCCGCAGGAGGGGATGTCTTCATTTTTCAAATTGGGCATGAAACACTCGAGGCAGAAGGTCCGGCCGGGGATGAGTGTCGCCACGTTTCCGTAGGCGGCGGTAGCCGCTCCGAACGCATAGGGGATCTTCAATCGGGCACAGGCACGGTTGACGATATAGCGGGTTTCGATTCTGTCCAGGCCGTCGATGACGATGTCCATTCCGGCGATCAGGTCGTCGGCATTGAGGGAATTCAGCGCCTCCGGAACGGGCTCCAGCGTTACGTCGGGATTGAGCCCGCTCAGTCTTCTTTGCGCGACCTCGACCTTGGGTTGACCGATGGCGTTGGCATCGTAGAGATGCTGGCGGTGCAGATCGGTGCGGGAGACAACGTCCCGATCCACAAAACGCAGGGTTCCGATGCCCATGCCCACCAGCTTCAGGGCAATGGGCGATCCCAAGCCGCCCACGCCGATGAGACAGGCTTTGGCGTTTCTGAGCGCCAGTTGTCCATCGTAGCCGATGTCCCCCAGTACAATCTGCCTGGAATAGGTGTGTAAGGCTTCATCTGAGAGTTCTGTATGCATTTTTGGTGACCTTTATACCGGTTGTCATTTATATGTTCCGTTTCCCAGTGTTCCTGCCGGGAGAACTTATAGAGCGTATCGGAAAGATGCAATTTAAAACATGACAACCGCTATGTTGTTATTTTTTTCAAAAGATCTGAATTTGTCTGCGATTGATGGCAAACCTGAGAGTACCCGGCATACTGCCGCTAGCGGACCGATTTTTTGACAACCGCTCTAAGCGAATTTAAACATCAATATTCAACGACAGTTTAAGGCTTGCAGTACACTACTAACTGCTTTGCGTCTGATTGTAAACAGTGTTTTCAGCGGTCCTAAGCCGGACATGCAACCGGGGAAAGGGCTGCCGCACTGTGCGGACTGCCTCAAACCGGGTGGGGCTGATTAATAACCACAAAGATGCTCGACAGGGCAGTTCCCAAATTCCTCAGATAACTCAAATGGTTTTCACCCCGGCCTGGTCGGATTGCGCTTGACCTGTGCAAGGTGCCATCTTATGTTCACTTGAATGGAAGATCAAAAACTGAAAAATCTGAGCCGCCATGTTCTTCGAAACTGCGACATATCCGATGCCTGCCACGCCGGTTTCTATTCGATCTGCGGTTTGGCGCTGCGGCTGCGCGACCTGTACAAATGGGAGAAGCAGCTGCCGCCCTGGGAAGAACGGGATTCATCCGAGATCCTGGACTGGATCGAGGCCAAGGAGACCCGCTGGGAGGCGTTTGCTGAAGATGAATACGAACCACTGTACCTTGACGGTAAAACCTTCGATCCCTTCGACACCGATGGGATCAATGCGGTTTTGGAACCCCACCGGCTGTACTACGGCGCCGGGTACGCCCATAGCCTTAAACCCACCTTTTTTCTGGCCGTCATTGAAACAAAAAGCCGTTCCAACGGCTGCGATATCTTCATTCTCGGCCGGGAGCTGGCGCGGGACCTGTTAACAATTCCGGCCATGGCCCAGAACGGCAGCGTTGTATTACGACGGGAGTCCGCCAATTTGTTTCTGTGGGACAAGCTTTTTTATATCAAGAAGTCAGGCCGCTTTGCCCTCGATTACGGGCTGCAACAGTTGGGAATCGGCGCCAATGACCCCGCCGTCCTGCGGCGGCATCTGCCGGAAATATATGAGGCTGTGAAAGACACTTACGTCTATCACGAGTTGGGAGAGCTGCGTGATGCGACTTTCGATCGTCAGAGTTGGCGGGAGATGATAGCGGCCTTTCCGTTTTCTCCGGTTGAGTTCATCGCCAGAGCGCTCAAGGATATTTTGGCCGATACCAACAGATTCGGACCCTTAAACCATATCGTTCAAAATCGTCAGGCTGCCGGCCTGGCGTTATATGTCGCTTTTATGGATGGCCTGATCAAGGAATTTTTTCCTGAAATCAATATCGCATTCCAGGAGTTTGTCAAATCAGGAGATTGGCGCACCATTGAACAGGCCGCCCGGGCAGGGTATCGGAATGCTGAAGAACATACCCGCTTGATAGTCGATATTTATCATGACGGACTACGCAGGGATGACCTGGAATGGGTCGAATCGGAGATTCAAAAACGCCTGCTCGGAAAATATGCTCGGAAATCGTGAAAGAATATCCAGCGTACAGTCTCGCTTTGGCCGAATTTATATTTGGGTGAAATGATTGGCGGGATTCTCCAATTACGATTTCAGGTGTCAGGTTTCAGGTGTCAGGTTTCAACGGTTTGTTGCTGGAATCGACATTTTTAGAGCGCCAGCGATAATGAATGCTTCTTATTTCATGAATGGAATTTTACTCACGCTCAGCCGGTGATCTTGGCCTGATGGTATGCTAAATTCTTCTCCTG
>Ga0209671_1003413_pt1 | contig 15267 bp, 8 predicted proteins | sample WorMetHERISLAND2_2_FD_187401 | JGI IMG/M metagenome (GOLD analysis project Ga0209671, IMG submission 187401) | Marine gutless worms symbiont microbial communities from Max Planck institute for Marine Microbiology, Germany - Olavius geniculatus... | ecosystem: Host-associated > Annelida >... | reverse complement strand
CAATTTCCCCCAATCGAACTTAGGGCGGACTCACGTTGGGCTTTGCCCCAAATTTCTAGTTTTATTCCTGACGTGATATGCTTTTAGTTTATCAAGTCATTTACTTCTAGTACAACTGAATTACATAAAATTTTGCATGTGAGGTGTTACACCAGATACCAACCATATCATTATCACTGATCAAGTCAATTTAGACAGCAGTCAAGCAAATGAAAATCCACCTAGTACTACATCATTGACTAACTAAACCATGCTCGTGAAGAGATTGCTATTGGTCATTTTTCGTACAATTTCATTTTATACAACTTTGAATTTTATGCAATTTTTTTGACACCTAAGAGGAGTTGACAAGTCAATCAACACAGTAAGCGACTGGCCCAGTGCAAAACTGACCGCATTTTTGAATAAATCTTCTACTGGCTCAGGCTTAAACTGCATTTCAGTTGCTTCAAAATCTGACATTCTAGATAAGTCTAGAATAAGTAAATAAATGGGCTAAAATTCATTTGACTCTGAATGAAATAAGTCTAATATCAGTGTTACTCACATCATCAACACACACTAGCAATGAAACATAGCAATCAGCTACTATGAACTTGGCTACTACACTCTAGTGTTGTACCAAAAGTGAAGTCCCTGGGTATGTGAGTAATAGGGTGTTTACACGATCCAGCAAACATCCAGAAAACTTCCAGCATATGCATTCAAAATACACGTGAATTGCTGGACGTTTGCTGCTATATGTTATAATGGAGCTGGACGTTTGCTGGATCGTATAAACACCCCATAACTAATCACCTGAGCCTTGAACTCCTCAGTCTCTTTGGGCGGGTCGTTCTTGGAGTCTCCAGCGACATTGCCACGACGGATGTCCTTGACCGAGACGTTCTTGACATTGAAGCCGACGTTGTCTCCCGGCTGCGCCAGCTCCAGCGACGTGTGATGCATTTCAACCGACTTCACCTCGGTGGTCACGTTCACCGGCGCAAACGTCACTATCATACCCGCCTTCAGTGTTCCCGTCTCCACTCGGCCGACCGGTACCGTTCCAATACCTGACAACAGCAAATCGAAAAAAGCCAGATGCCTTTCCTGATTCCTGCTGACGAGCCAATACCAAACACGAGAAACAGTAGAAAATCACGACAAAAAATGATAAAAACACGGCAGACCCTTGTGAAAATCGCAAAAATCACGGCAGCTCCATGCACGCTATGTTAACGAAACACCGTCTTGAAAGCTACAATGAACGCTAGTCTAACAGACATCGCACATGGTCATCTCGCTGAGCGATATAAATAGCTACAGAGCAAACGAACAAGGAAAATATCAGACGCAGGTTTTTGCAAATATTTCTCACAATATTTTTGCCTTGCTCGGGTAGACATGCTACAGCCTATACAGTTTCTGTTGCACTTAATGACATTCAAGGTCATTCAAGGTGAATGATCTTCACGTCATTTGAAAGCCAATATGCAACTTCCTATTAGTGATTACTGATTAATATAACCTAGGCCACTATCTCTCACCATTTCTGAGATACGGTCACTTATAGCTTTAAACATTCCATTTTTACGCAAGAAAGCAGCTACTACTTTCAACACGTCTTAGCCATTGCAATTCTGTCCGTCTGTCTGTCTGTCTGTCACACAGCTGGATCAGTCAAAAGCGGTGCAACCTAGAATCACCAAATCTTCACCGTCAGCTGCCTAGAAGACTCTAGTTTCAGGAACCGCAAAGCTTTTCCATAAATCCGAAGGGGGTCACCCCGAACGAAGGTGCTAAATGAGAGGGGGTGGACAAAATTTGCTATTTTTGGCCAATAAGTCATTGTATCTCAGCAACGATGCGAGATATGGTCTAGGTTACTATTAATCACTAATAGGAAGTCTTACACTGGCTCTCGATTGGCGCCGAATTCAATGACCTTGAATAACCTTGAACGCCATAATAGGGGGTTTTATGGATTTTTTGGCGATTTTTGGCTGCGACGCAAGTATATATCATCCACAAGGTGGCACCACGTAAGTATTGTTATGCGATCCAGATAGAGAATTTGGTATTTGTATATTAACTTAGCATGAACACCCCAATTTTCAGCTAAACTACTGAACCGGAACTGCTATAGGCTTTCGCGCGTCTCGTGAGCATTAGCTCAAATTTCTTGTAAATTGCAGCCAAACCGCTGCAGATGGACACATGGTTACTATTGACAGCCTATAGGAAGTCGCTACCACCTTATCCACTGGTACCATCGCAGACCCCTACAACTTACCATTTAGCCACAGTACTGCACGATTGGCAGTGCATAGTGCGTTATGACCCTTCAAGGTCATGCAAGGTCAATGATTTATACATGATTTGAAAGCCAGTATGCGACTTCCTAATAGTGATCAATAGCAACCTAGGCCTAATCTTGCACCATATAGCCACAATACGTTCGTGACAGATGGACGGACGACAACTCATGCCATAGCTCGACCTTTACTAAAGTGTGGTTGGCTAAAAATCACACAATAAACTTCAACGTATACTGATTAAAAAAAATATTCTTGTAAAAATGTAAAATCACAGCAAAAACATGGAATCTGATGAAAATCATGGTTTCCGTGACTGTCTACTGTGCCTAACAAACACTTCCAAAGAATAAAAGCACCAGATAGGGATGTTGCTTATATGCGAATATGCGATCGCAAATTTTGCCAAAACCCGCAAAATCGCATATTTTTCAGCATATAATGGCATTTTCAAAATCGCATATGTGAAAATTATGCCTCATGTCCGAAAATTTGCATATATTCGCACATATGCCACATATTTCCGCATATACAATCGCATTTTTCTGCGTTTTTCTTGTCTAACGTTGTTTTAAGACCGTTAAATGGTTTCGGCGGCAAACGACTATGGGTATTTACAATTAGTCATTGAATAAATTGAGTCGAAAATGTCGAAACTGTGCAGAATAGGCCTACTAATGATCATGATTATGATTCTCTGTCACTCGAAGTTGCATATGCCAGAAATATGCAGAAAAATATGCCGCACATATGTGGCATATGCAGCATATATGCCGTATATATGTGCTGCATATTTCGCCAAATTCTGCATATTTTAAGAAAATTCTCCGCTATAAACCAGCATCCCAAACCAGAGGCATACGTCAAGTGCAATACAACTGTCTCCAAGTCATTGTCAGACAATCACTCTTAAGTAATTAGTAAATGTAGTCAGTGACAGAGCTTAATTGTTTAAACACTGCATGGCTAACACCAATGTCCTTGCTTCTACGTTGCTGTTAAGAATTATATTAGCTAAAGATCTGGACTGAGGTCTGAAAATAATTGGTTGCACATCAGACAAAGATTTGGAAACATGTCAGAAGCAGCGTAAGTGCAGTGCACTACACACCTCCAATCTTGTAGACATCTTGGAGCGGCAGACGCAGCGGTTTGTCAGAAGGACGCTTCGGTGGATCGATGTTGTCCAAGGCATCCATGATGGTCATGCCCGTGTACTCCTTTTTGTCAGCCTTCGTCACTTTCCAGCCCTTGAACCACGGCATCTTGGGACTGCCCTCAAGCATGTTGTCGCCATGCCAGCCAGAGATCGGCACAAATGGAACCGTGTCCGGGTTGTAGCCAATCTTCTTGATGTACGCCGACACTTCCTTCTGAATCTCGTTGTAGCGAGGCTAGCGGCACAATTCGCCAGACAGTATAAACTATTTCATTAGTAAAACTGTTACACTTGCTAATGGAAGTGTTCTGAAATGCAAAATACAATCACTGACCATAGATAAAAGCTGTTTAGAGGAGCACAGGATCCAGAATGTCCAGATCTGACGGAATATTGAGTTAGACGCTGTTTTCGCTAGACGTCAGTAGCTAAATACTGAACCTAAAATCTGGATGTTCAGCGTTGTACCGCAAAAATATAACCAATGATTTAGCCAGATGTGGATCTCAACTAGATCAACTTTAGATCTGGCTAAAAATCTGGACTGAATCCACAAAAACAACGGATATCCAGTTGGATTCAGCGAATCCTAATACCGCCTAAATAATCTTCCTGTTCACTGTTGAGTAGACTACCTGACAATTTTCATACACTTAATTCATCATCGGCCCATGAATGGTTATCCTGGCTGCTATGTACAACACAAATACAACAAACACACAAAGGAGCCTCTCTAACTTTCTGCTTTGCAGCTACAGTCTGTCCTGTTGCATCCAATCAACCTTCACATTCACTGACCGTTACAGAGCCAACTATTGATAGTATTTTATTCACATTCCTATACCGCAGTAACGTATGAACACAAACAGTGGTTACTGGTCAATATGAGCCAGCCCATGATCTAACTTGCCTTTTGCTGGACAAAATCAGGCGATTTTGTCGGCCGACAAAAATTGGGCGATTTTTGCATGACACACGACAGATTTTTGTCGGGTGATTTTGTCAGCAGATAAAATCAGCCGATTTTGTCATTCGTCTGACATCCTCTTAAGTTACTACTGACCTCACTGTAAGGGGGTTCAGTGGAGTCCATCTTGTTGACACCGACAATCAGCTGTTTGACACCGAGGGTGAAAGCGAGCAGGGCGTGCTCGCGTGTCTGACCGTTCTTCGAGATGCCCGCCTCAAACTCACCGGTCCCAGCCGCCACCACCAGCACTGCACAGTCAGCCTGCAACGACAAATAAACCAAGTGAGTGAGTGAGTAGGGTTTAACGTCCCACCCGACACAGTATAGGTTCCATTATTATGTGTTTGTGTCCATTCCGCCTGGCCTTTCCAGGCGGAATGGACACAAACACATAATAATGGAACAGTAAGTTTAACCTTTACAGAAACAGAAAACACAAAAAAGCCAAACCTACAATTGTAAAAACTCCATTATATGCGTGCATATGTAATTAACATAATGATAGTTCTAATAATCTTCCCTGTTATCCTCCAGGATAACATCTATCACATCTATGTGATAATGCTGTCTATTGGAAGACAGGGGCACAAATAAACCAAGTCCTGTAAACGACTACCACAAACTTCATACATACGATACCACTCCACAGCACTGAAATGACTCACGATATAACCAGCATTTCACAAACATCTCTGACATTGTCTAATATTTCCAGGCAAGTTGGTCGCCTTAGCCAATGAATAACCTGTTCCGATTCTATGACCCAATCATGACCCTGTTACTTACAGGGTGAAGCAAAAAAACCGGACCTGTTTGAGTGTTGATAACTCAGCGATGGTTAGTGGTAGAAAGACGTGTTATATGTCAAAAGTTTCAGAATGCTCTAAAGAGTAAACGACAAAGTGAAGCATAGTGAAGCATTTAAATATTCTTTGCCTAATTTGCGTAAATCTTCATTACCCCTGAAATTAGGCATTTGCCAGCACTCCCGTGTGCCAGAGTTCATTGAACTCAAAAACTCACTGCCAATAAGTCCAGCTTTGAATTCTGAGAATTATTCAGTGTGGGGGCATTGCAACCCATAGCATGGTCACAAAATTTGAGTAACTGACCAGCTAAAACATGTGCGTTAATCGAATGCTGGACTCAGCTGATCCTGAACACAATGACGCCAGCGTCAACGTCAACTTCAACGTCAACGTCAGCTGCCTAAAAAGACTGATGACGGTCATGAATGCAAAAGCTGGGCAACTACCTATGTAGAATTTCATCTAAACTCAACGTATGTGTTAACGATTGTTGATATTTCACTGTATACTGAATGAAAATCAACTTAAATTCACGTGTTACTGCCAATTTAGCATGATTTTAGGGGTGGGGCAGTTTTGTGTAAATCAGGCAAAGAATATTTAAATGGTGAGACATGCAAGTTGTACACTTTTCCTGTACACAATTTTGAAACTTTTGGCCTATTACGCGCCTTTCCATCAATAAACGTTGCTAAGTTATAAAAGCTCAAATATCCACGTTAAATCCATATGTCACAGTCAAATTTAGCAGAATTTCGGGGATGATGAATATTTATGCAAATCAGGCAAAGAATATTTAAATGCGTCACTATGCAAATTTGTCGTTTATTCTTTACAGCATTCTGAAACTTTTGACGTATCACACGTCTTTCTAGCATTAACCATCGCTGAGTTATCAACGCTTAAACAGGTCTGATTTATTTTTGGCCCACCCTGTACTAAAATCAAGATATCGAATCCATTACTTCACATTCCAGACAAAAGATTAAGTAATCAGTCTGACATATGGCAATTTTCAGTTAGTGCACAAGTATAGAACAATACATGATCGCATGTTGGCATTTAATCCTTTACTGGCAACAGACAAGTGAAGCCTTTCCGCAAGGCCTTAGCCCTGCCGGCAGTTATCAAGCACACTATCAATGCACAAAAACACATGTGACAATGACCCAAAACATTGATATCCAATAGGCTTCTAGAGGTTGTCAAAATACATGTTCACACATAATTTAATCAAGCCAATTGCAGCTGCTCATTAGTTAGATCATCATGACAGAAAAAACATGCAAGAATCGTAGCAACCATGCTGTGAAACAATATGCCATCACGTCCGTAGACAGTAACAATTAGCACGGACTTGCAGACCTGCGACGTGCCGGTGATCATGTTCTTGATGAAGTCGCGATGTCCCGGAGCATCGATGATGGTGATGTAGTACTTGGAGGTCTCAAACTTCCACAGCGAAATGTCAATCGTGATTCCACGCTCACGCTCGGCTTTCAACTTGTCCAGCACCCAGGCGTACTTGAACGAACCTTTGCCCATCTAACAAACGAACCAAGCACAACGAGACCTCAGACTTCTTCTAGCTAGTGATAGTCCTCGAGACCACCATCTTTGTCTCGAGGCAACTGCTCAAGGATAAATGATAGTCTTGGCATTAAGAAATTTTCTTGTCTTGTCTTATAGAGTGTTTACACGATCCAGCAAACGTCCAGCAAACTTCCAGCAAATGTATTCAAAATACACGCGAATTGCTGGACGTTTGCTGCCTTATGTTATAATGTAGCTGGATGTTCGCTGGATCGTGTAAACACCCCATTAGTCATGACAAAGCGTCTTGAGAATGGAAAGACTTTCCTAGCAATTAACATAAGATAAAGCATTGGTATGTTCCTATAGGCTGTGTCACTACCTGCAGCAAGTTGGCTGCAATTTGCAACGCAAATATTTAGGGGAGGGGTCAGTAGACTTGTTTGATGGCGAAGGGGAGAGTTGGCATGGGATGCATAAGACGAGCATTGGTAAATAAATGTTCATAGTCCATTAAACGGCAACATTCCACGCACTGTGCGTTCTACCATTAGCGACCGCACCTTTCCAGTGACTGCTGCATTGGTCTGGAACAGTTTGCCGGAGTCAGTCCGGTCATCGCCATCGTTGCAAGTTTTCCGCAGCAGACTGAAAACCGAACTTTTTGCCTGGTCTTACAGTCATGACTAACAACGTCTCATTGCACTGACTACTCTTACGTGACTTCAGTGTTTAGGCTTATTGTTACGTGTCCTTGTAGTCTTAGGACTTAACGCCACGCTAAAGTTAATTCGTTCTTTATCATCATCATCATCATCATTCCACTCGTACAGCTTGGCCAAAATGTGCCATGCAAATTTTGGGGGTAGAAATCCCTATTTTATGAAAACCGTGAACATAAGGGGTTGACAACTTGGTGATGGTACCATTTGATTGGACGTTGGTCAGTTCCTACATCTGTCAATAGTAACCATGCCGCTAACTGTTCACAATGATATTACATGAGAGTGCAGTCAATACCCCGAATGATTGAAAGGTCACAATATAGTACCACAGCGCAGTGATCTGACAACTGTATTCAATGCCTCTTCAGACAGTCATTTGGTAAGATGTACTGTTTTGCCACAATTAGACTTGTCAAAGTGTTAAATGTTTTAATGAATTAATGCACTGTATTAATTTTTTAACGCATTAATTAACGCATTATTAACGCACCCAGGCCCGTCGAAAAAAAAGAGTAGGGGGGAGTTACCCAGGACCCATTGACATTTGGAGGCCCCACCTAGACAATATAGAAAATTAGAAAGCAGATAGAAACACATTTTTCAACAATAACTGACGTCCTTGCTAACACAGAAATCTATTAGCCTGTCATCTAAATAATATTAATTTTCGGTAGTGATTAAACGGCAACTAAAGTTTAGTTACTTGAATTCTTTCGATTGTCAAATAACCACAGTTTAACAGAATATTGAAACTTTTGTTTCACAAAATTTAGCAAATTAAATAAATTTATGCATGTGCATTAATTTTTTTAAACGCGCGTTAATTTTTTAATGCGTGCTAATGCAATAACGCATTAATTATTTAAAGGTTAATTTGACAGCTCTAGCCACAATACAATACATACACTACAGACAGACTTACAGACACCCAGATGGCAGAGAGAAATATGGAACTTTCGTAACCACGTACTTTCGCTCCCGGGAACGAAAATTCCATAAGTGGAACTTTCGTTCCCGCACGTTTTCACTCTCCAACACAAATTATCACAAAATAATTGATAAGCTAATGGTATTAAGTACAGCTGTCGAAGCGTTAATTTTTTTAACATTTAGTTAAAATAAATTTACTCACTCAGTTTTACTTGTCGATAATTCATTCTTAGTTATCCACATGTTTCTGTAACTAGATGCAGGCAAATTTGATCTTTTTCAGCAAATTATCTATTTTTTTTCTCTGGCCTAGTTTTTAGCAAATTTTCTGCAATTATTGCAATTATTCTGCAATTATTGATTTTCTTGTGCATGCGACACAAATGATAACAGACACTCCTAACAAGTCTTTGCTAAATGTGGAACCTACTTCAAACGTAGGCTCAATCCTCCAGTCAAAATTCTAGTTTCCAACTTTCCAGCATATATTATGCATCGCCAAAATTCAAGAGCTAACAAATTTTAGTGAATATTCGTTGTATTTAAAAAACACAAATAGCTAGGATTATATGACACTATAATGGTATTGTGTTTTCCCATGATTCTGCTCAAAGTGCAAATACGCCCCCACTTACAGCAGTTAAAAGTTAAAGATTAAAGGAGTCAATTTGTATAGCACATCAACGTGTGTACTGTACACGCTTCTAATGCGCTTTCATCACTAACCAGAGCCGCCAGCCACACGGCCACCGCTGAACAGCGCAGTGGCCGGCCAGACAGCCCCAGTCAGCTGTACCAAGGTCCCCATCTTCTGTAACCCATATAATGGGTTACTATGCATTTAACCGACCCCGGAGGGATGGCAGGCTGAGTTGGCCTTGCTGGTTGACTGATAGCGGACGCTTTACCCACAAAGTGGTCAAACGGCCATCCATCAGTCTAGCGCAGGATAGGGAAAGTTTGTCGGCCAGGACCAACCACTATGCTATGCCACCAACATATTTATTTACTTACTTACTTATTTACTACCCATCAGGTACCCAGGAACACGCTGAGCTACCCAGTCAGTTACTCGGGTAACAAATTACCCGATAACAGCAACCCTATTATCCCGGAGTCTGTTCACAGAAATAATGGGTCGCCTCATTTTGCAAGGAATGGAATTTGCAGTCCAGTAGGCTGTCATAATACTAAATAACAACTAATCTGTAAGGCTAATACCAAAACCGGATCCCGAGATCATAAACTTCCTAATCCTAAATACTGCGATTGAGAAATCAATCCCAGGATTGCAATCACTAAGTGTTATTCTTGATGGGAGTATCACAATGCAATCCAGATGATGAAGAAGTTACCTCTTGGGCTTCCTTCTCAAACTTCTCAATGGTACGCTTGTCAATGCCTCCACACTTGTAGATCAAGTGACCAGTGGTTGTAGACTTGCCAGAGTCCACGTGGCCAATGACCACGATATTGATGTGCATCTTCTCGGTACCCATTCTTGCAAGCTACAAAACCTAATAACAAGCACTAATCTTATACACTACGTTCATATAAATTATCATGCACTGTGACAATTAATAACCACTTATTATTCTGCCCGAAATCAGAATGGACTTATATTTTGCTGGCGATTACTTTTTTCAGTTGCAAGATCTCCGAGCTCCATCAGCCGACTGCCATGAAATTTTGCACCGTGATTAGAAGTGTGTTCTGTTTTATAATCCCAGTCCAAAATTTCGGGAGCCTTCTCCCAAAAAAATTGTAGGAGCCAAAAACATGCGACTTCAAACTTTGATAGCGAATATCTCCGGAATGCATGAAGATATTCAAAATCGGACAAGTAACTGATCTACTGCAAATACTCCTGCGTTCAGCGATACAAATCCGGTGAACTTTGGTCCACTAACTTCAAAGATCTAATGGTCAAATCCTATCCACCCAAATCAACTTTTTCGGAAGATCATATTTCAGCCCAGGGGGGGTGCTGCATCCCCAAGTTTTTATATACACTACAGAAAGACCAAGTCTAACAGAAGGGATGGGAACCCCCTTACTTTTTTCAATGGGGGGTTGAAAGTTGGCTTAAAATTTAGCATATTAGCAGCAAGAACTTTGAAGCTAGCAAGAGTAGCTTCATGAAACTTTGCCATGTGATGTGTAACTATGTGGGGGTGATAACACAGGTACAACTATTTGGGGCATCCCCATAAAACTTGTGAGAGCAAAAAACGTCTAAAATTTGACGCGATTTATGACGACTTTCGACTTTGACTGCAAATAACTCTGGAATGGATGGCGCTATCAACAAAAGGTATTTAGCATTATCATTTTCTGTCCTTCCCGCACTGAAGAAAGAAAATTTGGTGAACTTTGGTCACTAACACCGAAGATTATGCTAATATTTATCTACCTTGAGTCGGCACTACATGTTTTGCATATGCTAATGCAGTGAAGTTTAAGCCACGTGAATTTGCAACCCCTAAATTTTCCTTCCAATCGAACATAAGGCACCAGGTGGACTCACATTGGGCTTTGCCCCAAATTTGGTTTTTAGGCCACCCAGAATGATAGTTCCGGAACCTTAGTTAGTCCGCCCGAAAGCGATAGCTTGCGAAGCGGACTTAAGTTTTAGCCCAGATGTTTTATCTTTTTTTATCCGAGCGCGAGATCTCCGAGATGCGTGGACCGACCGGCGTGAGATTTTGCACGGTGGTCAGTACTAGGCCCAATTTTATAATGCCAGTCCAAAATTTCGGGGGGCACACCCCAAAAAAATTTCAGGGGCCAAAAACATGCAAAATTTAGACCGATTTCGGACGACTTCGAAGTTCGGCGGCGAATATCTCCGAAACGGATGAAGATATTCAAAATCGGATTTTTATTCTGTCTACCGTGATTCCTCCTCCATAAGTTGAGACAAGTCCGGTGAAGTTTGGTCCAGTGACCTTGGAGATCTCGATGTTGAATCGTACCCACCCAAAGTGCATTTTTCGAAAGACCATATTTCGGCCCCTAGGGGATGCTGCGCCCCCAAATTTTTACACGTGCTAGAGAATGACCAAGTCTTACTAGCGCACCCCCCACCGGGGACGAGAGCCCTCCTTACAACTTTTTTCAAAGGGGGGTCAAAAATTGGCTTAAAATGCAATAAAGGAGCGTTTATAACTTGGAAGTTAGGGGGTGTAGCCCGACGAAACTTTAACACTTGACGCGGCTCTAGGTTGGGGTGTTAACGCAAGTACGAAATTTGGGGGCACCGCCCCCCTTAAAATTTGGGAGGGCAAAAAAGTCCAAAATTTAGTACGTTTTACAACTTTCGAGTTTGACCGCGAATATCTCTGAAACTGATGAAGATAGCGACAGAATCTAAACGGCGTTGAAGAGAAGGATCGTTTGGGTGTTGAACAAAAAAAATTGTGAAATTCCGTCCACTGCGAACAAATTTATAAGCGCTCATTTTGACCTACCCTAAGTTGCATTTTTCGGAAGACCATATTTCGGCCCCTAGGGGGTGCTGCGCTTCCAAATTTTTACACGAGCTAGAGAGTGACCAAGTCTTACTAGCGCACCCCCCACCGGGGGCGGGGGCCCTCCTTATAACTTTTTTCAAAGGGGAGTCAAAAATTGGCTTAAAATGCAATAAAGGAGCGCTTATAACTTCGGAGTTAGGGGGTGCAGCCTGACAAAACTTTGGCACTTGACGCGCCTCTAGGCTGGGGTGTTAGCGCAAGTACGAAATTTGGGGGCACCATCCCCCCTTAAAATTTGCGAGGGCAAAAAATGTCCAAAATTTAGTACATTTTATGACAACTTTCGAGTTTGACTGCAAATATCTCTGGAATCAATAAAGATAGCGACAAAATCTAAACGGCGTAGACCAGAACGATCTTTTCGGCGTTGAACAAAAAAATTTTTGCGAAATTCGGTCCACTACGAACAAAGTTATAAGCGCTCATGTTGACCTCCCCTAAGTCGACAATGTGCGTTCGGCGTATGCCAATGCATTTGAGTTCGGGCCACGCGACTGGTGCCGAGGAAATTTTACCCCTACCCCTAATTTCCCACCAATCGGACTTAGGGCGCTGGGCGGACTCACGTTGGGCTTTGCCCCAAATTTCTAGTTTTTATTTTTTTTTCAATGCGAGATTTCCGAGGTCCATCGGCCAATTGTCGCGATATTTTGCCACATGGTGGGAAGCATGTTCAATTTTATAATCCCGATCCAAAAACTTAGAAGCCCACCTGCCCCAAACCCCCCAAAAATTTTAAGGCTAAATTTGGCGAGTACATTTTGAAAACGCCTACCATCATCTCAGATGGTGCGCTTATGGTGCATTTGTACTTGGTTTTGAGTAAGGGAAGGATGGTGTAAATAGCATTAAGAGTAGGGATAGGCTATGGGTGAAGAGCGGATTGCAGATGTGTGGATCTGAGGATGTTGCAACAGCTAACTCTGAAATTAAGCTGTAATTTGTTAGCTGAACCATCTCCTAACCCTATTTCTAACCCTAACCTTATCCCTAAGCCTAATGCTAACTCTAATCTTAACCCTATACCTAAAAATAGCTCTATCCCTGTTGCGACATCCGCAGATCCGCACATCCACCGATGCGCTTGTTACCATCATCCATAGAGATAGGGTTTGGACTGATGGTAAGCGTTTGATTTCGAAAAAGTTATTAACAGTCCAGGCTGGACTGACTCCAGATTTTATTATCAGTCCGGGTCTATGGTAGCTAGCAGTCAGGCTAACTGCTCAAAATTTGAGCATGCCGGTGATCTGTAAACAACGCCGATAGCCGTAGTCTCAGGGCGACATTCTTTCTTTATACATGATGGACTAAAAATGATTAAATGCCACGATTTTTATTCATATCTTTTTAAAATACTCAGAGGTTAAAAATCTTTCAGTTTACTCTCAGCTAAACAATGGCAGAACTGGACCATAATGGCCTGCTCCTGTACTTACAGCATAGACCTAAAATCTTACTGCGCAACTTAGCTTTATTAGTTAGTTAGTTAACTTTCTGCAACATTTAAGTCTCGCCAAGCCGTCGACTGCCAACGAGGTAAGTCTGGAAATGTCAGTGGCTGCAGTGTCATGAAACCAGAGCAGCTCAGCTCCTGACAGTGACAGCGGCAGGATGTCGGACGATGGTAAAAGGCGAATGTGCGGATCTGTGGATGTGGCAACGGGTAAAAGACAGATGACGATGCAGAGAACGTGGATGTCTTTTACCCATCATACTCAATACTACTCATCCAAGCCTCTGGACCAATAAGCGGTGTATAACCGTGTATTAATTTGGGGCCTTTGGGCGCCGGACGTTTGTGCCATTGTGATTGGCATGTTATAACTGTACTTTGCATATCATTCGAGTTAAAATCGTAAGTTGGCAAAATAAGAAAGTTGGCAAATCTGGGTTTACAATAGTAACTTCTGGCTGCACTTAGTAGTCATCGTTGTCGTCATCCATCATCGTTTGTCATCGCGTGACGTCACTGTAGGCCTACATCGTCATCGTACATGCATCGTCGCGCGTCGTCGTATGTTTTTTGAATAAATACCTAGATGAATTCACGATAAGGAATTAGGCTATTGTCTAGACCTATGGAGAGTCTGAACTGTAAAGAAATTCACAGCGGCAGACTTAATTCCAACGACTGCCACCTATAAAGCGTCCTTTGAGCAGTTAATTACAGAGCGAATGATTGAACAACTCAACTTTCATGACTGGCAAATGTACATGACAACTGTTATCGGCACATCCGTCTTTTACCCACACATCCGCACTTAGCATCCGCAGATTTTATCCGCTTTTTACCCGTTGCCACATCCATACATCCGCACATCCGCTTATTACCCATAGCCCAGGATGTCAGCGGCCCGGCGGCGACAGGCATTATTTGTTTTCCCCGAACTGAAAGTAGCAAATTTTGCGTTGCTTCTATCAGTTCGCCGAACTGAAAATAGAATTAACGTAAACAAGTTCTAAACGCCACAAAATGGCTGGCGCAGATCAATGATTTGTCGCCATTTTTCTACATATTAGCAACAGCATACCGATAAAACTGCTTACCACATCTACAAAGTACTCTGTGTAATAAACTTTCGTGTATTTGCTATGGTCAAAAATGGGAAATTTGACATGCGCTATGCCTACATCTCGTTGACCACAACAATGCGACTTGTAGGATTTGACCTATTATGTCGCAAGTAAGTCGAATGTTTTCGATAAAACATTACTCAACAATGTCTCGTAACATGAGCTATATATATGCTATTCACGAAGTAACGGATTGTTACTATATTGCATGTGAATTACAGATAAATTCAACCTAACCTCTATCGACAACAATTCACCGCAACCAAAACTGCGATCTTGTGCGAAGGAAGGACGGGCTGACGGGGCGGGGCCAATCAGGCCGGTAGTCACGTGCTCTCAACATAGAAAAGTATATTAAAAACGATTACCATAGTGTTAAAAAATCATTAAATCAACCATAACTGGTTCACTCTATAGGCTTTGGACTGGGCCATGACCGTGAGTCCATGACGTCGGTACCAGAGCAGGGCCGTAGCCAGACGGGGTCTAGGGGGTGCTCAGCACCCCTACTCAGATTTTTCAGCACCGGTACTAAGAGAAGCTCTTAGCACCCCTATGCATGCAGCACCCACTCAGCATCCCTCGTGATTGCGTAATTACAAACAAAATAGCAGGTTTGAGTCATTCTTTCACATTATCTGTCAAGACTGATAGTAGAAATTACATAAACAGAATGTTATTCAAAGACATTTATTAGTTAGCAATTTTCATCTAATAGTCACACTACAGTATAG
>Ga0209671_1003412_pt1 | contig 15268 bp, 9 predicted proteins | sample WorMetHERISLAND2_2_FD_187401 | JGI IMG/M metagenome (GOLD analysis project Ga0209671, IMG submission 187401) | Marine gutless worms symbiont microbial communities from Max Planck institute for Marine Microbiology, Germany - Olavius geniculatus... | ecosystem: Host-associated > Annelida >... | reverse complement strand
GCCTTAATCTTTCTGACAATATTATTAACCGGATTGTTTCATTTCTATGTGAACGCACTTATTGTACGAAAATTTATGTTTTTTCTGTTTGATAGGAGGAATATAAACCCAAGTCTTGTTAAAGACTCGGGTGCTTGGCCAATGTTGTGTGCCATTATGGAAAGTGACTTGCACTTTATGTCCAAGCTAAACCTATTGTTTAACTTTGCCGATGACACCACCTTTGTTTTTCCGGTTGGCTTACGTTGGTCTTGATCATGAGTTTTACCGTGTTAAGGAATGGGCTGTGGACAATAAAGGCTAAAATTCAATAAAGGCTAGAAAGGCTGTTTCCCAGCAACCTAATTTTAATCGTTTTTTGCACCAGCACTCGTCAGTGGTATAAAGCAAGTTGCGTGTGCTAAACAACTGGGTATAACTTTCCAGCCGGACCTTGGTTTTGAGTCCCAGGTTGATCTTGTGTTAAGAACTTGCAGCCAGTGATCATATATTATGAAACTCTTAAGAGATCAAAGACTTGCTGTGCGTAATGTGGACCTTGTTTTCCATGCTTTAATATTGTCAAAAGTAAAATATGCAATATGTGTTTACGGCGGTCATTTTACAGTAACCCAAAAATATACTTAATGCTATTTATGCCGAATGCACAGATATTGATTTACTAGCGAGATATATGACATTAAGTTGATTTTGTCAGCTATAGACTGCAGGCTGTTTAATAAAATGCATAGTAATATGCATTATATTAATTCACTGTTACCATGTAATAAAAAAGAATACCATTTCTAATCATCTCTTTAGCAGTTCAGTTTCTTTCGAAATTCTTTTGTTATGCGATGGCTGTACAAATATAAGTAAATTATTGCCTGCTATTATAACTAATATTTGGTGTCTCCTTTTCGTTTTTTCATGTTGTTTTTAGTCAACTTGAATTGCTTTTTTATATTACCGTCGTAGGTATATAATTGTGTTGTACAGTTGTACTGTCTGCATGTACGTTTGCTGTATGCATAGTTTTTAATAAGTAAAATTTTTACTTACTTGCCAACACTCTTTGTGGTCGTAAACCTACGATTTGACATTGGATACTATTTAGTTCGAATCAACCAGTAGAGCGAATTGTTACACGATGCTCTATACAACGATCTAGCACAAAATACAAGCGCGGCCCTATCTAACACTTGAGACTAAACAACGTCGACATTTGAAAGAACAACCAAGGTGCTACAAGCAAGCAACCTGACAGCAAAACTACACACTGGTCTAAAACATTTTTAAAAAGTTAATGACGTTTTAAAAATTTACAACGGTCAGCGTTAGTGATATGACTGCGATATGCCAAGTCAAAGAATGAGTGAGTTGTCGGTGTTAATCGCCATGTTTTTACAGCCGCAGCAACCGATGCGGATGAACATCTGTCGATAGGCGCGCCTGTAGCTCTTGCTTGCCGCTGCGTAAATCGCCCAGGAAAAAGTAAAGTTGGCCACGCCGATCGCACCTCCAACCAAAATAAGGTAGTTTACGGCGACCTGGTTGTGGTAATCGGCCGCTAGCAGAACGCGTCCAAACATTCCAGGAAACCAGAATATGACGAACGTGCCAACAATTGCTCCGGTCAGGTAAACGGCTTTAAACTCTCGACGTCTTGACTTGATCTTCTGCCGCTGCTGCTCCACGACGGCCGTTGAGACATCACTGACAGTCTTCACCGCTGCCGAGTTAGAGGCTGGTCCTCCGTCGCTTGCTGCTGGCTTTCCCTTTGCATTCTCCATCTTGTCAGTGTTACTGACGTCAGTTGCAGGAACGCTGATCGACACTGTCCAGCCTGACGTTGCCGGTGTCACCGGCACAGGATTCACGTGACTGATGCGCTTACGTTGATGCCACCAAATGAAAAGAATTCTTCCGTAGACGAAAAACATGCAAACGCAGACTGGCACGTAGCCGGCAACTACATCCACCAGATGATACTTGGTAGGAATGAGATCGCATTTGCTCAGATCAGCGTTGATCAGCCAGAACGCCCACCCCATACTCACGATTATTCCAACCACCCAGACCGTAGCAATTGACCATTTCAACGCGCGGTCGGTAAATCTGGTCTCGTACTTCAGAGGATAAACAATGGCGATGTAGCGCTCTACGCACATGAGAATGAGGTGGTAAAAGCTGACCATCGCGCACAGTCTGTAAAACGGCTTGGTAGCCGTGGTAACAACGTTGTAGTCGCACGGATCGTTGAAAACATAGACAGCGAGCAGGAAAGGCGAGTACCAGAATAGGAGCACAGATGTGGTGACGTCACGTTCCAAGACATGAGGACAGATGTGGTGGTGTCAGAGACGAGCATGCTAGCCAGAATGTAGTTGGTCTTGGTCCAGAGTCTGGGCGTGAGTCGGATTGTGATCAGAGTGAAGCCGTTGCCACCCATGTTGAGTACGGCCAGCACGGCGAGTAAGATCGCTCTGCCAATTACCATGTTAGGCCTACTTGACGACGACATTTGTGCCGCTGTCATTGCTGCTAGCGTTGCATTGCTGTCTAATGACTCTGACGTCACCTCATCCGCCATCTTCCGCGTTTTCTGCAACATGTTTTATGCAAAGCATAAAGCAACGTTTACACGCAAACAGGCATTGCAGTTAGTACTTTCTGCGGACAGACTCATCGCTGTTTTTGGTTGTCGACTATGCACGCCGTAATTAATAATTGCGAACTGTATGTGGTCGTCAACCTTAGATTTGGCGTTGGATATTATCCTGTCTGAATTCACCGATTTAGGTGTGTTCAGCATGTTGCCGAACAAAGGCTTCCGCAAATAGAAGGCCCGCGGACCAAAGAATGCGACATTTACTGGCCCGTGAAAGCCTCGTTGTGGCGTGTTAGGACATTTAAACGTTCACTTGGCGTAGCACGACAGTGACATTCTCTTGCCTGCAGGGTGGGGCAGGTTGTACGCCTTATTGCAAAGTCTGATCTTTACGACGTTACTCACTTATTCATTTTCTGAACAAAACACACATGTGAGGGTCCCACATGTTTACCGATCAGAGCCTAGTCAAATTTAAAGTTGGTCCTGTACGTGGCTGCTAGTTCGACTTTTGGCCGGTGCACAGCCAGGTAACAATCCTGGCAAGTTGTTCACGCACATGTGCTTAAATTCACCATGCAATATAATTTGGTATCGGTCAAAAGCGGCGACGCTCTGTGGCTATGAAGATCAGCGTAGGTTTGCCATCGCACTGGCCATGCATCACGGACTCAGTGGTTTATCCGCCTACAGGCTCAACGGTCATAGAAACTTAGGAAGCGAGATTAGCACCCCGCCTACGCCCTTTCTGAGGTATGGCACTTTTACCTGTAGGGCCTACGGAATATCACTAGGCAACACAAGCGATCGCTCGACGCACGCAGTCGAGCAACATCTGGAAAAACTGATGAAATTAGAAATTTGGGGCGGAACCCAACATAAGGCCGCCTAGCCCCGAAAGTCTGACCACGGAGACAATTAAAGGGTTGAAGTTCAGCTCCTAGCAAGGTGACGTGACCCGAACGCAATCGCATTAGCTTATACAGCACATGCACGTAGTATGGATTTACGGTGGGTCGGACCGTCGGAATACCATAGGCCTAGCGAAACTTTTAGCACAAATTAACGCACTTTCGCACCGTTGTTTGTTAAAGGAATTAACCGAAATTGGTACAGAAATATTTGTGCATTTCTGAGATATCGTGATTATCGTTGGCTCACTCTGTAAATTTTCTACAGTGCCGTAAAAAAGTGACTTTAGAAGCGCTTATTATGTACGTTGTTCAGTCGCAGTGAGAAATGTTTTCTCAAGCTGTTTAGTAGGGCTTAATATGATGTAGAAAACGATCTACATACCGCATTGAATTGTGGTATAGAGAGACGAGATGAGAGCAGCAACGCTAGCGACGTCTTCCAAAACCGTCGAGCATGAATGCTCTTCTTCTTATTTTCTAGATAACGAGATATATAGTTTCGTCGCACGACAGAACAGGGCGTGGGCACTGCTTGGAGGGAGAGTGTCTAGCTACAGACAACATCGACTGAAAAATCGTTTGGGGCTGTTCTACCACATGTCGCGCCTTTGACGTCATTTCTGTGCAAGCGCGCGCCATGTACGTAGGCCTATTGCCTAATCCGCAAATATAAGGTGCGCGAGCTAGAGGCGTCATCGATTAAAAAAGTTGGGCAAAAAGGTACTTTTCCGACAAACAGCTACAAATTTTCAACATAGGAAACTCGCGTGCTCAAAATTTTAACTTTGCCTTTTAATTCTTTTGAAATACTTCAATTATCACCCATTAGTATTCTGAAGTTTATATTTCACAAGGCAGTAGGCCTACAGCGACAGGTGCGAGATGTGGTTGGATCTCTAATGATCACTTTGTTGCAGATTTGCTAGAACGTGTGCCTGTAAAGTCTTCGAAAACGGGAAATGCATGATAACGATAAGACAAAAACTCGGTAATTTTTTTCGACACAGAGTGCATACATAATACAGTACGTTTACAATTAGGGGTCGTAACTGCGGAACCAATAGGCGTTACCAACTTACCCGTCTGTGCACTAATAAAACAATGTTAGCACCTGCTGCAACATGCTTACAGCGACAACCAGATTCACTTCTGTACATGACGTGACATATTCTCCATCACCAGTCAGTGCCACGAATCACGACCATGAATGCATGAAGCCCCGAAGCCCTTCCGTTCGGTGTCACATTACAGAGTCTTCCCCATGACAGACAGTCTCCTGGGGAGACTTTGTACCGGTAGGCCTACAAATCTTCTGGGGGAGACATTTCAGAGGGGCGGTTCTATAAGAAGTCAACGGCACCTGCTCGCATTTACCATCTGCTCTAAGACGTAAACTTTGTCACAAAGTACATACGGCTGTGTTATCACGGGCGTTGCCGGGCCGCGGGTTATACACCTGATCAGCGGGTGTAACAGACAGAGACTGAAAACACAGCACCGGATCACGGGTAAGAACACTAGAAAAAATATTGCTACGGGCTGAAGACGCCCGCGGATTGCGTGTCTTCAGTTGCGCCACTACTGGCACGTTGTCCAGGAGAAACCTATCAATGCAGGGTATCATTTATACTGACCGGAGATGGAAATGGGTCAGTGGGTTATGGGTCAAATAGGTTACTATTTTTGGATGGGTCACATGGGTCATGGGTCACTGCCTGCGACCCATTGGTCCATGATGAAATAACTGCGCAACAGTTTGCAATTTAAAATATACAACTTACGATTACTTAAGATTAGCAGTTCACGACATTCGTGTTACTGTTATGCAAGCAAACGCAATAGTGGACTGACAGGTATAGCCAGAGGATTAACAAAAAGCTTAGCTGTCGCTAGGAAGGCCAACCGTTTTTGAGATACGGTAACTATTATATTGAAACCTTTCATTGAAAACTGCGGCCAAACCGCTGCAGATGGAAGCATGGTTACTATTGACAGCCTATCAGTCGTCATTGCCTTATCCTACAGTATCAACGCCAACCCCAACGCCAACCCCTTGCGATTTACCATTCAACCACGATTGGCATAGTAAAGTGCATAATGGTTTTTTAAAGTCATTCAAGGTCAACGATTTTCGTGTCGTGTGAAAGGGCTTGTGCCACTTCCCATTAGCGATTAAATACAACTTTGGCTTTATCTTTCACCGCTTCTGAGATATGGCCAGCTTTCGGTTGAAAAACGCACATTTTCCACACTCTTCTCCATTCAACATCAAATTTAAAGATGTCTCTCTTAAACTGAATCGCTGAAATTATGCACATGAGTCGCCATTGCAGTAGGCTAATAATACGTGTAATTAATTTACTTTCGGTGAGACCTACCGCTTAGCTACAATACATCCGTGACAGACGACGAACACATCGTACCAACGCAGCCCAAAACTGTTGGCGGGGCAAGAAGTTGCTATTTTCTTTCAGACAGCTGGAAAATTTCCGACAGAAATAATACGGGTGCTCACAATTTTAGTTTTGCTCTGGATTTTTCCAAAATGTGGTATTTCCAGTCAAAGTTTAGCGTTTTGGGGCAAAAAATTTTCAGACACAAATAAATCTTTATGACAGGCCAAAACTTGCGTATGAAAATATGTTTTTGTCAGCAGACTGTACTACATTTTTGTTTTGTATCTGAATACCAGGCTACTTTAAGGGCGTCATTTAGAGGGGGCTGGAGGGGTCCGTGAACCTCCCCCCAAGAATTTATGACTTTTTCCTGTAAATCGTACCTTTAAAACAGTGTTATTCTGCAATACAATAAGCTTGCTTTAGTTTTCCTTTTTCCATAGCTAGAAACTTAATTTTAGTCTACGATTTTTAGTTCTCAAGACCGAAAATAATGAGGGTTGTCTAGTACCATGTCACGCTTTTTTTAGTCTCATGCGTAAGATGAAATGATGTAATGGCATTGGCCATGGGTCATGAGTCACAAAAGATGACCCATTTCCATTTCTGGTACTGACATTTGGCCAGCAAGTCTATTGTGGGCTATTTACCCGGCTGCCGGATAAATAGTCATTGGGTATAAATTTCACTATACTTCCGAACATGATGCAAAATGTCGCGGCACCGGGCCAATAGAGTTTGGAGATACCATGACGAAATAAATAAACATCTGCAGTAAAATAAGCTGATAGCCTAATGCCGTATCGGGCATTCGGTCGGCGTAAAAATATCTATAAAGACTTGTATAATGGACCAGGCTGAGTGAACGGCAAAAAGAATCTACAACATATCAGTATTTACAGTTTTGTAGTTAGGATAACGGCACTATACGATTAAGGGTTAATGGGACTATTCATGTACAGCATATTATCTACAGTAATTTTATCTTACCCTTGTCCACTGTGCGTCGAAAGTCGAAACGTCAACAAGTTATTACTGAAGATGCCCCTAACGGACAATAACGAGTTTTCTTGGCCGAAACTAATAATGAGGCCCAGGCCCGGTATAATGTTGGCGACCGACTGCAAGAGGATTGTATTAGATGCACATGCATGTCAACATTATACAGCGCCTGGGCCTAATTATTGCAGTCATTATTATTGTGTACTATGTGACATTTTGTTTTCTTTTTTGTTTACTTCGTGTACAACTTCAGGCTGTCAGAGTCGGTAGAGAACAGCAACAAAAGACATCAGATGAAAATTTTCTTTTCGGCTGGATTTTAAGCATGGTCCTTCGTCCATGTCGATTTTCGTGTCCACGCTCTTAGGTCGTTACCGTGTCATTACGAACTGTCGGTTACCTTTCCTGAATACAAGGCTGCAATAACGTTTTGTCAAAAAATTACGCCTGTCTTTGACACGTTATCATTTACGCGCTCAGCTGATGAGGTACTCGCGGTCGAAGTTTAAAATTGCTTGAAATCGGGCCAAATTTTACGTTTTGGCTCTTATTTTTGTGGCGGAGAGTGTGAAAGCCCCCGAGTTTTTAGGAACTCGATTAGAAAAATAGGCTACGACGCACTTCCGATCATGTGGCAACGTTTTACGGCGATCGGCCGAGGGAGCTCGGAGATCTCGTGGCGAGATGAATAAAAATAATCTGTAAGCAGAAAGCCTAAGACATAAGACTACCGGGAGCTACCTTTCCGAACGGCTTAACTAGTTCGACTAAATCTCGGCTGTAATAGCAAAAGTTCAAACTAGGCTACATTAATATTTGTCAGCCTCGACAGTTAGTAACGAAAATGATATTTTGGCTTGGTGTGAGAACTGTTATTACTGCAACAGTCTGAAATAAGCTATACAGCAACGTAACAATAATGTCTATTTACACGTATTGTAGGTTTACTTACACTTACATCGGTGCAGTCGCCGTCCGACGCGTAGAAAAATCATTTTAAACTAACTGCGGGCCTATGCGAAATGACGATGATTGACGTAACGCATGCAGGTGGTTTCTACGTGACAGTTGTAAATTGTTTCTCTTTGTCACACAAACAATACTTCGTTGTAGTAAATGGTCTCATTTCCTATTTTATTCCATATTGCGGCATTGAGGGTTTAAAAAATTAGACACAAGAAGTGGAAATTTCCAGACAGACGGCTTCAGATTTCCTACACAGTCTTACAGAAGAGAGATGTGCTCAAAATTCTATTTTCGGCCCAAAATCTCCCTAAAATAAGGCATATTTGATTCAGAATGTTGTATTTCTTAAAACATTTTCAACAAAAAAAACCAAATTTTTCGACATGTTAAAAATATAGAGGAGCAGATGTCCAATGCAGGTACCAGTGGCGAACCCAGAGAAGGCACGTTCCCTACAAACGTTGATCAAGTTTACCACGGCCGAACGCGGCAACTAAAAAGTTTACATTGGCCAAGGAAACCCAAGGGTCGTTTATGGACATGTACAGTGTACTTAGCTTCCAAAAGTGGATGGTTTTAATTGCCTAGTAAGTTCGCCAACTAGACCAGAGCACAAAGATTAGTCAAGGCTGCTTTAAGAACGATTAAACTTGGTTAGAAATAATGTTAATAATGTGACGACTTTTGTCTTATTTTTCTTTAGTGCGCTGAGGCTCCTGAAATCGTCGTATCGTCTTTTGTGTTTTATATTGACAAACCAAACGAAACTCACAGCCCACGCCTGTGTCAATGTTTAATGACATTTTGCAAATACCTTAGGACATTTTATTTTCAGTCCGCATTTTCTGTCGCCCCCCTATAGGTAGTGACACAGTGACAGAACACTTAAGCGGCTTTAAATTCAGTTTTGGCCTCTGCGCTTTATAAATTAATTTTCTTGCTTACTTACTTACTTGACTGGAGCTTCGCGTAGGTGAGTTATCATAGCAGGATATGAAACGAAATGCCGTGACGTTTTGTGCAGTAATGAAGATGTTCGAAGACAAAGTGATGACGTTGGCACACACGCTTGAAGAGCAGAACAGCACCATCAAAAAGTCGGCTTGTTTCTGCCATACGCATTTATAACATAAAGCACCGTCATCATAATTATAATCCTCATTATCGTCGCCATCGAGATTATTAAAAATCGCCAAATGGTAAAGTAATACGCAGTCATTTGTGAGTATTTTATATAGCGCGTGACGTTGTAGTTAAGCGAAAAGCAAACAAAATGTTTAAACTGGCGTCTGAAATTAAACAGAAAGAGTAAACACAGCGTATTAAAAAAACGTTTTAGGTCCGAAGTTTCGATGATACATGTATGTACATGCTATATGCTTCATAATAATGTTACTGAATGTAAAAAATGTAAAACAAAAGAACTTTCAACTTTCAGAATTTTGTGTCGTATGTTTGCAGTATGCAGAAGCATCTTATGGATAGAGGCATGGTTAGTAATAAAATTATATTTGTCCATTCATGTTTAAGCGGCGTCGCTTGAAACTCCATTGTTATACCTCAGCGCAAAATACCTTCACGCGATTGGTCCAAATCGCGTCACGTGACGTTGACAAATACGCACTGTTAACGGTCAACAGTTTACCGGTCAACATTAAAGTGAAATGTTGACCGGTAACAGTGAAGTCGTCAGATGATCTGTGTTTAAATGATTTTTGTTTAAATGTTTTGTTTTCGTTTTGAGGTATAACAAAACAAATAGTGACTGGCGTCATCGATAATCATTGATTTTTTTTTGCTCTCGGTTCGCAAAATGTTGCCCTCGGCCTTAGGTCTTGAGGCGACATTTTACAAACCTCTGGCAAGAAATTATCAATAATGACCTCGACGCCAGTCACTATTTGTATAGTAATGCCGACTATAATTGTGACAAAACGGACAGATGCTATATCTCTGTCCCTTTGTTTGTTTTCCCTGCAAGCCGTTGAACATAACAAGATTCCAGAAATTGTCTTAGAGCTCTACGCAGCATTGCAACACAGCGGCTTTAATCCCCTTGGATGGATACTTTTTTGATTCAGAATTTTGGTCAAAAATTACATTGCTAGTTGTGGCCAAATCCACATTAAAGCTTCGGCGATGACGAATATCAAACATAAATTTAGTAGCGCATTTTGGTAAAAAACATTTCTGGTAATAAATTATCTTAGATAACTATCGCAGTTATTTTTGCCATTATTATCAGCAGCAGTGTTGTTATAAAAATTATAGTATTTTTTATTTTTGTAAAACGCGCTAATTATTTAGCCGGTACGGTGCTCTTGCGTACCGGCTAACGCCGTCCAAAACGGCTGCCGGATAAATAGTCGGACCTTGTATTACCGGATATTCATCCTGCAGTATAGATATTCTGTGTTTTTTTGAAATTATAACTTGGTAGCTGTTGATTTGCAGGCAGAAAGTCGTTGTGCGGAAAAGTTGCAGGTGGCCAATAACCACTACTTGATGTTGCTGGATGAGTTCGGACATTTCGTCGGCGTCGAGGAAGCTCAGCACATACACAAAATGGTAACGCATGAACGTACTAGCAGCATTCGTCATGGCTTAGGAGTGCTGACATCTTTTGGGCATCAACGAAATTACTCCATGCCGATTAGCACTCATGTGGGATGACCTGTCTCAAGATATTCAACCAAACCACCCAGGCGAACTCAGCCTTATCATTCTTTCGTGGGTAAGCAAAATGAGTACTGGCGATTGTTAAGGACACGGCAAGGGAAGAAACGGCGAGTTCTGCGTAACAGTAAGCTCTGCTAACAGGACTGCTGGCATATTGACACAGGGTTTCAAGTAGACAAAACTCTATAAGCCTATACTACAAGTACATTAAGCTGTCACGCGGTAATAATTGTACAAAATGATGCAAAATGTGCGTCATTATTGATACCAAATTGGTAAGCTAACGTTGTGTTATGCATATCAAGCTAATGTCACGCATTTGCAGGTTACATGTGCAGATTATGGAGGACGGAAGTATTGGTGGTCGAGAGAGTATGATCATGAAAGGAAAGACTCTGCGAAAAGGGGTAACTAAAGACCGCCATTGTAGTTCATTGTTACAAAAGTTTTTAAATTTATGTAGTAACAAAAACTCGTTTTAAAACTAACGTTTAACGCTTTGTTTATTTTTAACAACCTTTTACCGGTCAACGTAAAAATGGCGGGGTAGCTTTGAAGGGGGTCAACGTGCAGACTACCGAAAGCAAGAAATGCAATTTTTGTTCAGTCACTTATCACTCTTATTACGAAACGTCGTTTGTTTGCCGATGTAAACAAGTTCTGTTTTTATGCAAATGAATTTTAATTTCGTCACGACGTTTGGATTGACCAACGATGAACGCCGTTTGATTCGATCTGCTCACTTAACGACGTGTAGCCTAATATGTAGACAAGCCAGTAAGCGACGTGGCTCGCGACTGCTAGCGCAAAGTTGGAAAAAAGCTCATTTGATAGCTGATGCGCGAGTCACTCAGATACAGGCAGAAAAAAAAATTTTACCCGCTGTTGCCAACAGCAGAAACTGCGAAAACTGCGCATTAATGAGTTAATTAATGCGTTAATTTGACAGCTCTAATTATAATTCATTTATTCATTCATTTTATTTGACTCAGGCAGCATGACCCATAAAAACACACATACATACACAAAACACAGAAACGCTAAGCTAAAAAAGGAAAAAAAAGAAAATGAAGAAAATATGCGTCTAATCATCTACATAACAGAAATAATATCGATCGATAATGTATTGTATATTATATGCTTCTTTAATTTTCTTTTCTTTTACTTCCTTTTATGTGTTTATGTTTGTGTGTGTTTGCTTGTGTGTGTATGTATGTTTCATTTTCTATGGGCCATGCTGCCTGATAATAAAAGTGATTGATTGATTGATTGATTGATAAGTGTAGAGCAGCAGCGATGATAATTAAGAGACACACTGCTGTTAGGCCTAACCACAATGCACAACAGCACTGCTGAAGAGCTAAAAAGCTATAGTCTTTGTACAACACATATTGCAGCCATCAGTATTGTTTATTTTAGACAGAAGTTTGTAATTATGTGGACGAGCACGTGCGTGATATGGTGTACTGCGCTCGGGTGGTAACAGTCGATAATGAGTGAGTGGGCACGTACTTTATAGACAGTCATCATCAGTCTGTTCACAGAGTGCTGTATAATAACTTGATTTGCCAGCTCGTCTGAGAAAAAACTTCTATTTCTCTCGCAAGCATTAGCAAAGCTGCACCACGACGAGGGAAGGCATATAGCAATTTTGTGAAAGCGGTAGATCGGAAGACCAACTGCAGAGAGGCCTGAAACATGCCACGAGCTCGAAGTGTTTGAAAACCGTAGAGAGTACGTGCACAGCCTGCCATGCCGTATGTTTATCCAGGAAAAAGTTATATCAAAAGCTGTTATATGTTCACCTTGTCAATTCCCTCAACAGAGGAACTCTAGTGTGTCAGCTGCACCTGGGTCTAACGAAAGCAATTTCGCAGGATTTTTTAGATTGAATTTGAGTTTATGCTTGCAGGTTTAACTTTTAAAAATGTTGAATTTTACTGCTACATGCAGAGTGATTGGAAGCCGGGATAATAACGTACGTATCGTCAGCATACAACAATGAAGTTGAAAGAGCTAAGTGGTTGAAGGTCAAATGCGGAGACTAGAAATAAAGATGAACCAATGACGGCTTGCAGTGAACTTGCAGGGAAGCTCGTATTGAGTTGACTCAGTATTACGAGAGACACAGTTTTAATTATTTATTTTTTAATTATTAAGACGTCGACAAAAATAAAATTATTAAGCAATGAGAAGATACACGAAGATTCGAGTTACAGATTGATCGTGACAGAAATAAGCGCAGTGCAAAGAAAGAAGACTAACTTGGGATCACGACTTTGATTTTAGAGCCATGTGACGTCATCGATCACATGACCATTAGATCCTCCTACTCCGAATACACAAACCGGAAGTGGATCCGATGCTTGGTTGCTGGAACACAGATGCCGAGCTTCGGACGCCGTGAACTCCATGGATGCCTATGGGCCCACGACACGCTGAACAATAAGTGGCTACGCTAAGTCGCGATCCACATCTGCAAATCTTAAATCGTTGAAGTTAGCGCGTACGACATCGCTCATATTGCATACTTTTGTTAGGCTTATTGATGCAGTGAATGCGTAACCATAATTCTGTTCCTATCTTATTAGTGTAGAAAATTGTAAACGAATTCCGATTGTGCTACCCGCCGTGTACTTGGGTAATAAATTTCTCACATAGCACAAATTTTATTTAGCGTTTTTTTTTCAAACTATGAAATCGTTTTTAGAACATTGGATAATTTTTTTTCGTTTAATATGCTCCAAACTAATACGCAATGTTTTTTGTTGAAACGACGCATAACTAAATTATGCAAACTCGTTATTAAGTTCTAATCGAAGACATCTCCGCTGCCGGAAGTAATAAATAAACCGATTGGATTTATTAGAAAATATAGCTTATGAAATTGAAAAACAAAAAGTTTTTCCACAAAGCGTTTCACTGATTCACATTTTGTATGATTTTACAGTTGTCCGACGACGCGATTGTTGACCAGAAGAAAAGATTTTCTGTAAGTTATTAACGTTTTCGTTTAATTCTGTGCACCACGAAAAGTTAACTGATACAACATACAGTATACATCGTGTCCAAAAAATTCACAGTATTTTGGCGTGACTGTGTAACAATTTTAGATTTACTTGTATAATTTTACTTACAATATAAAACATATTATGATATCATTTGCGTTTGTCTGTTTCTTTTTCTGTGGTCGCTATAACAGCTCATTTGTTTCGATTTTGATGAAATTGCGTCCAGTCTTTAAATCTTAAAAATAAGACCGAGTTTTTTTGGGGGGAGGGTTAAAATTTAACGATTCTTTTTTTATTCTGTCCCATTTTACCTCTGTAAGCTGAGCTACTAATTATTTTCCGCCCGATAGGGATAGTCACCTAAGTTGACCTGAACACACACAGTAGGCTAACAACTTGCTCAAAGTGCTAGCATATGGCCCACGTGCAGTGCCGGTGTCGCTAGAGAGTTGGAGGCCCCCTCTGAAATCCAACTGTGAGGCCCGTATAACGGGGTTCAGGGACGGAGGCCTTGGTCAGAAGGTCAGAGGGGCAAATCCCCCTGAAACCGACAACACTTTGGCTTTTGGGCGTTCAATGAAAGCCGCAAATTTGCGCTTTTTTCTAAAATTTGGAAATGCAAAAAGTCAGATATAATTTGTGTTGTTTCTGGAAAAAAATGAAGGTCAATAGGCCGCGGTTTACGTCACAGATTACTGTACATTAATGAAAAGTAATAAATTTGTCCATTTTTGGTAAACTTTTCTCATGTTTACTGATTTTATATTTTGAATATATTAAAAAAACTATTTTTTTCTTACGTAGCATGAGGCCCCTGAGCATACGTGGGGCCCGTCCGACCGGAGGGCTCTTTCGCCGGCTCTGCCCATGTGAGATTAAAATTGCAACCTGAAAGTTACAAGTCTGATAGACCAATTGCACCCAAATCTTGAACTGTTTTAAGAGAAGGTCGAATTTTGCCCGCATGGCGTACAGTTGAGTCGTCAGTTGGAAATGCATCAGACACAGACACAGTTTTTTCAACTAAACACAACTTACATCGGTGTTGTGTGTGCAGTCATTTCAGGGTTCGAGCGTCGCAGGACGCACACCTTCCATCATTGGCAAGGAACAGCTAGAAGCCATGATGGAGGTGACTCGCAGTTTTCATGTGTATCTAAGTGCAGACTCCATAACTTTGATTTTTTGTGAACTTGTTTCGACAACAAGTTGTCAAGTTCGTACAACAAAGAACATGTAGAACCAGTCACTAGTGGCGTAGACGAGGAGGGCCCAGGGGACCAGATGCCTCAATCTTCCAGACAAAACATAAGGATACATTTAAACTGCACTAAATCTACCTATTTAATCAGTTTATTTTCGGGAAAATAATCAAAATTGTTGCTACCAGATCTCATCTTTTAAAGCTAAAATGCACCAAATTTGATTACGGATGGGGCTCCGCCCTAGACCCCGCTGGTGGAGCTCACAGCGCTCCCTCAGATCCACAACTGAAGCATTGGGTGGAAGAACCGCACAACTCGAGTTGTGCTGTTTTTTCCCGTAATTAGTCCATTGGATTCGTCTCGATGAGCTCTATCAGAATAAATAGGCAGTTTTACCACATGAAGAATTTTAAGGGGGTCTATTTTTTGAAGAACAGCACAACTAACGTAGTGACCTTTTTCCACTTCGTTCTTCGTTTGCATATTATTATTACTTAGTTTGCAT
>Ga0209671_1003409_pt1 | contig 15271 bp, 9 predicted proteins | sample WorMetHERISLAND2_2_FD_187401 | JGI IMG/M metagenome (GOLD analysis project Ga0209671, IMG submission 187401) | Marine gutless worms symbiont microbial communities from Max Planck institute for Marine Microbiology, Germany - Olavius geniculatus... | ecosystem: Host-associated > Annelida >... | reverse complement strand
TTTTATTTTACTATTATGAACTGTCAATGTACTGTAGTCTATAAACTGCATAACAATAATATTTTCCAAATGTGATTAGACTATTACGAGATGACGTCCAAAACGCCAAAACGAGAGAGTGGGGGCGAAACGTCCAGCGAAGGAGCGAAACGTCCAGGCAAAGAGCGAAACGTCCAAAGGCTAAACGTGCTGGGGGCGAAATGTCCAGGTGGCGAAACGTCCTGGGTGCGAAACGTCTCGAGTACGAAACGTCTTGAGGGTGAAACTTCCAGGTGGCGAAACGTCTTGAGTACGAAACGTCCTGGGGGCGAAACGTCCAGGCTAGGGGCGAAACGTCCTGGGGGCGAAACGTCATAGTGGCGAAACGTCCTGGTTCCGAGTAGTACAGCAGTTACGAACTTTACATTGGCCTAGACTGTGCATTAGTCACGTATCAGTTTGTGACTGGTGCTTTCACTGTGGAACGGTTCGTAGTCTTTTGAAACTAGTTCTAGTACTTTTACTAGTTTTTACAATGTGTCTGTCGTCTTCTGTGACAAGAAGTGTCATGCTTTCTGGATTTTGCTGTTGTGTACGTGTGCTTGTGCTCTCATGTGTGGCTAAACTCTGTGATCTTATGCTGAACTGGCGATGATGTGTTGTTCTTGGTGGCCAGTATGCCTTCATGTTTTGCTTTCGGGTGTTATATGCATGTGGGATTTTTGTTGGGGAGTTACAGTATCTGGACTGTAATCAACAAAATTTGAGTTGAATGGTAAAGAAGTTTAACATTTTGCAACTTGTTACAATTTGTAGTTTGCTGATAAAATTACATACATATTATAAAAGATAGTAAAAGATTTTCTATTTACTAGAAAAGTTCCCACCCTACGGGCGGGTCCACTCCGTTACCTGGCAACTCAACCCTCCCCCTCAGGCTGCCCATGGAGGAAGGTGCGGGGGGGGGCAAGGTGGGATGCATGTACATAAGGCCCAAGGACTCGAACGCCATTTGCAACACAGAAGGTGCCTGAGGTGTATGACAGATAAGAAACTATGCTATAGTAAGATCGTATTCAGTGCAACCTTTTCCATATTATGCAAATGTTAAGCAAGTGGCTATAATGGAGGTCATAGGTCATGGTTGCGATACAGAATAACTTTAAAGAAATGTGCTGTATAAAAACCTTTGGCATCTTGAACATGTTGAATGCAAATTGATTCAGTAAATCTGTCAGTATCTGACGAAGCTGTGACAAATACTTATCGGCTCTTTTTCATCGACTTCAAACTCAAAGCAATATATCTTTGAATAGACTCATAGGTTTTATTTGAATATAAGCTGTATTTTGTTGATATAACTTACTATTCATAGCAGTATATTACAGTCTGAACAGAAACCTGAAGAAACAATGGGAAGCAGAGTTAGTTTATTAATCCAAATGAAGCAAATACTGCACAGAACTGGCGTGCGCTGAAAGTATGCTAAACGACGTGCAGATGTTGATTTACCAGCAGACATTACTCAGATCATTTCTTACTGCATACATACATACATATTTGTGCTGACAATATAAACGTGTACTAAACCACACAACAGTAGGAAACACTTGCATACGTGAAACAAGTCTTATTGCACAGAACACCCTTTTAACTACATGTGCTTCAGGCTGGACTGAACAAATCAGACAATAAATATGCACGCATGTTAACAAAAAGACAAATGAGTTGAAAACATTGTACGTACAGAGTTGCTACAAGTCGCTAAACACACATACCAAACGTGTGTGTGGGCCATGGGCCGGGCCTAGTATAGGTTATTTTGGAGATAGTCACTCCAGGCAATAACTTGCAATGGCATACACACAAAAGGTAAGACAAAAAAAGAAAAAAACTAATAACGAAAAACCTGAATTACAATAAACTACCTACATATGCATGTACACACAGTATTAAGTAACAAAAAATTACAAAAACTAAAAATCTGGTTTAGCAGCCTATTATGCCATCTGGCTAGGAGATGGATCAGACCTTATCTACAGCTACCAAGACCCGCCTGGGACCCTAGAAAACAATTCGAAAAGGCCATGCCAGACCAAAAATTAATGGGCCGAGCCTAGAATCATTGCTTACATGGGTTGAGCTAAAAAGCAAATGGGCTCTGTTGAGTATTCCAGGCCAACACACGGTCTGACATATGCAAGTAGTACACACAATAATTCACACAAGTAAATAATGCTAATAAATAAACAAATAGCGAGAATTCACGCATACGCACAATGTAAACTGCACTGCAGATTTTGTACATAAAGAAAATGACAGATTCTACTTTGACTGTACAACAGAAAAACAACAAGGCTGACACGGCAACAGGCAAACAAATATGTCGGTAAAGCTGCAGAAAAAAAGACAACATTAACTCAATAAAGCTGCAATACACACAAGCCAAGAAACCAAACCATCATACTATAAGCTTGCAAAAACTTTTGTGAAATATTGAACCAGTTTCCAGATTCTTTCGCTAACACACTCAAGCAACAAATTTGCCACAGACTGATCAGTAACGATCTTATCACACATTGAATGTGTTGCTACACTACACTGTAAAATACTATCACCATGTTTTCGGTGGGTGCAATTTCTAAAAATGAATATTTCTCGATGCAACGTAGCAACAAAATTTACGGTATGGTAGAATCTCTGATCATCATTTTATTGCAAACTTCTTGCTGAGTATGCCAGTGGAGTTTGAACACCACTGTGTCATCAGAAATCACAGCAGTGCCACCATATATGCTCCAGGACTATACTAATTGTTTTCAGATTCGATTAATATTACACAAAATTTGTCCACATTTGAAATATGCCAATATTCGGCAAAGATATGGATGCAAATATATTGGCTTGGTTTTATTGGCTAACAACATACAAGGCTAACAAGCACCAACAGTTATGTGCCCTGCTAGTTGGACTACAAGTCAGCAGACAGAGTTGATGAACACATGACTAAAAGTCACTCAGCACGTGCCTGTATTTTCCAACGGAAATACCGACAGCTCGAAAATTAGAGCTCATCCTGAATAGAGTGACTTTTCAGAGATGCAAATGTAAAAACCTCATAAATAACAAAGACCAATCCGATAATACTGTGAATCGGCTGAACATTGGACCGTACGTAGAGCAATGTCATTAGATCACTGAACGCTGTTGTAAGAACTCCATCCACAAAACACATTTGACAAGAACAGACTAATTATAATTATGCACACACAGATAAATAAGCAACACATTTTACTAGTATAAACACTGAAAAATACAATCGCATAAAGGTACAGTAAAAACTGCCTAAGAAATACTGTACTAACAAGACAAAGTCGACAATCGACACAATATAAGTAACAGATGTCAGGCATTCTCTACAATAAGATGATTACATTCTGTGCAATATTTTACAATTAAAAAACAATACAGTTGGCTGGGTGATATAAGGGTATCTAAATTGTAAAATAACTCATTTTTCTGATGGGCAGTCCCAAAGATTCTCCCATGGGTACACACTACACAGCTAACCAAAATTAACTCGAACAATCAATCATAACAATTTTTCTATATAGTGGCATGTTATGCAAAAACCTGGTCAGTTAAACTTGACCAAAAAAACAAACGCAGTAGTAGTAAACAATAAAAACTGACACAAATATACAAAGATCAAACTGTGACATAAGATGCACTTCCCAGCCAACGAAAAATGCTGAGATTTGACAATATGACAATACGTGCCACTCAGTCACTCACTAAGGTGTGCAGAGATTACAGCATTAATTGGTTTATTTCATGCTGAAGGGAAGCACATAGTCGATGCTGCAAAGTTTCAGCGCAGCAGCAGCAGTATTGCACTCTGAACTTGGAGCAGTTACCGGCACCCAACACCATAGGCTAATGGTCAAAGCTGCATTCCAGCAACAGCTGCCTCCAGTGAACTCTATACAACGCACAAACAAAAAGCAATTACTAACTACCTCCATCAAAGCAAAGAAGGAGATTATGTTTTGAGAAATCTAATATAAGTCGACTGGGTTTTGATCAAATTCTGTGGCAGCGTTGAGTACAGGCAAAGGAAGAAGTGATCAGATTTCGGTTCAACTCAATTTCTGCTCTGAATTCCGGATCATAATCCATGATTCCAGGAATAGGAAATACCAGCTGCATGAAGTTCTCTGTAATTACCAGGTGGCAGCACCACAGCATAGCTATGAAATCTTTTATCAATTTCAGTAGTAACAGAATTCTGAAAACAATCTGTGTAGTGCGAATATATCACCAAGTGACCCCAAAATGCTGTGATGTCACAGTACCATATGCTACTCCAAAATTCCAAGACAATATTCTCCAATGACAGTGGGTAACACGATGCAAGCACCAAGCGATTAAGTTTTGTAAAACTTGTAATATGTCTGTGAAATGAAAACCGAGAATAGAGGCATCTAAAATCCTAGCATGTGATATGCCAGTCAGGAAAAGTCACCTTTAGATCCCAAATGACAAGCTGGCCATCGACTCCACTTGTTGACAAACGGCTACACTGTCCCTTATCACCGCTGTATAGAGCTACTTGCCTGTCAAAAAATACACAATCAATATAATTATACACTATATGCAGAGCTGCAGTCATACACTGCTTACATTTATACAGCTTGGCAAAGTAATGATTACAGGAGCACAGAAATGGTGCAAAAGCTTTTCACCTGAAACCCACTTAACACTGTCTTCAAGCCAGAATGCCAGTGTCATTACTTTTTAATAAGGAACAGATAGATGCACATAAAAGGCAGATGTTACATTAACGATGCAAAATAAGACAGCTCTGGTGACAATGGAAGGGGGTTAAGATGATAAGCCAAGAATGACCCAAGTTCGCACGGAAAATGGCTACTAAACATAAAGATAAAGATAACCCATACTTGATACGAGCATAGGGGCTGGAACAGTCAGCCCACAGGGGAAGTGGTCATAAACCTGGTGCCATTACTTTCCACCAGGCCTGCGGTTACCTTCTCAGCCAGACAGTGTCGCTGCCCTTTGACCGGTACCTAATAAGACTATGTATGCACTGCTTGCAGCGTGAGGCGTGTTTCGAGAAGTGCTGAATGTTTTAGTGTTTTGCTATGGCACGAGTGTGTTTTATGAGATGATACGTTGCAGTGTTGTAGTGCTACATCTGGTGTTCTGTTTGGCTGTTCTGGTTTGCTGATTTAATGCCATGTTTTATCAGTCGCTGACACTCGATGTTTCTTGCTGTGTGCTGACAACGTGCTGGCCAGCATGTTGGAATTGGACGTGCACGCCGCAAGGCCAGGCTGCTGTGGCCGGGCGTACACGTGTCTGCGATTGTATGCATTCGACTGTGACGACGTGCCTTGCTGACCAACGTGTACAAGATGTACACCAACTGATTCCTGTGCAACGACGAATCGTACAAGCCAACCGACAACGTAATCAGCAAACGTCAGCGTTAACAGTAAAAGGATCTACCATCTGATGACTTGAACAATTTGCACCAGCACTGTCATATCAAGACTTGTCGCAGTTCGCCTCTAGTGGACACTATGAACATGTAGTATTCACACACGATCGACCGCCAAGCGCACTAGAGATTTCCTCGAAATGATAGTGCGCTATATAAATGTTCATTTATTACTATACTGCTTGGTGACTGAGGCATTTGTGTGTACAACTTGCCCAGAGTCGTTACCTGGCAGTGCGATGGGTGAGAGTCAAACCAACAACCTTGCAGTCACCAGTCCAGCATGCTACTGTTAGACCACCAAGCCACACAAATGGCTGCTAGAATGGCATAAAGTAAAGCCCACCACCCACATAGCAACCGAGAGAGAGAGAGAGAGAGAAAAGTCATCATACGTGATGGTGTTCTGATGTACAGTGTCAAGCAAGGAATCATCGTCTTCGACTGTTGCGGCTCTGTAGTCTAAACTCTGAAAGTGCCTCATTGCCCTGAAACACACAATCACTTGCACATACCCACGCTGCTGCAAAACTCTCACTTTCCAATCACTAATTTTACTACTTTTTGTCACTGCCATTTAGCTGAATCCTGATATTTACAATGTAACCTGCCAACTGGCTTAATAGTAGAGCTTGGACAGTATTTTGGGTGACTTTGGCAGACAGGAAAATCAACATCAGTACATAACCTGTCACCCAGGTGAACTCACCTGGCCATCCATCACTATAAGTCCAAGAAGGCACACTGCACTAGCCCTGTAGATGTGGTCCAGCAGGAAAAGTTGTTGCTAGCTAGTGGCCAAGGGCTGAGCTTGAATTCAACAGTGACTGTATTACAAATTTACTGTTTAATGTGCCAGTGAAAGAATTATAACAAGAAATTTGAGCTAATGCTCACGAGACGTGAGAAAGTCTATAGCAGTTTTTGTTCACAAACTGTCAGTCTATCTCCAGCCATTTCGCTGCAGTTCATTCTTGGAGTGTGCGCTGCAGAAGAAGATCGTAAAAATTAATAAAAACCCCTTATTTTGGAAGTTCAGGGTCTTTTGAAGTCATCGATGTTGATATGACTCAAAAGCTCGTCACTAGTGCTTGTTGTGATAGGCAGCATGTCCATGCCTATCTGCAACCATTTTCGTGAAAGACTGGCCAACAACAGTAAAATAATGACTTTTACAGGGGTACCGCTCTTTGATGCCCTCATGCACAAGTTTCCTTGAATCTAGAAAATCGGGACTTGGATCATCGAAATCTATGTTCAATGCTGAAAATTTCATATGCAGCTTCTCTACGTCTATCTCAATTCATTTCAGCGCAATTTGCTCTTGAAATGTGTCTTGCAGCCCGAAATCACCAAAAGTCAACAAAAAACCCCTATTTTGGCATTCAAGGTCATCCAAGGTCATTGAATTCGGAGGCAATCGAAAGCCAGTGTATGACTTCCTATGACTGATTAATAGTACCCTAGGCCCTCTCATTCTGTTATTAAGTATAGCAACTTATTGGTTAAAAATTGCAAATTTTTCCTACCCCTCTCATTTAGTGCCCTCGTTCAGGGTGACCTCCTTTGAATTTATGAAAATGCTTTACAGTTCCTGAAACTAGAGTCTTCCGGACAGCCAACGGTGAAGATTTGGTGATCCTAGCTTGCACCATTTTTGACTGATCCACCTGTGTGACAGACGGACGGACGGACGGACAGACAGACAGAATTGTGATGGCTAAGACGTGCTAAAGCAGTAGCTGCTTTCGTGCGTAAAAATTATAGAAGTATTACTTCTGCATTAAAAGCACTCAAAATATACAAGGACATAATTATAACAAAAATGACAAAAATTCACCAGGAAATTTCTTAAATATTGAAACATAATCACTGACGAGAATTTTGGTCCATGTTGCTGCCGTGAAGGTGTGTCATCAAATCTAGCCAGGCATGTCAGCCCAGTATTCGGCTCATAAGAAAACAGCATTGGGCTGCAGCCATGACCCTACAATTGAATTGACAATAATCAGCACAATATGCAACACTTCGCAGCCAAAAAGTAGACTTTGAAATGCAAAAAAACTATGCAACAAAGCCAAATATACAATGTATATTTGTATATACGTAATGTATATACATCAGAAAAAACGTCGTGAAAATTAACTAACATTGTCTGTTCAACAAAAAAAAAACTCAGCCTACTAGAAGCATGAACAAGAAAAGGCCAGCTAACGCAAAGGGGAACGCGCAACAGCGATGCATGTGTGAAGGCCCGGACCGCCCGGTGCGAATGAAATCTAAGTTCACAACGATTTTTCACTTAGACTCAACAGCGGATGACACCTAGCACCATATCCAGTACATGAATTTCAGTACTGCGCACCACGTCCCAATGCATGAATTCCAATATTGGCTGAAAATCGCAAATTTTTTCTACCCCCTCTTCATTTAGCACTCTGAATCGGGGTGACCGCTTTCGAACTTATGGAAAAGCTTTACTGATCCTGAAACTACACTGTGTCCGGAAAAAAGTAACCCCCTAGTCATCGTACAATAAAAATGTCAACTCTGAACGAATTCAAATAAAATTTTGTACGATTAATCCCCAATAAATTAGTAAACAGATCACCAAATTTCTTTTAAAAATAGAGTATTTCTGAGCAGAGTTACGAATTGTTGAATATCGACAACAAAATATCACTGTTACCAACATGGCATTACATAAGTAAACCTTGCGGTTAATGTACATTTTTGTAATTCCAACAAAAAACACCCGATTCTGGTAACATTCAATATCAACAATGTCCAAAATTTTACGTAAATTTGCCAAAGCAAACAATAATTACAGCAACTTTTATGAGGTCACCGCGAAACACTTCAGTTTCAGGTCTTTTGTGTCTGACGTAATCCACAACAACCTGAAACTGAAGTGTTTTGGGGTCACCTCACATAAACCACTGCAACTATTGTTTGCTTCAGTGGATTTAAATGAAATTTGGCATTTTGATAGCCAAAGGATGTCTAGGGGATTACTTTTTTTCCGGACACAGTGTAGAGTCCTTCAGGCAGCCGACGGTGAAGATTTGGTGATCCTAGCTTGCACCATTTTTGACTAATCCACCCATGTGACAGACAGACAGACAGAATTGCGATGGCTAAAACTAAGACACGCCACAGCAGTACCTGCTGTCCCGCGCAAAAAAAAACAAACAAAACAGAAAAAGCAGTAATACATAAAAACAAAGTTGGACATAATCAGTAACAAACCGCGGCAACAATGCTGACTGGTGAAACCCAAGTTACTGCGATGAATGGCAAAGCATTCGTCTTTATTGTCATCAACCTACAGCCATCACATCTGTTGTATTTGTCACAAATAAACACTAGACATCAATTTGTCACCAATTTCTACAAACCTAAAGTTGATGACACATTGACCATTTTCTGGTGCCTGTTGCCAATGCCTGTTTCTGGCGCCAGAAACAGGCACCAGTTGTCTGGTGCCAGAAACCATGACACACTTAGCCGGAAAATGATACCGGCAGAAAAAAAACAGAAATGTGTTCCAATATTGAGAATTTTGAAAATGATCATGTTATAGCCGCTGTTTTAGCATTCAGGTTGTCGAAAAAATTCAAAAGAAAAAGCAACGTAAACTAAATGCTGCTCCATTTTTGTTTACAAACAAACAAGCAGTGTTGTCATCTGCTCAGACTGACCTATCACAGTTCAGCTTTCCGGCCAGTTTTCGGCCCGAAATTGAACATGTTCTATCCGGCGCCAGTTTCTGGCACCAGAAAAGTATGACAGACTGACCAGTTTCTGGTACCAGTTAACTGGTGCCAGAAACATGCACCTAAAACTGGCCAGTGTGTCATCACTATAAGAAATCACTACAAACTGTCAAAAGTCATATGATACAAACAAGAAATTTGAGCTAATGCTCACGGGATGCGCGAAAGCCTATAGCAGTTCCTGTTCGCAAACTGTCAGTCTATCTCCAGCCATTTCATCGCGACTTTTACGGGGGTACAGCTCTTTGACGCCCTGGTGTGCAGGTTTTCTTGAACCTAGAAAATCAAGACTTGGACCGTTGAAATCTACGTTCAATGCTGAAAATTTCATATGCAGCTTGTCCATGTCTCTCTCAACTGTTTTCAGCACAATTCGCTCTTGCAATGTGTCTTGCAGCCCGAAATCACCAAAAAATCCATAAAACCCCCTATTTTGGCGTTCAAGGTCATTGAATTGGGCGCGAATCAAAAGCCAGTGTACAACTTCCTATTAGTGACTAGTTGTAACCTAGGCCCTATCTTGCACCGTTACTGAGATACAGCGACTTATTAGCCAAAAATCGCAAATTTTGCCAACTTCCCTCTCATTTATCACCCTCGTTCGGGGTGACCCCCTTCGAATTTATCAAAAAGCTTTACGGTTCCTGAAACTAGAGTCTTCCAGGCAGCCGACAGTGAAGATTTGGTGATCCTAGCTTGGACCGTTTTTGCCTGATCCATCCGTGTGACGGACAGACGGACGGACAGACAGAATTGCGATGGCTAAGATGCGCTGAAAGCAGGAGCTGCTTTCGCGCGTAAAAACTGTATAAAGAATTTGCTGCTGCAAGCATCCAGAATGCAACTTTAAATGCTACCAAATACACCAACCAACTAACCAGAAAAAAACGTCAATTATTGTAAACATGCTTGCCAAACAACAAAACTAGCTATAATTATCATCGTTAATATCAACAAGGTTTTGGTAAAAAAAGTAACAACAACCAAACTACTGCTACTTTCTGTGGTTTTTGTTTAATCAAGTATTTATCCAGAGTAATACCAGATTAGACCCCGTTGGCAAATGAAAAACGTTTAGAAGTTTTTTTACAGACCAGATGTAATTCCTGTGGTGCACTAATACTGACGGTGCTCACACACAGCCTGGACAACAGCTTCTAAATCTGGAATGCAAAAGGAAAATAATTAGAATTAACTTTTCCAAGGTGTAGATCACGGCCTCCAATTCAATCTCTGACCTTAGCATTTAATAAAATTAGCAAAAAAAAACAAAACAAAGAAACAGTAGTCAAGCATACCTGCTGTCGTTAGCAGCATCAGCTACAGTAACACAACTGTCATGACTGACCCATGCTAGACGTGATCCGTCTTTTGAGAAACTAACACCATGGATCCACCCACCTGTATATGCAGACTGGTACAATACAAACCTATGCAGGCTCTGGTTACCTCACTGCAATGTCATACGTAAAATATCGATGCCCATCAACTATCCAGTGCTTGGTCTAATTAATAAATGGCTCCTATCGGTGATGCAATGTCCATCAAAAATCAGTTTAGGTCTAATATAGACAACAACAGCACCAAGCAACTGTTGAATTCTGCCACTTTCGTGGTCTTCCGATAAATGACAAAAATTAATCAAAATTAACTGATCAAATTTGGGAGACTAATCAATTTTAAAAAATTATTTGGTGGCAGTCCTAAATTTTTCTATATATACAATGTACACATATAAGCTATAGCTAATTAACCAGATCTATGAAATCCTGTATGAAAATAGCTGGACACCATCACCGTCATTACAAGACCAGGTAAAGACAAGTGTCATAAGAGATGTGCTAGATTAAACTGGCAGCTTGCCTGCTCCTTTTCCAGTACAAATCATGCATCATACCATCATATCATATCATACATGATCAAGCAATGAACATCACTGTCTCAGTATATACAGTACCTGCAGCACTTGTGAACTCTGCCATTAAGTTGGCAAACGGCATGCGACTGCCCCACTCTGTTGGACCGGGCTTCTCGTCAATCTCTTTGATATATGATGAAAAAACCCTGCAAACAGACACGTGCCATTTCTAAGACACTGAGGTTGAGAACATTAAAATTAATTACAAACTGCTTAGGTTGTGCTAAAAAAAGTTGGCTCTTTGTGCAAGCCATGTCAAAATAAGACACACCTATCAATCATAACTTAGTTTAAGTGGAAAACCATACACAGTAAAATTTGCTGACTGACGGATTGATCAAGTCATAACAATGACCGATTTTTAACAGACCAAAACAAGAAAAGTCAAAAAATTTTCATTTCTATCTGCAACCGAGATTCAAAAAATCATGGCTGGACTTTGTCACAAGTTTTTTTATCACTCAGCACGCTGATTGCTAATATGTTAGCTGGACAACAGAAAGAAGATCTGGCACGTAAATGGCATAACCATAACAAATCCAAAAAAATCACACCTAGTGGGACTGACCTAATCTGAAGTAAATCTGAAAAAAATACCAACTAAGTATAAATAACAAAACTGGCAGTAGCAAAAGATGCTGGAGATTTAATTTAACAACTGAATATAATTTCAATCCCAACATTATCAACCAATTATCCCTGCATACCCATTCACACAATCTGTCTTTTATGTAATAAAATATACTATGGTACCTTGTCTTGAAGTCTGTTGAGCCACACGCAATCAATACATTGTTGTGATGCCAGTCCAAGCTACAACAGTGCAACAGATATTTATTAATTCTTCAGCATTCTTAATCAAACTCATTCTCTAACTAGAAGGTGCTCGCTAGAGTGCATATCTCCGCCAAGTGAAGCGATTTAAACACAAGGAAAAAGGAGGGAGAAGGAAGAGCCACTTTGCTGCAGGGGAGGGAGGGAAATGTAATAGCCGGCATTGCTGCTTGCGCTGTTGGTGCACTGACGTCATTGCCATTATGAGTCATCATGTACACAGAAGGAATGACGGAACAATGGACAGAACGACCAATCTCTTAATCTCCTCCAATGTTCACTACGCTCACCTTGGAGGAGATAATAATACCAACCATACAGTCAATGTCGATATGTGTTCAGGGTGAGACTACACAGCAAAAGTATGAGTGATGGTGGACTGGTGGTGGTGTTAAAGAGTAATAGTAGTAGTAACAACATATTCGTGAAGCTCATGGCTTAGCCATACTACAGCGAGAGTACCCATAGCACCTGATGGATAAAAAGCAATGCTAAGCAATAGCACTGCAGTTCTTTAGACCAGACCAACTGACTTGAGCCACAAATTCACTTCTCAAAGCTCCCAAAGTCCAACGTCCACCTCCGCCATTGTCACTTATGAACATTATGCTATAAACTGCAAGAATCATGACCGAGTAAAACAAGAGCTACTGACCAAGTGACGGTCGACCGGAACTGCTTTTTGATATGCTTGCTGACCCACCAGTCGTTGTCACTCGCAAAATAGCATACAGATATCAACCGAGCTCCGCTGCCAACTGCAAACTTGTTCTCAAACGGCGACCAACGGACACAAGTTGCAGCACGATTTATGCGCAGAATCACAAGTGCCGGTTTCCAGCGAGGAAGTCCGTTGTTGCCTGACTGCTGCGTCCAGACGTATGCATTACGATCCTGTTTTACACAATGACAAATGTAATACTCAAGTGGAAATCATGCAACATTACACATCTGTGCTTCAAATCCTAACTGGTAATATTCAAGAGTCCAGAATTATAACAAACTGTTCACAAAAGGCAAGAAAAAATGTTCATTATTCAGGGCTCAATACCAGTAATGACAGTCTGGACAAAGACAATATAGTATAACAGAACACAAGAACACATAAAAGGTGCACAATCGGTAAATCATCAAAATGACATACTGAGCCACAGGTGACAATGCGGTTGCTAACTGGAGCCCAATCAACACCAGTTACTCTTTCGACGTGTTCACGGAGCTTGTCCAGCAGCAACCACCTCGCTTCTGATCCCATCCATCCATACACATGTACCTCATTGCTGTTTGGTGACAATGCCAGCTCTGAAAACAAGTCATTCAAGTGAAAATATGGCATGCAGACTAAATGCATTATGACGAACAGAATTAGTAAGACACACAATATATTTACAAATAACAAACCAACAGACATGTGATGGTTGTGACCTCATTCGAACTAAGTCACATTTGAGCAGATAACTGAAGACACGATTTTGGCCAGAAACTCATTTCAGATGCAGCAAGCATTGCATACAAACATGACATAGATGGTTTATGTAAACATTAAACAATGATTTCAGGTATTCCAGGTATAAAAGTATTGTTGACTTCATTTCAGGAATAGGTCGGTCCAAAACATGATGGGCAGATGGAAGATGATGGCCTATAAAACAACAGGCAACCAGAAGATGGGGAAGATGACAGCAGACTGCGATGCCTGGTAAAAGACGACAGGCTGAGCCTGACGACTGGTTGTGGTGATGACCAGATGATGGGCCCATTCTATTTGACATATTTCACACTTCTTTTATTTAAAATGTTTATTTTAATACTATCTATTAATTACATGACCAAAATACATTACTGTGTACGCCAGACATTACATTGCAACACTGCAAGATGGCCCAGTTACATCATCTCAAGGGACACCGACCACCAGTCTTGCCAGTCAGCCCGTAATGTTTTAGACAGACTGTTAGGAATATTCAAAATCCACGAAGTTTTATGAACTGAATTACAAAATCCAAAGCCACAAAATCCATTAAATGACAAAATATACTGCAGTGATGCTTTACATATTTTTGTGAACCGCTATGGGTCTCAGTACAGACTTTCACCAATGTTGCCTTGCCTATCAAGACATATATTTACAGTAATTCCACGGACTTGCAAAGCTTTGGAAATTGAAAAATTGCTGAGACTCACAGCTGTTCACAGAAATATATATAACATAACTGCAGTATATTTAATCATTAAACAAATTTGATGGCTTTGTGAATTTCGTAATTAAGGCAATCCAGCTCATAAGATTTCTCAGATTTCGAAAAGTCTAGGCTATGGGTAATAAGCGAATATGCGAATCTGCGGATGTGGCAATGGGTAAAAGGCGAATAAAATCTGCAGATGCTAAGTGTGGATGTGTGGGTAAAAGAGAGATGTGCGGATAACTTAACCTTTCAGTAGTTCAGTAAATTTAAACGAATGCCGTTAGACAATGCAAAAATGACAAAATCAGCACGCCACCAGATGCCTAAAAACGGGCAAAATGCCATACGCCGACGCTCAAGACGCAGGTCACATACCTGGACGCCAAGGGTGCGTACGCCGTACATCAGACGTGCGCCAGGACGCTTAAATTTACAACGTACATCACTCATGTTGTCAGTGTTTGCACATTCATTCACGCTACTCTCGTTCTCAAATTCTGTACTAGATAAGCTTCCAATCAATATATTTACCGGTATGTGTCCTGCAGTTTTCTTGCACATCCTGAAATATTGGTATCGACACATAACCGCTATAATGTGGCTACATAATGCTCTAAAATTAAAGAAAACCTATAGTTTTACTGTTTTCAGCACTTTTTGGTGGTTATTTAAAGTGTCCTGCGGTGTCCTGCAGTTTTCAGTCATACCCCCTCTTACCATAAAGATCACAAAATACATACGGCTGCGATCGTGATTCCATGCGTGACATGTTATAGGCTCTACACCAAAACTAAACGTGTCTGGCATATTTTTACTTCATTGAACAGTCTTCCATATGCTAAAAAATCACACTTTTGGCAAATTTTCACTCCATAGCCATCTCTGTACCGCAAAGAATAAATAAACTAGAGGCTAAAGCAGTAGGTCAGTTTCGGTATCGGTATTCGGTATTTTTTTATTGTCATTGTTAATTATAAAAACCGCAAAGCTATATACAAAATAAGCTTAAAATTGTTTTTTTTTTGTATTTTTACCAATTTTATTGGCTTTATTT
>Ga0209671_1003408_pt1 | contig 15274 bp, 9 predicted proteins | sample WorMetHERISLAND2_2_FD_187401 | JGI IMG/M metagenome (GOLD analysis project Ga0209671, IMG submission 187401) | Marine gutless worms symbiont microbial communities from Max Planck institute for Marine Microbiology, Germany - Olavius geniculatus... | ecosystem: Host-associated > Annelida >... | reverse complement strand
AATGGGTTCTGTACATTTTGTCTGTGGAATTTTATTAAATGAATATTGTACTGCATTTTCAAAGTCATAATTCTGATAACCTCAGTTTTAGTTTTTGCTGGTTTTTGCAGCAATCATGGAAGCCTAGTTGTCTCAGGTTGCTGATGGAACTTTTGGGATTTCTGGAATCGGGTTTCTACAGATAGATGGGTGTGCCATTTATATTTTAGAATTGTTATGATGATGTCTTTTTTGAGTTCTGGCATACAGCATTGTTTATGTCACCTGTCTGGTCAAAAAAACTGTTTATGCACACACATGCAGAGTAGATTAATAGTTGAAATGTGTGGGTTCGACTTCTGGTTGGATCGCTATCAAGCTATTATATACTCGGATGGGTGACTATTTATATGGGTGAACCATTTCAATCGTCATCGTCAACTCAGCCTTCTATCCCTCTGGAGTACTGGCCTGTCTGGCTTGGATTAAAGCATTCATCTGTGTTGGGTGGCAGCTAACGCTGTGTAATCTCATATGGCAGGTGATGCTCTGTATCTTTGTGATGGATTGCCGTTCAGAGCCATAAGTAACTTAGTAACTAACAGAAAAGATTGTACTGTCCATGCATGTCTGTGCATGGGATGGACAACCTTAAACCTTTTCTATTTTTTAACGTGCAGCTTTTGTTCAGTCTGCTCATTCTCTACCTTATATATCTATCCGAGCATTAACATATAACTATGGTGTTTTGCGTAGAATCACTGAAGTGGGTGAACGTTTGCTGTCGTCTCAGTCCCACAGCATTGGAAGGTCACTCGGCGTGTGTTGTCGCCAACTCCATGTTTGTCTTCGGTGGCTGTACTGACGGCGTGTCGCAGAATACTCTCTGGCAGTTCGACTTTGGTCAGTATTTATTAATAAGAATACCTGTACATTGATATTTAACTGTAACACATTTGACTTTTTATGCCATTAATGTTTGTAACGATGAACATGAAGTAACGATGGAGCTGATGAATTTATGGTGTGAGTCGTCTGCCTTATGTGCTTTTTATGTGTTTTTTACCTGTTTTGTCTCTGTTACTACTGTGTTACGTTATTGGACAAGGTGGTGTGGAGGAGTGTAAGAAATAATGCAGTCAAAAGTATTTGCTGTACATTTTTTAACATGTAATTAACAGATGTTGAGTTATCTTTATGTCTTTAAATCGTTTGTTTATCAGTGGCGTGATTAATGACTGAAAACTGCTTTGCTGTATACAGTGTAGTAATACCAGAGTTTATAAGAAATCATTCAATTGAGTGGCATCGTGGATTCTGAATTTTAGACTGTCAGAAAATGGCAAAATGCCAACATGGAAATGGTGTCTATTCCTGCATTTGTTGCATACATTTTGTTACATCTATTGCGTTGCATACATTGGAACAGGGGCATCTACGTCCATTGAGGACTATGCTCAAAGAGTATAACTTTTCTCAAGGGGGGCAACTTTTAGGGCTTCAGGGGGGGGGGCAGTCATTGTTCCACCAGTACTTGACCAGAAGTCTTTTGCGATTCTAAAATGCACCAAATTCATTTTAAGCCGAGGCTTCGCCCCTGGCCCCACTGGAAATTTTATGCTTCCTAGATTCTCTAACAGGCTGGTCAGTGAAATACCCTCATTACCACTTCATTCAACGCCGTGGTCTCTTACCTTACCTTACCTTACTTTACCTCCGGGGTGGACAGGCTTTTACACCTGCCCAGCGCTGAGGCCGTATCAGCTCGGCCCAATGCGGGTCCCCGAATGTAACCACAAGGTTACAGGTAGCGGCTATAAAGCCATAGATGGCTGTGAAGCCGTAAATAGACGGTCGTAAAGCTGTAAATAAACGGCTGAAAAGCCGTAGTCGGCTGTGAAGCCAAAACCAGCACAAAAGCACTGATGATGTGTAGCAATCTGCTCTCACAGGTTTGGTTAGCTCTTAGTTAGCTCCTCACCTCCAGATTTTAGAAATCTTTCGGGTCATCAGTGCAAAGCCCCACCACCACGGCAAGGTGGCTGACCACGGTGGGGACGCCGTAGCCTCTTCCCCTTTAGAAAATTTTCTGCTGGCCTCCGTGTGTTAGGATGCCGTCATCCATCATTAGGAGTAATGCAGCACTTGACTAAGCTTGACGTGGGAGGGGTTTGAGTCGACGTTGAGGGAGGGGGTTAACATTGGAGGCAGTGTGGAGGGCTTGCGTAATGTGTTCAAGGGGGGATAGATGCCCCTGCGTTGGAAATCAGTCTTGTGTAGTGATCGTCTGTGTAGACTTTCTGACGTGGACGCCGCCGTGCATTGAGGGGCTCAGCGTGACACCATGCACCACTTTATGTGTATTTTTAACAACTCTCTGCAGTGGAATAAGTGAGTGTTTTTTTTAGTTTTCATGAAATTTAATGTAATGTAATCTGTGTCAGACTTTCTGACATGGACACGGCTGTCCGTCGAGGGCCTCAGTGTGACGCCATCTACCAAGCACTGTGCTGTGGCTGTAGCCCAGCCTCAGACGTCTCGACGTAACTATTCATTGCCCACACTACGCAACAGATTGTCCGACAACACGATCGATCTGCAGCGAGCTTCAACTGGACAGAAACATCGGCGACATCCACACGTTCATGTATGCAACTGTTTACTGCATACTACTGCTAATTTACGAGTATTATTATTATCACTGTTGCTGATGTTACATGTATCGATAAGGTATGTTCAGAGTAGTGTTGGTGACCTAACGCGTTAACTTTACACGTTAATGCAATAAAGAATTAATGCGTGTTTAAAAATTTAATGCACATACGTAAACTTACTTAATTCGGTGGAGCACAAGGAGCAGCGGTTCCAATATTCCATTAAACTTCATTTATTAGATGATGAAATAATATTCAAGTAATTAAAATTTGTGTTGTTGCCATTTTGTTACTAATGACACGGTCCTGCGACACAGACGCAACTTTGTGGGCTTCGTTCCACTCACCCTGTCAATGTAGTCCACGTAAAATATCAACAATATTAATGATGTGTTATTAACGTGTTAATGCATGCATTAAAGAAATTAATGTTTTGACGACTCTAGTTTTGAGCTTTTCACAAAGTGATTGGTTATCAAATTTGTCATGAAATATTTTGTTTATTATGAACTTTTGCGTCAGCTTGGTCTGCTTAGTCACGAATTGTGACGGTGCAACTTAACTTGATATTCTGCTATAAAATCGTCTTTGGTTTGATGTCTGTGAAATTTGATGATTCCTCAAGTTGCTAATGTCAAAACTACCAGGGAACTTGAATACAAATTACTCGGGCTAAGATGCAGTGTTCAATATAACTATTTAGTTGGCATATCATTAATGTTTGAAATAGTTTACCTTCTACTGTTAATTTTTTGTCACTGAAATCTCAGTTAAGTTGTAACATGCGCGAGGCAACAGAACTCAAATGCAGTGGATTGTACAAAGAAAACAAACTGGCTGTTCAGTTTATTTTGTTCACTCTGTACACTCCTTTAATGTCCACCCACAACTGCTCGTGTTTGTATGTATCAGCAGACAGAGGGTTCAGTACCGGCAGGTCGGCGTCCAGCGAGTCAGCATTCAATGGAAACTGAGATGACCGATCTGCAGACACTGCGGAGTGATGGCGACAACGAGAGATCGTCCTCTGCTACCAGTGGATGTTGCAACGCCTGCGCGTCGACCTTGCGACTACGCAATCACCGCGTCACTTCACATACGTTCGATGAGTTTGCTGACGCCGCACTGTTCCACAGTTCACGAGAACGACTGATCGTTCAACCAGATTCGTTTGCAGTTTCTACCACTACATCTCATATCATCGATTTGCCTTCCAACGACGACTTTGCAGTAACGGACTGTTCGAATTGTACCAACGCCAGCTGTAGCTGTCACATGCGCGGGTCTGTCAATCCGACTTTTGTGTCTGACAACTTAACTCACATCGAGGACTACACAGGGAAGGAAAGTACTGAAAGCGATGTTGGGTGTCATAACCACCACGTTACTGCCGCCCAGGCACTGATGCAGCCAGTCAACGGTGCTGACCACCACCGGAGAATTTTCGAGACATCGGACAAGGAGCAGTCAAGATCCAACAATGATGCTCCGCCGTTGGAGATGGCATGTTACTCCGTACATCGGAACGGTGGTAATCGACGGCTCGTGATTGAAGATCTGGAGTTGAGTGGATGTGTAGTTTCTAGCAACGACACACCGTTGACAGCGTTAAATAATGATGAAGACAGACATCCACCAATGTTGGATGTTCGAGAGGCATGGCCCGACAAAAATGCTGCGAATGTATCAACAGATGGAAATCGGAACAACGTTACCAGCCAGCTGTCGGTTTGTCCAACGACTTGTTTTGTCTGTCAAACTTAGTTACCCAGTAATTACTGGTGTTCGGTACACTCTGTTTTTCTGCATCTTAATTTTTCAAATTTGAAGTGTAGAAATTTTGTGGCATATTAATTTGGCGTTCTTTTCTGAGTGTACTTTGCCAGGTGAAGTTGAAAGTTTAAGGTTACTTTGACCAGCATTTAATTTTGCAGTTTTTCTTTCCTATTAAATCAGCTTATTTCTTTGGATTAAATTTTATAGAACTGTACTGTGACATGCACTAAAAGGGTGTAAAACGTTTTGCTCCAACGATTTCGAAAAGTTTGCTTTTAGTGGTCAGCCTCACTGGTAATAACTTTGGGAAAGTTGTCAGGTTATGCAAATTGCAAAAGCTGAAACTAATTGTCATGCGATGTTTATTTGTAGCTTTTCAAACAGAGCACTTTTTAGTTATGGCGTCTCAATAGCAGTGTCAGCATGCTGCATAATTTTGCTTTTATTTGCTCTTTTGTAGCTTATTATTTTGATTATTAGTATTATTGCCATTAGTAACAGTTTTTTCTCAAAAACTTCTCATTGAAACCTTGATGCAAATTTATTTAAGTCATCGTGATAGCATGGATGTTAGGCATTTGCTTTGGCCTTGTCTTTGGTCTTTTCCGCCTTAAAATAGCAGCGATGGCGTTGGCACTCCAATCCTTGGCATTGGCCGTGTTTTGGCCTTGGGAATGTGATGGAGGCCTTGGCGTTGGCCTTGCATGTTCTGGCTTTGGCTTTGGCTCTGTCGTCTTGCTAACATTCCTGCTATAAATTAGTTCATGTGAACGTGTTGTTCTGATGTTGCTAGATGCCTGCTGATCAGCTGCAGTCAGCGACGGATTACTCCTTGTACATATTTGGAGGTCGCAGCCTGAGCAGTGCTCACAATGTTCATGTAAAGCCAATGCCTATCACTCGCCTTGACATTAGCTACGGTCAGTACACAGCTTGTTCTTTCCAATTATTACCTCCGCCAAGGAGGTAATGTTTTTGCCGGTTTTTGTCTGTTTGTCTGTCTGTGTGTTAGCAAGATAACTCAAAAAGTTATGGATGGATCTTTCTGAAATTTTGAGGGTATGTCGGGCATGGCATAATCTACCAGTGATTCAATTTTGGGCATGATCCGGCAGGAATCCTGGATTCTGGATCACTTTGAAATTTTCGTTACCATTGCGTTAAGGGGGGCATACGGGAACCGCTGGTAAAGCGAACATGGTGACGCCACCTGGTGAATAGCTTTGCCTTGGCAGAGGTACCTGCGGGCTACGACTGCTTATCTAGTTGATCTAGCGGTAAAGGTTAAGATTGTATGCATAGGTGATTATTGGACATTTTTCATCACAGAGCTACAGTGTCACCCGCCGTATGAGATGACGCTTCTGCCACCTGACACAGGTGAACACACCCCCCTTAACCCCAGCCGAATGAGTTGGTACTCGATTCACTATTTTCGGAGGGATGGAAGGCTGAGTTGACCTTCGGTGGTTGGTTACATACCTAACTGGTTTCCCTGTCCACAGACAGTCACCATCCAAGTGATAAGCACCTGATAGCGACCCAACCAGGAGTCAAACCCATGACTTTTTATCATAAGTCTGACACACTTTACTGTTACACCCCACAGACCACTAATGACTGTTGTTAGTGCATTGGCTATAAAGTGGTCGTTCTAATAGACCGTAGTATTTTGGGTCACGTTGTTGAAACTTCTTAGGAAGATCTTTGGAAGATTTTTTATCATATGATAAGATGTGCATTACCTGGGGCCTCATTCTGTTTGTCATGAGGACTGAAGAGTTCTGCAAAGTTTGTTTTTTTTCATAAATATTCAGGGTTCAACTGACTGCTCAGTCAAAAAGTAACCTTTGGAGTTGAAACTGCCATATCTGCTGAACTATGTCTGTTGTTTTTGCAGGATATGTTGTGTTTGGATAGGCATACATAATTATGATGCACAAGTTTAGCTCAATTTCATACTGATGTTGCTGATATACAAAAATTTTTTAGGGAATTGTTTTATGCATGACAGCGGCTACTGCTGTAGCAAGTCTTTGCCATCGCAATTCTGTCTGTCCATTCGTCTGTCTCTCTGTCTGGTACACGGGTGGATCAGTCAAAAACGGTGCAAGCTAGGATCACCAAATCTTCACCGTCGGCTGCCTGGAAGCCTCTAGTTTCAGGATCCGTAAAACTTTTCCATAAATTCGAAAGGGGTCCCTTCGAGTGAGGGTGCTAAATGACAGGGGGTAGGGAAAATTTGTGCGATTTTAAGCCAATACGGCTGAGCAAGACCGGTCCCGCCCTCTGGCAAGTGTAAATAAAACATTATAGATACTTAGCCAATATGCCTGTCATGCTGCGTGAGACCGGTCGTGTATGAAATGAAATATTAATGCATTTAGTTTTTTTCAGTTTTATAATAATTTGCAAATGATCGATTAAATAACATTACTGGTTTATTGTTTGTTTCCAGAAACTTGAGAAGTCGTTTTTTTTAACAGACGAGAGAGTGCCTCTGCAGTTCACTACAGTCGCCGATGTTTATCGATATTTTAGACAATTTACTGTTAGTTTTATGAGCTATCAAAAGGATGTAGTTTTTCTTGTGTGCAATACATAAACAGGTCCCATATTAACGACTTGAGTGTGTGCTGTTTTACTTATTACCGATATTACTCGTATTTGTATATTACAACCGTTGAATATGATATTAATTGCTTCACACTGTAGCAGCTGGTATGTTTGTGAACTGTAACATAAGTACAAAAAATTGATTATTACCGAGCTTATTTGTCAAAAGAAAGACAGGTTGATACAGACAGACAGACATAGCATAATTATATACAGATAACAACACCACAGCCAGGAAAATTGAAGAACCTAGAAATGTACATAAGAGTTAAAATTAACTGTAACCTTTAGCTGCCAATGACAGTGCAGAACAGTAGTGGTGATACTATTGTAAGGGCACAGAACGTTATGTGTACGAAATCGCGTTTTTGGGAGGTTTTGTAGTTCTGAAACCCCTTTAGCAGGTTCTTAAAAATTGGCACAAATGATGATAGTTTTTTTTACAATTTCTGTTGTATGCATTTTTATTGTTTCTTTGCCATCGAGTGTTTGGTTTATTGGTATATGTTATCATGTTTCTGTTTCATGCACCGGGTATTGATAGTCATTTTCAAACGCTTCTGAATTGTGTGAAATTTTTGTATTTGTTTAGTGAAGTAGGTAGTGCAATTTTTGAGCATTCCTGTTTCTGTGTGGCTTTAATTTTATATTAGTGCTGTTTGTAGGTGCTGCTATGCCAAAAATACCATAATTTGTCATTGTCGTTGTGAAAAAATTGAACCAAAATGTAAGGAAAATCACAGACCACAAAGTTGTTTGTAGAATAACACATTTTGACACAAACACCTAACGATTTCATGTAGAATAATTTTTTTAGCAAACTTGCAAAGTATGTCGTTTCTGAATTACTTTAATACCTTATAAACGTTGACTAACATGTGCAATTCTTTTCTTTTTATAGTTGTATTTGCATACATAATTTGTCTTACGTTGTTTAGAGGTTTTGTGTAAAAATGACCTGTGGTTACCATAGTGGAGTTAGTGAAAAATCGTTTACGTTACAACAATACTAACAGGCCTTAGGTGAAAGAATCATTGTAGTATTGTATTTTATTTTAAGTATTACAGTTTCAGTTCATATTTTATGCTGTTATGATTGTAATGAGTGTTTTTTTTGTTAGAATAATTTGTATGTGTAAATTTCATCGACTGAGCAATCTCTGTTGCATGCCATAGTACTTTAATATGGTGCTTTTATGTAGCTGGATTTTTTCTAATTTGTCACTTAGAATTAGCTTAATACAATTTCTGTATGATTCTGCTAACACTTGTTATAGTGGTGGTGTTGTATAGCAGTAACGCATTTCATCCGATCAATGAAGTTACTCTACGCCGGGCCGGGTTAGTACTTGGATGGGTGACTGCCTGCGGGCATCTTGGCATATATTCAGCCAGCCAGGTCAAATCAGCCTGGCCATCTTTCCGCGGATAGGCGCAATGAGTACGAGCAGTTGCTTTCTTGCCTCTCCCCCTGTCACGACATTTGACTTGGAATTCGCTGCCCGACAGTCTTCGTTACCTAGAACTGAGTCTTAACTTTTTCTAACGTCAATGGAAGAGTTTTTCGCAAAATATTGACGACAAAATGTATTTAGCGCATTAGAGATTTTTGTGCGTATGCACTATATAAATTTACACTTTACCTTTTTACTTGCTTACTTGATGAGGCTATTGGAAACGAGGAAAGGGGAAAGAAAGGAGGGAGAAGGTATGGAGGGGAGGGGGAGAGGAGTAGGGAATCTGTCTCGGGCATTTTCTACAGCCGTGGCATGTCGTGATGTGCTTAGACTTAATAAAATTCCTCTGCATACTTTTTTATTATATTATTATATTATATTAAGTGCATCCTGTCCTCCAATAGACAGCATTCTGAAATTAATGACTGGAGGATAACAGGGAAGATTATTAGAACTACCGTTATGTTAATTACATGTGCACGCATATAATGGAGTTTTTACAATTTTAGGTTAAGCTCATTTTTGTGTTGTGCGTTTCTGTAAAGGTTAAACTTTCTGTTTATTGTAAAGTTTAAAGTCCAAGTCGCATCAGTTTGCATAACTGTTATAAAGCACTAATTGGCTTAGTCATATGCTAATTTGTCAATATTTATTAATCTTCTTGTTGCCAGTGTTGTCTTTATACTGTAAAAATCAAGTTTAAAGTGGACAAATGTGACGAAACTGTGACGTCACAAACAACTGTTGGTGTCAATGTAGCGTTTGACAAAATTTGAATGCTAGCAGCGTCAATGGAGCGCGGTACCGGGCGAAAAGACTTCGCTCTCATTTTGAGATATCGCTGTCATACTGGAAGCAGGTTGACTATGCCCTTTCTGTTGCACCAATCACCGACAAATTCCGACTTTTGCTTCTAGAATGCAAACGAGTTACTTTCTCTGAGCACGCGCTGCATCGACACTATGGCCAGCTCATGGCGTTTAAACTTCCTTGCACACTGAAATACACATTATAAACAAAGCGTTGTTCGTGACGTCACAATTCCGTTTGCACAACATTATTTTCATGGAAATTAATGTAAAGCAATGTTTTTATTTCAAATGATCTGTGTATTATTTATTACTATTACATTCTACACATATTTAGCCAATATCGTTTTCTCGTGCGACTTGGGCTTTAAACTTACCGTTCCATTATTATGTGTTTGTGTGAATTCTGCCTGAAAAGGCCGTCCCCAAAATGACCTATACTGTTTCGGGTGGGACGTTAAACCCTACTCACTCACTCACTCACTCACTTGTGCATCTTATTGCAGTTTGGCGGTTAGTGCGGTTAGTGGGGGTACTTTTTTTCAGAAAAGTTTCTTATTTTTATTACATAACGTTGACGTTCTGTATATTACACAACGGCTCATGCAAAACACCGAATAGTACAGATGCAAACTGAAGTAAAAACAGTTTCGTTTTATAATAAGTTACAATAAATTCATCAAATTACAACCTTTTATTATTGTTTTTGTTGTTTCGGCAACCGCTGCTGCCTTCGTTGGAACGACTGTCCACCAGGTGTCGCTGTGGCGGACAGTAAGTAATCATAGATGTGTGGAAGTTGGTAGGACCTCTCGTCTCGGTTCATCGACTTGTCTTGGTCTTTTCTAATGTGTATCGCTTCCCTTATCCACCGGTCCATTCTGTTGCTTTCTCTGTCGATCACCTTGGCGTTGTCCCAGTCTATGACGTGGTTGAGAGAGATGGCGTGGTCTGTGACTGCTGACTTGTTTTGCTCTGTTGCTGCAGATTTGCTGGTGCTTCGTGTAATCCCTCACATCACGTTGTGTGACTTCCTGTCGGTGTTCCTGAAGACGTACGCCGAAAGTTAGTCGTTCGTACGAAGGCAGCAGCGATTGCTGAAACGTCAACAAAAACAATAATAAAATGTTGTAATTTGATGAATTTATTGTAACTTATTATGTTACGTTTCAACCTATGAGTCTATTCAAAAAGTTTTGCTTCAGTAATATTTTAGGGATGAAGGTTTTTCTGGATGGGTGTCATCTGGAATCACGGAAATTTTGTTCACGCTTGATCATATCTTAACAGTCACGTTGCAGACTGAATAGGAACAGTCAGTCACAGTGCTAACTTTGCATGTTTACTTATCGAAATGAGATCCAGGCCTTAATCTTGCAGCTTGTTGGCTTTAAAACAAGCTGAAAATTGATCGTAGTGGGTGGTGCTAATACAAGTAGCATTGATGTATTTTTGTAGTATGAACGATATATATATTTTTAGCTTAGTAACACCGGCATTTCAGTTGTTAAGTACCTTTAAGTTTGTGTTGAAACTGACATGATTTCAGTGTTATGTTTGACGTCGAAGTTTGTAAATATGTGAAAGTCCCATTTTTTGATTACCGGGCATTGTGTTTTATTGAGCTTCTTTGCAGCATAATGCCTTACAAAAAGTAACTTTTTTGTTGTTAAAAACGCTTATGATTACTTACTGTAAACGAATTCTTCTATTGCTGCATACCCTCTCAATGACATGTGAATGTTGAGTTTTGACGAACAGTTTATGCAAGAATTCTCGTATTTAAACAAAGTATTTTTGGTTGTTGATGCACATCAAGTCAACCACGATTGAACAGAAATGGAATGTGCATATTTAGGCTGTATTAGTTCAATTACCTGCAAATTTATGATTGCCGGGGTTTATGCATTGAATTTTATTGGTATTCATCTTACTCAGTTGAATCAGTGGCAGTTTGATGCTGTTTTTGCTGCGTGATATCACGGGTGTATTTTCTAAAGATTTACACTCTGTTGTTTGCTGTATCAAATGCTCTGCATTGTTTTTTTTCTTCTATGTTTTCTAGTGTTTTGACTGAACGTTGAAATAAATTGCAGATTTATAACCGTACGAAGTTCCGGAAATTCTAATGCACCCCGACGTCACTCCATTTATACTCTAGTATAAACAACTAAACAGACTTTTAATTAGGTGTACGTATTTAGATTAGGTGTATTTTATTAAATCATTGGATGCATTCATTTAAATCATTACGTCCCATCGTACAAAGTAGGAGAAGTCACCAGTTTATAAGAGTGTGAATGTCCTCAGCAGATTATCAGCGTATTAGTACACTGTACTGTGTTTATGTTTACTAATTAAAACATTTAGAAAAACTACTACCAGTAGCTAAGCTGTACCAGCTTACAATCTGGCCATTCAAGGACAAAGTTAATTCCAAATTTTGTATGTAACAAACTCTTACTGAGAAGTAGGCCTCTGAAAGCTTAAAAGTACAATAGCCCTAGCCTAATGCACGCTCAGATAAACTTGGGTGTATCACGTGCAACAAAATTAGTGAAAGTAAGCCTCTATAATCAGAGTAAAAGCCAACTTGCGCCATGTCCGAAGTTCGTGAAGTCAATCTTGTGGAACACAGTCTTGCGGATAAAACGTGTGAAACAAAAGTTTTGAGCCAATTCTTGGGCCAGGAATGAAAAGAATGACTTACTGGTAGCTGCAGCTGCTAAAAATTTTATGCAACAATCCAGCCGAGCCGCTCTTCCTATACGTCAAAAACTAAAACAAGAAAGCCTCGCTAACGCAAAGGGAACGCGCGACAGCAGTGCATGTATGAAGGCCCACTGCCCACTGGGGTGTTCACGCTAAGTTAATATACAAATACCAAAATCTCCATCTGCATTGCATAACGAGTTAGTTGCGTGGCGACACCTTGCGAACGCTATAGAGTGTTGTCGGAGCCTGAAATCGCCAAAAAAAAATCTATGAAAAAACCTTATTTTGGCGTTTAAGGTCATCCTAGGTCATTGCTCTGGGTGGCAATCGGAAGCCCGTGTACGAGTTCCTGTTAGTGCTTAATAGTAAACTAGGCTCTATCTTGCACCGTTTCTGAGATACAGCGACTTATTGGCTCAAAATCGTAACATTTTCCTACCCCCTCTCATTTTGTGCCATCGCTAGGGGTGACCCTTTTCAAATTTATGGAAAAGCTTCACGGTTCTTGAAACTAAAGTCCTTCAAGCAGCGACGATGAAAATTTGGTAGTCCTAGCTTCCACCGCTTTTGACTGATCCACCCGTGTTACGGACGGACGGACAGAATTGCGATGGCTAAGATGCGCTATAGCAGTACCTGCTGTCGCGCATAAAAAGTAACTTATAGTGCATTGCATGATAGATGAATAATATTGCTAGCGACAAAACACAAACAATAAAAAGCATAGTTAGCGTTCTTGACCATAATACACTGAATACAGTAAGAATATTTACGAAATTGCACAATTTTAGTCACAAGAAATTTGAGCTAAAGCTCACGAGACGCGCGAAAGCCTATAGCATAGCCGTGCTTATCTGCAACTGTTTTCACGAAAATAAGACTGGCCAACATCGAAAAAATAACGATTTTTACGGGGCTACCGCTCTTTGACGCCCTCTTGTGCAGGTTTCCTTGAACCTAGAAAATCGAGACGTGGACCGTCGAAATCTACGTTCAATGCTAAAAATTTCATATGCACCTTCTCCATGTTTATCTCAATTGATTTCGGCGCAATTCGCTTTTGAATTGTGTCTCGCAGCCCGAAATGGCCAAAAAATCCATAAAACCCTATTTTTGCGTTCAAGGTCATCCAAGGTCATTGAATTTGGTGGCAATCGAGAGCCAGTGTACGACTTCCTATTAGTGATTAATAGTAACTTAGGCCCTATCTTGCACCGTTATTGAGATACAGCGACGTATTGACTAAAAATCGCAAATTTTTCACACACCCTCTCATTTAGCGCCCTCGTTCGGGGTGACCCCGTTCAAATTTATGGAAAAGCTTTACGGCTCCAGAAACTATTATAGAGTCTTTCAGGCAGCCGATGGTGAAGATTTGGTGATCTTAGCTTGCACCGTTTTTGACTGATCCACGCGTGTGACAGACGGACGGACAGACAGACAGACAGACGGACAGAACTGCGATGGCTACGATCGCGTAGCTGCTTTTGCACGTAAAAACTCTGTCAAAAATGCAATTGATGAATAACAGAATAACATTTAGACTATGTACAAACTGTTCTGATGCATTCATTTGATTGTCACTTATAAATGGACAAACGAGATATATAATATCAATGACATCAGCAATTATTTGATCATTCTTTTTATCAGTTTCTTTTTCTTGTGTTATGTGTTGTACCGAAATACGCAATGTCAACGATTTTTTACACCCACGGCCAACGATTAATTCGGCCAACATGGAGGCCTGTACAATTTTATTCGTTAGAAAAGTCGAAAATCCTGATAAGCAGAAAGAGTGCATTTTGAATGGGCATTGGTTGCGTTACAATTTTTAGCCACGAGGCTGGTGCAGTAAGGCATACAATTTGCCTATAGACTAGAAGAAAAGTCGTCTTGCACCGTCTACACGGGTCTGTCTCAGTCGGCAGTGACGTCACGGGGGTCACGTGTCTCGTGGTTGCTATGGACGCAGCAGTTCCTCAGCTGTCGGTCGGCAAGCGGCAGTCGCTGCAGCTGTGCGACGTCACGCCTCCTCCGCCCAGGCTCCGCCCCCGTGCGTCCGGTTCCGGCGGAAATGACGTCATCATCACAAGCCGCCGCCGGATGTCTGGCGTGAAAGGAGTCGAAACAGAGCTGGCGGATGAAAGCGTCCGGGTTGGCATGGTAACCGCTGCTGAAGCTCGCCGACGACGCGTCTTGCCTAGCGACGTCCGCATCTGTCATGCACAGCAATTCATTAATAACAACTACTCAGCATTATTAAGTCTAAACGCATTGTAGGCCTATTGCATATACTGTGCAGTGAAAATGCACCGATGCAATCGATCACAATCAAGCATAATACACAGATAGTGAATGATGACGGACGACGATACGACGACGAAGATGAAGATGAATCGACAAAGTTAAGTTTCGTCCGCTATTACAGCTGAAGCAGGGTACACTCAGAACTAGGGCCTATAAACAGTGAAAGTGATTTTTCCACGACTTTCCAGGGCCTATGATGCACTAGGCGACACTGCTTAATAATAGCAGGCAATAATATTTTAATCAGCAGTCATTGCGAGTAAGCCTACCAAATTTCTAATGAGAATATTATATTAAGTCACGCAATGTACCGTAGCCTAACTGATGACCTTAGTCGATAGCCATGTTCCATAAATAAAATACTGTAAAAAAAACTTGCCGCTTTTTACACCGCGCACGCTACGTTCCTAGCGTAGCGAAAAGTATAATTATGAAACCAGTAAAATATTGACGACCCACCGCGTCGTCACGACCGACGACCAACCTGCCTTCGTGGAAGAACCTTCCTGAAAGAAATTCAGATGGCCATATCTCAGCAACAAATCTTCCGATCCACTTCCGGTTTGGTTCTAGGACGGGGTAGTTTGGAACGGCCAATTTAACAGTGCCATTCTACTATTTACGCTTCGCTGACCCCCGTTGCCATAGCAACGAAATTTGGGACAAAATGGGCTATAACTGAGCTTCTGTAAGAGATATGTCTCGGATCTTTAGTTGCAGTTGTAGGCTAGCAGCAGTAGCGGTATTGGCGTTAAGTGTACATAGTACAGGCTATACAGGGTGCGGCAGAAAAAAGTGGACCCCTAAATTTTTTCGCTGTTTTCTCAGCAACCGTTTGGGATTTTAATACGAAATTTTACAGCTTTATTTACTGAAACCTTCTACATCTAACAACTAAGTAAAATGTGATTCTGTTGAAAAACGACGAAGTTATAGATTTTTTAACATGACCGCCTAC
>Ga0209671_1003405_pt1 | contig 15276 bp, 15 predicted proteins | sample WorMetHERISLAND2_2_FD_187401 | JGI IMG/M metagenome (GOLD analysis project Ga0209671, IMG submission 187401) | Marine gutless worms symbiont microbial communities from Max Planck institute for Marine Microbiology, Germany - Olavius geniculatus... | ecosystem: Host-associated > Annelida >... | reverse complement strand
GGTATAGTTAGAGTGGACGCTTTGAAGAACACTTGGTTTGTACTTCATACTAGCATTTAATTTATTAGGAATCCAAAACGTTTGTAATTTTGTTACCGTTTGATAAAAAAGATTAAAAAATAAACTCACAAATTGATAGATCGTTTATTGCCCAACCAACAGTATTAAAGCACCAATAATTAGGATCTGTTGCTGCTATAGTGCTAATAAATTAATTTAGGCCAACTAAATAATGACGTGCTGATGTCACTGATTATTCATTTGACTCAAAAACTCAAGAACTCAAAAAACTAAAAAAAAACTCTCCTAGAACGAGGGCGCCAAAGAGGTGTACTCCAAGTGTGAATTGCGTCGTGAATTGTGTTTTTGAAATGGCTGGGGATAAGCCAAGACAATTTGCGTGTAAAATTCGTGCATTGAACGTAAATTTTAGCAGTTTAAATTCTGGCTCTTGGGCTCAAGGAGACCTCCGTACGAGGGCGTCAAATTTGAGTAGTGAGTACTTCTTCAAAATGCGCTATTTCTGCTGTTATTCGCATATTTAGCGTGAAAGAGGTTGCAGATAGACATAGACTTGTTGCTTATTATACCAAGCACTTCGGGGTTACTAACACTTACCGCGCTCTTCCAAACTTTTACCTGGATTACAGGGGGCCTATTTTTAACGGGAGGGGAAAAACCGCAAGAAAAAGAAGTGAAAGGAGTGGAAAAGAGAAAGATCGACTATTCGTAAATACTTATCCATCTGGTGTACTTTTGTCATGACTTGCGCTTTTACCTGTTGTTCTAGCAGTTTTTACGTGTTTGGGCCACGTTAAAAATTTGTAATGTAGTGCAATGTAATGTAAAGGGGTGTAGGAAAAAAGAGTGGGAAGAAGAAGGGAAAGAAAGGTGATCGGGAGAGAAAAAAAATTCGCCGCTGCATGTCTTCCCGCAACCATAGAGTCTATATGATGAAGAATTTCTCGAAGAATTTTTGCTATTTAATGCGTTCAGATGAACAACACGAGTTTGCACAACGCGCTGACAACGAAGACAATTCAAACGCGCGGCGAGAGTGTCTCCAAGACGCTCAACACCGAAGCCGCCATGGACGTGCGCGACGCGCTGGTCAAAGGCGTCTACGGACGAATGTTCATCTGGCTCATCGACAAGATCAACACCGCCATCTACCGAGTCAACCGAGACCCGCGACACATCCGCAAGTCCATCGGCGTCCTCGATATCTTCGGCTTCGAGAACTTCGACTTTAACAGGTGCGTCAAAAAGTTTGCACCGTTTTTGACTGATCCAACCATGTAACAGACGGACAGACCGAGAGACGGACGGACGGACGGACGGACGGACAGAATTGCGATGGCTAAGACGCGCGCTATAGCAGTACCTGCTGTCGCGCATAAAACGAGGTGAAGATTCATGTTCTTCGTATTTTTAGACTTGCCATATTGTAGCAAATTTAAATGATATTATATTTGTATGGTTTGTCTGGTATTGCAGTGTTTTAAACAGCTAGTATTATTAGCATTTGCTTGATCTTATTGACCAGCATCATAGTAGGTGTTATGTCAAACTTGATATTTGCTGTCACCTTGTAGTTTCGAGCAGATGTGCATCAACTTTGCCAATGAAAATCTCCAGCAGTTTTTTGTGCAACATATATTCAAACTGGAGCAGGTAACGTTTTTGTGATCTCACCATATTTTGTTACAGCACGTTGTATGAAGTAAGTAAGTAAGTAAGTAAATGATTTATAAAGCGCCAAAGTCTCAGAAAGAATCAGGGCGCAAAATGAATGCTGTCTGAATCGTCTTTTTAGGCATCCGCCCACCGCTGGTGGGCGTTGTTTTCATGTCATGTTTGTTTCTGATGGTCCTAATCCATTACTTTGATAAGGATGTCGGTACCTGCTGGCTGAAAGTCGCTCGCTCAAGCTTTTTCGGCTCATCTCGAAAGTTTTTCCGTTTGAGCCGCAAAATACGGCTTACATTTCCAAACGTATCAGTATACATTGCTTTTGGACGTGCCGGTCCATCTACTTGGAACGCTCTTCGAGCAGTCTTGAAATCAACTCACACTGTTTACCGTCTTTCAGACGTCATATAAAACATCTTTGTCTGTCCAATGCAATGCATAGCATTGGACAGAGTATAAAATCGCATTTGTGTCCGTGCGTGCGTCCATGCGTCCTACATTTTTTAAGCTATCTTCCTTCTACCTTCCCTTTCCCTTCCTCTTTCCCTTTCTTTTCTCCTTTCCCTTTTTCTTCCCCTTCCTTTTCCCCTTTCCTTTTTCCGTTTTCCTTTCCCTTCCCCTTTCCCTTGCTCTTTCCTCTTTTTTCCTTTCTCTTTCCCCTTCCTCTTTTCCTTCCCCTATCCCTTCCCTTTTCCTTCTCTTTCCTCTTTCCCTTCCCTTTTTCCCTTCCCCCTTTTCCTTCCCCTTTCCATTTCCCTTCCCTTCCCTTTACTTCCCATTCCTTTTCTCCTTTCCCTTTCCCTTTCTTTTTTCCACTTTCCTTTCCCCTTCCCTTCCCTTCCTCTTTCCTCATTTTTTTTCCCATTCTTCCATCTTTCTTTCTGTGTCCAGGTCTGTGCGTCCAATATTTGAGGCGCCATATCTCCATAACTGTGAAAGATAGACGCATGGTCACTATGGACCACCCATAGGAACTCGGCGTCTGGGAGTCGACTGGTCACGTGACCGATGACGTCACGTAACCCCAAAAGGTCAAAGTCGTGGCCTCATTATATTTGAGGCGCCATATCTCCATATCTCCGGTGCAAGATAAACGCATGGTGACGATGGACCATTTATAGTGAATCGAATGGTCTCGTGACTGGTAATGTCTATTTTTAGTTAAAATAATAGAAAAGGATGACAGGATCATTGCTGCTGCACAATTTTAATTTAAACTGTTTGGTTTTTTCCACCTGTCTAAACAGCTCACTGATTATATTTATACGGATATATACTGTAATCTATCGAAATGCATTAAACAGACTCCGTGTTTGTATGAACATTGTCTTGTTTGCTTTTCATTTTACTAGCACATCGAGCATGTTCGAGGTTGTTACAGTTAAAGCGCTAGATAAATTACTTACGCATTTACTTACCTACTTACTTACTTACTTATTATACACATCTTTACTTTGCAATCCGTGGTCTCTTCACGATGTGCTGAATATGTTAGCGGAAAAAATAATTAATATGTCGTCGACTACTGACTTACATATTACTGTACCTCTAAAATCGACTGTTTTCGCCGATTGGCCATCGAGCATGACGACAAAGTCGATTTCGTCCTCAAATGTAAAATTTGGGGCCAAAACACCCATTTTGGTAAAAATTTAGGAGCAAAATGTTTTGAGCACCCGCAAGCTTCTCCGTCGGAAATTTGCAACTATCTGTTGGAATTCTGTCGAAAATTTGCAATTTCCTGCTCTGCCCCTGTTTACTTTTTAACCCATGCACTCATCTCGACGCCGCTGCTATTGTTAACGACGGCGGACTGGTGACGCGTTGCGGTCTGCAGGAGGAGTACAACAACGAAGCAATCAACTGGAGTCGGATCGAGTTCGTCGACAACCAGGAGGCGCTGGACATGATCGCCATGAAGCCGATGAACATCTTTGCTCTGGTCGACGAAGAATCCAAGTTCCCGCAGGCGACCGATGCCACCCTGCTGGCCAAACTCAACCAGAACCACGCCAAGAACCGCAACTACCTGAAACCTAAGTCGGACATTAACACGCTGTTCGGACTCAATCACTTCGCCGGCGTCGTTTTCTACGACACTAGGGGTGAGCGACTCCACTGAGAATTTACTATTTTTATTATAACAAAAGGCTCAGCTGCCGCTTAGAAAACAGAGCGCCAGCATGGTGCTATCGTTTCATGACAATGCTACTTTCGGGAATAAGGCTTTTTGAGCTTAGGTATATGTTACATGTAAAAAGAAATTTAAAAAAAAACTTTCTACACGATTTATTTTTCTAGTATATTTAATGTTGTATCATAGTTTGTTAATAAATAATATACACGTTTGCGTGCTATATTTTAATTTGTAATATTTTGTAATATTTGACATTATTTTGAACTTCGTGGTTAGGACGTTTTGCAAAAAAAATCTACAGATAGGATGTTCTGTCGTTTTGCCGTCGATATGTTACAATAAGGTTTGTCGTCGATCGTGGGACTTTTTGACGATGTCGTCGATAACGTGGATGACCAGAAGACTCATTCATTATTTATTCGTTGTCATTAACGTGATGCAGGGTTTTTGGAGAAGAATCGAGACACTCTGAGCGCGGATCTGCTGCAAGTGATTCAGGCGTCTTCCTTCAAGTTCGTCACCAGCATGTTCAAAGAAGACTTCGCCGCCGTACGTTAACATATTGTTGTTGTCTTTTGGCTGTTGCGCCTCTGGGCGTATAGTAGCGGTCTTTATGTTTGGATTGCGTATACCACCAGACGACAGCCGCCAACCCACTGCTGCAGTTTTGGCGACAGACAAAAGCAGTACATTTCTTCCGCCAGTCACTAATGGACTAAATCGTGAACTGTTGCCTATACAGTCTGACATTTATTAATCTAAACAACATGTCTGGTTTAATTCTGTTTAGCGCCCACTGCCACGTCCCTGATGTGACAGTTTTGCTTTAATCTTTTCTTTAGTAATAATAATAACTAGAAAAGCAGTCAGAGACCACAGACCTCCGCCAACGTCATGTTGTTCGCCAGGTGGCAGCACCATATTCGGTTTGGCAGCGGTTTCCCTTATGCTCCATTGAAAGCAATGTTAACGAAAATTTCAAAGTGATCCAGAATCCAGGATTCCTTCCGGATCACCCCCCAAAATTGAATCACTTTAGTTTTTGCCATTCCGGACATTCGCTGAAAATTTCCAAAAGATTCGTACGTAACTTTTTGAGTTATCTTGCTAACACACAGACAGACAGACAAACTCTGGCAAAAAACATAACCTCCTTGGCGGAGGTAATAACATTAATTTTGTTGATCCCGACGATGCATCAGACCTCTAGTCACTCCAGACTTTATTTTAAACTTTTTTTGGTTTTAACTCCCGGGGTATTTACTATTGAGGGTATTAAAAAATAAAATTAAAGAGAAAATAATAATAATAGGCCTATATGTATCAGCGAGATCCTTGTCGAGGCCGGCGATGCACCAGACCTCTAGTCACTCCGACACTTTGTTTTTGACTTTTTTTTGTTTTTAACCCCCGGGAACCTTTACTATCGGAGGTATAAAAGATATGTGTATTGCTGATGTAGATGACGGATGCTAAGAAGCGATCTCAGACGCTCGGATCTCAGTTCAAGAACTCTCTACAGCTGCTGATGAAAACGCTGAGCGCTTGCCAGCCGTTCTTTGTACGATGCGTCAAGCCGAACGAGTTCAAACGACCACTGGTCAGTATAACTCAGCCTTTTATTTTTCAGGGCTAGGTAAATAAGTCGAGTACCGGCCTGTCTGTCTGGAGTTAAAGCGGGGTGTTGGGTAAATTCGAAATTAGTTAGTTATAAATACGTTATGGAATGATGCTGTTTATAGTATCCAATAAGATGTTGTCTTTTCTTTATGGTTGCGGTACTGAAAATAAAAGGTTAAAAAAGTGGTGATATAGCCGTTAATGGGAAACCCATCTCAGAGCTACAGAGCCTCACCTGCCGTATGGGATCACACAGTGTTACTTGCTACCCGACACAGGTGAACGCGCCCCGTCTTAACCCCAGCCAGATAGGCTGGTGCTCAATTCACCTACCCCAGAGGGATGAAAGGCTGAGTTGATCTAGGCGGCTCGTTACATCCCGAGATGGTTTACCTGCCCACAGGCAGTCACCCGTCGCAGTACTAACTGGGCCCGGCGTACAGTAACTTTGTTGATCGGATCAAACGCGTTACCACTACACCACGCCACCAACCCAAAATGTTGAATTCTGATGCTAAGCTAGTAGGCCTAATATATGAATAAAAAGTCGCGAGTTTGTAACGGCAACGGCGGTGGATGAAGATCTCGTTCTACTGCCATGGCACATCGAGCGCGTTTACGGTTGTTACAGTACTGTTAACTAGATGCTTATAACTTAGAAGAGTTCAGTAATTTTGCATTTTGTCGTTGCAGTTATTCGACCGGACACTGTGCGTGCGTCAGCTCCGCTATTCCGGAATGATGGAGACAATTCGGATCCGCCGCGCTGGCTACCCGATCCGCCACACGTTCGCCGAATTTGTGGATCGTTACCGGATCCTGGTTCCCGGCATCAAGCCTTCCATTGCCGAGGAGTGCAAGACCGCATCGGACAAGATCTGTCGCGCCGTGCTGGAAAATGCCGACTTGCAGCTGGGAAAAACCAAGGTTTTCCTCAAGGTAACGGTCGGAATTGCGGTCGAACTTGTGATGTTATCGTATTTGCAATAAGCGTTTGTGAACGATATTTTTGTAAAAACCACTTTTTGAACATTTCTTTATTATTCCACCATTTTTGCCATGGAATGAAGGTTAGCCAATCTGGTCAGTAATTTTTCCTTTAGTACTCTGATTGCTTGTGTATGTGTTGATAGGATGCACAGGACGCGTTTCTGGAGCAGCGCCGGGACCAGGTGTTGACCAAGAAGCTGGTACTGATGCAGAAAGCGATCCGTGGCTGGCATTACAGACGCAAGTTCCAGAAGATGCAGTCCAGCTGCGTCGTTCTGCAGACTTACATGCGCGGCTACCTCAGCCAACTCAGATATCATCAGGTGCCACCGATTGTTTTCAACCAAAATTCACCTACAGAATCACCGTTGTCACTGCAGTTCTAGTATGAAACCGCGCCCAAGATTTTGGTTCAGCATTTCCAGTTTAATGTGCACAACACGCTGGTTAATGGGAATTTTTATTTGTGATACCGGTGCAAGTAAAGGGCATTCTGTTCATCAGGTTTCGGGGTCGAGCACAGATCTTCAAGGTAGAACCGCCACAGGTTGCCAGGTATTTTGGAACTTATGTCCACCAATGCTAACAAAAAGTAATTGAGTTTTTATCTGAATATACTGTATGTACCATAATGAACTGTGCACAACTTTAGTAATGCAAACGTAGCCCAATGAGTAGCAATCAAAATTGTAAGGCGCCAACGGCTACCAGAAGTAACCCAGTTGGCGCTGTTTCGCCAAATCTGTCAAGTTTGTTCGAAATATCAAACTTATAAGTAAATGAAGGTTGTAATTTGTGATGCATTCGTTTAGCTTTTTAGGTTCACTTTATCACTGAGTCGTTACTGCTATGGATTGCAAAAACTAGTGGTCAGTCATAGGACTAATCACTCAGTAAATTACTGTAAATATACTAGATAAAAAACTTTTACACGAAGTTGCCGGCACTGAGTAGATATTTTGTTTTTTTTGCAATATTTCCGAAATGTTTTTGAAATGTTTCGGTGTGTATTTGTAGATGAAGATAGGCTACATGCGATTGCAGGCGCTGTGCAGATCTCGTGTTCTCACGCAGCGTTTCGTCTCACTTCGAAACCGTATGATTGGCTTCCAGGTAATTTGACAGTTTTGTGCAAACGATGAATTGAAACAGTTGACTTAATTACAGTAAATTATTCCACGGTTGCACTTTTGCACTATGTCTGCAACATATAACGATATAACGATATGATATAACGAGTTATTAACTCCACGGGTGCAGACAAGCATGACCAAACGAACGACAGATTAAGTTTATACTACCAACCGTCGGCAAGTGTTTTAAATACGGGGTAGGTAAATCGAGTTTCTGTCTGTGTCGGGTGGCAGGTAACATGTGGCAGGTGACGTTCCGTTGCTCAGCGATGGGTTTCTCGTAAAAGCTTTACACAACTTGAAGCCTGTCTTTGTGAAACTTTGTCGTTGTTTTGTGTTTTTAATATTGTGACGTTGTGTAAAACGATGGATTTGATGATATGTTTGCAGCGCTACTGTCGCAGCTACCTGTTCAGTAACACTTACCATCGCAAGGTGCAGAGCGTTGCCGTACTGCAGGCGGGCATTCGTGGCCTTATCGCTCGTCGTAACTATAACCGACTGAAAATTGAAGTAATATATGGGTCCTACCGTTTTATTCATATTACAACAATTAAAATAAGTTGAAGTTAATTGATTTTACTTAACTACTGATACAGGATACTGGTCGAGATATCAGTCAACGGGCCTATAACCGTATTTGAGGTCAACGTTTGGTAACTTTGACGTAAATTTCAATACAGTTCGTGTCAAGATAATTTCGCCAGGTAATTTGAATTCAAAACACGTTTGGCATTCGTTTACATTGTCGCTGTTCGACGTACGAAATAATTTAATCAAAAATCGCATCACTACAATGTCTAAGTTAAGGTATTTATGATTGGTTTTGCTGATGTCTTCACTGTTTTTTTAAACACGTTTATTTGCCGTGATCAAGCAGGACTCCAATAACAGACCGTAACGAAAATATAGCGGTCGGATTAATGCATTACTCAATGCATTAACAAATTAGCCATTGTTACAGTAATATGATATGATAAATGATTTGCACTGGAAAAACAAGCTGGCGGTTTAATTTCTAGGACTATAGCAGAATTAACACCGTCAAAAGTTTAAGATGTTATTCCAGCCTGTCATCGTTTCTGTTTGCTGCTCTCTGTGTTTGACATTATTATTGTTACTGTGAATGTCAGCGCTGAATGAATAAATAATAAATGGTAATAAATGGGCCAATGTCTTCAGTGAATGTATTTCTTGCTTTGTTTGTGCGGTGGTTCAGTATGAGAAGCGCAAGGAAGCGGAGAGGTTACTGGAGGAAGACCAGCGACGATTGCGCAAAGAAATGAATGCGAAACGCGCGCGCGAAGAGGCCGAAAAATTGCACGAGGTTGTCGCTCATCTATGATATTTTTATATTGCTATCATAACTTCAGTATTAATCTACGTCAAATCAACGAGCAGAGACTCTACGTCTAATTTTAATTACATTAATGATGTGCTATATATAAAGTCATCAAATTAGGCTACAACATCATCACTTAAACTGTTAAACTGTTAATATTCTCGGTGGCCGCGAATCCTTTTGAAAAAAGCAGCATTTACTTTAGTTATATTTGTATTATTATACGTTATCTTTCTATTTATATTGTTACAATTTCTGGTAAAATGAAGGTTGTTCTCGTGAGATGGGTTCATTCACAAACAACTGTAGAAGCGGCTGGCGCGTATTGAGAGCAAAGTTGCTGAGGAAGACAAACGTCACCCTCACGATGCTGCATATAAAAAGCAGAGAATTGACATGTGATTTTTTATGGCAGGTGACGCTCCGTGTATTTAATCTGTAGGAGCGGTTGGCACGTATAGACAGCGAGGTTGCTGAAGAAGAGGAGCGTCAGCGTCGTGAAGCTGCATACAAGAAGCAAAGAATTGACGTTGCTGAACAGAGGCGCAACGCTCCCATCGACGACTCCAAGATGGTCGACGAAGTCTTCGGATTTGTCGACCAGTCTTCCGATTACGATGGCAGCGCTCCCAGTGCGTTCCAGGTATTCCGTGAGATTTATTTCCTAGCAGCTGACTTCACGTTATGATTTAGCAGATTCGCTGAGCCAATTTGCTCAGCTAAAGTTCGGTCTAAGTAGGCCTAGGCAAAAAAGTGAACTGATTTCGCTGAACTTTTCGCTGAGCGAAAACTTCGATCTTAGTCGGCGAAAAGGCTTAGTGAGCGAAAGTCTAAGTTCAAAAGTGTGGTCTAAGTACATGCTTAGAACGAAGTTTAGTTGAACTTTGGTGGTCTAAGTGCAGACTTAGCGTTCAGCTTTATGTTTCTGTCAGCGAATTCGTTCAGAGAAAGTCTAGGTCAATAAGTGACGTCACCCACAGAAATCCTTGCGCCTTTTCATTGGTGATTTTCATCAGTGCGTCGAGTTGTCCGACTCTTACTGGCAAAACTTGCCAAATTCGGTACTATTTAAAGTGCTACCAGTAAAAACTGAATAGCAGAAATTCGGCAACGTAAATTATGATTCCACAACAAACAAAACGTTCTTTGCCTGAAGTGCAGTGCGTAGTTCGTAACGCTTCAGTCTTTCTAGATGCAAACGACTTGCAGCAGTTAGACGTTTTGCGTTACGTGTGGTGCATTCATTCCAGGACCTGGATAAAGGTGGCTGGAACCAGGCAATGCAAGACGGCGACCTGGAGTTGGCGAACGTGCACCTGCCGATGCCGGAGGACGAGGAGGGAATTCTGGAGTACAGGTTTCCCAAGTTCGCCGCGACCAACTTCGAGGGCAACGCCACTCACACGTTCGTGCGTCGTCCGCTCAGACAGTCGTTGCTTCAGCTCAAGAACGAGGGAGATGAACTGGTGACCTAAATATTAGTTGACTTAAATATTAATTGACTTAAATATTTTTCTTTATTGTCAGATAAAATGCAGCAAGCTAATTTCTGTGTTGTTTATCGGCGAACTTTTGCAAGAACATTAAAACACCGGGAAAAAGTCCAAAAAAATGCATCACGTAGTAAGTTGTATTTAGTTTTCTCGAAATGTCGACAGATAACAGATGGGATGTTTTGCCATTTTACCATTGATATTCCTTCACTGTTTGTATTTTTTGACAAATAAACAAACGTTTTTATCTGTATTTATCTGTATGTATGATTAACTGTCGTGTGAAGGCTGCAATGGCGGTGTGGGTGACAATCCTTCGGTTTATGGGCGACTTGCCGGAGCCAAACTTTGCATCTGGCATCGGCGACATTAAGGTATTACAGACATTTACAGAGTCCTACATTATAGCATAGATTCGTTTAAAGCAGAACTGTTTATGTTGAACTTGAGTCTTTCTGGGCTACACTCTCGAAACTTTTCTGAAACATTTTTTGAAGATCTTCCTTTGTCAGATGCATTAGGAAAGCAGTTTTATTTTTCGAATTTTTGACAGCTTTTTTGCCTTTCGCCATTTGCGACTAATACCCGGTTTACATGTTAGCTGGATGAGCCAGCTCGATGTTTGCTTGATCGTGTAAACGGGGTATAATGGTTCGCTATCAATATCATCATCGCTCCAATGGCTAATGCGTCTTCTTTCTTTACAACTGCTGTCTTGACAGAAACAATCCGGGTTTGATTAATTTGGTTGGTTTGTTATGTGTTGGTTTGACTATTTGTTTACTTGTTTGTTATTTTTCTGCCGGACGATGATGAATAACAGTGGATTTGTCGGTTTGCCAGGATTCCACTCCGGTGATGTCGAAGATCTACGCGACGTTAGGACGAAAATTCAGCAAGAAAGATCTCGAGGAAGCTCAGCGAATGGGAGAAGACATCGTAAGATATTTTTATGACATTTTTTCACGAACTAAAAAAATGTTTTGGTTCAGTGCCGACATATTAGTCTATGCGGCCGTCCGCGCAAAGCTGCGCAGTTCTATCTGTGACCTTAACGTTTGACCTTTTGATTTGAAAATTGTCACGCCGGTGACTTTTCACTGTGGGGAAAGTTTGCACCGGTTTTGGTTTTTCTGTGTCTTATAGTTTTTAGCCGACCATACTACCGGTCGCGTTGATGGCACGACTTGTCGTGCGTCTGTCTGTTGTTTATCGTCTGTTTTTAACGTTTTATATTGTGGCTAAACGGTACGTTGTAGGAATCGGCAATTGTTATTGGTATCTTTAGATGGGGTGATGACAAGTTACTACAGGTTGTCTATGGTAACCCAGTTGGTATCTGCAGCGGTTTGGCCGCAATTTTTAATGCATAGTTGTCGCATAGATAGGCTAAAATGTTCGTAGAATCAGTTAGGTCACTTATTAGGCTGTACGGGGCAACGGATGCACAAACGGGCAAAACCTGTATTGCAGCTTATCTGGACGACGGCTGCAAACTGTAAGGACTATTTCTGTAAATATTGTACCGAGTTGTAAATCGTTACTTATTTATGAGCAGGAGAAGGAGTCGCCGTTGACGCCACGCGAGTCGAAGGCCACGATGAAGAAGAACAAATTGGTGTCAATGACGCTGAAGAAAAAGTCCAAAATCACCGAACAGGTGCGTCTATTGATTTACATCGTATCCCGGTAAAAAACAATCCAAGCCGGTATTGTATTACCAGTAGTTAATGAGTTAGTAAGTAATTTGTAATGGCACATTAGCACAAAATAGGCCATTTACTACGGTAGGGATTAGTTAATGCCTCAGCAAATGAAAAGAACCGGTACGGTATAGCACTTCAAAACAGGAGATGCATATTCAAAGAATGACAGAACGAATTATACACTGTGTCAGATGAAAGCAGTTCTTTGTATTATTTATCATATTTTACTAAACCTTGACCGATTTTCACAATTCTTTCACTGATAGACTCTCGGGAAACAATTTGCCAGAAAACTGTCATTAAATTTTCCACCACGCCCAAAAGGTGTCGCCACACTACCTTGTAAAATATTTTGTTTAGGTTATTATAGTAGGCCTAAGTAGTCAAGATTGCATTGGCAATGGCCATGTGACTGATATGGGCATATATGAACATCATTGTTTATGTTTCTTTTTATTTATTTATGTATTTTTATTGTCATTTATCTATTTTGTTGTTTGCTATTTACCAGCGATGGTAAATAAAATTTTTCCAAAGCTCATCAATCGATGCGCAACGTTGCATTGTGATAAATTAGCTAATAACTGATGATCTGATGGTATAGGTGTCGTCGAAGCTTCGTGACGGCGCAGACGAGTACATGAGCAGTGGAAATGTCCTGCTCGAGGACCGAATGATGTCAAACCTTGAAAAGCTTCACTTCATCATCGGTCACGGCATTCTCAGACCCGACCTGCGGTAATAACACGTACTAATAGTCGCCTACCAATGTCGAAGCTGATGGTGCAGTCATAGTGGCACTGCCATTGTGAGAGTTGTAATTTATTAGCAGCCTGCCTAGAGATTACTTTTAACGTTATGCGCTATTTTAATTTACGTTTTGCTTCGCTTTACTTACAAGCCTAAATGCAGAACAGATGATCTTAGACTCTGACGATGGAAGCATGTGCGCGTTGTAGAGACGAGATATACTGTCAGATCTGCAAGCAGCTGTCTCAGAATCCGAGCAAGAGCAGTCATGCGCGCGGCTGGATTCTGCTGTCTCTCTGTGTCGGATGCTTTGCTCCTTCCGATCGCGTACGGACGCACTGCGCTCAGTCGTATGTCGTTTGATGCGACTAGGAAAGCGATAGTTCTTTTTTTATCAAAACAAGCATAGAACAGAGTAACGAACTAAGTTGTCTAGCCTTATTGTCTAGCCTTGCCTAAGCTGTCCGCGCTAGCAGCTGTGGCATCCTGCGATAGTATTTTGTAGCAGTGATGTCAACGTCGGCCAATAGCTATCGGCCTAAGTCTAGCAGCAGCTATTAGCAGCTTTGTCATATCTCGCAATAATAATATAATAATATCCAAAAATCCGGTCGTTGACTTTGATTTTTCATCCGTGGCTTTGAAATACAACAGTCTTCTGTCGGTGCTTGTCTACGCAAAAGTTCGTCAAGTTGAGTGCAGCAATTTATGAGTTATCGTCGTAACAGAGAAACAAACAGACAGAAAAACTTTACAGTGATGCCGAAAACAATACTGTCGTCGCTAACGCGGACAGTAAAAATAGGTAGCAAAAAAGTGGTTGTTTAAATGGTTGGGTGTGTATGTTGCAGTTTGTGCGCTATTTGCGCTGCTTCATCAAGGAAGGTCCTCCCGGCTATGCACCGTACTGCGAGGAGCGACTTCGACGAACGTTTGCTAACGGCGCCCGCAACCAGCCACCGAGCTGGCTGGAACTGCAGGCGACCAAGTCCAAGAAACCTCTGATGCTTCCTATCACGTTCATGGACGGCAACACCAAGACATTGCTTGCCGACTCAGCTACCACTGCCAAGGAGCTTTGCCAGCAGTTGTCTGAACGCATTGGACTAAAGGACCAGTTCGGATTTTCGCTTTATATTGCGCTCTTCGACAAGGTTGGTCAGCATGGCGCTTGTCATAATGTATCTTCAGTGTACAATGGTAATTGTTCTGTCATTTCTGTGTACCCTATAGTAATTTTTCTGTATTATAGGTTTACTAGTGGATTTCGGTACATGATAGCGGAACTTTGATAATTATATTGGGCTGGAGGATTAGTTCGGCTTTTCAGTGTATATGGACTGATCGTTTCGTCAAGGTTGGTCAGCATTGCGCCTTTTACAGTGGATGCTCAGTATGCAGTAGTAGCCAACTTAGCCTTGACTTTGAAAATGCTGGCTTAGAACCCATCCCTGCTACAACTACAACGACAACAACAATAGCTGCTACAATACTGTGCCTAGGTTTCGTCGCTGGGCAGTGGTGGTGACCACGTCATGGACGCTATATCTCAGTGTGAACAATACGCCAAGGAGCAGGGAGCGGCGGAGCGCAATGCGCCGTGGAGACTGTTCTTCCGCAAGGAGATCTTTGCGCCGTGGCACGATTCGGAGACCGACCGAGTCGCAACGAACCTCATCTACCAGCAGATTGTGCGAGGGGTTAAGTTCGGCGAGTACCGCTGTGATAAGGTCAGGTCCAGCTGTTACTGTCACTTAAGTAAGTAAGTAAAAGGTGAATTTATAAAACGCTCAGCGTTGCAAATTAATCTTTAATGCACTTTTACTTCTACTACTGCTGTTGCTCCACCGGCGCCGTTGCTGTCTCCCCCAGTTAGGCTACACTTTCTGTTTGGTTGCTTATGTTTCGGTGGCTTGGTAGGCTAACTGTAGCGTGTCGGTCTAGTGATCGCGAGATTGCGGGTTTAATTCCCAGTCGTTTTATTGCCAGTTAACAACCCTGGGCAGGTTGTTCACACGCCTGTGCCTTATTTATCAAGCGGCGTAATTCAGCATTATTCTAACCGCCGGAATGGCATGGTGACAGCAGTATATGGGAAAAGTCTGGCTCTCTGTCATAACGTTTAAATGTTTTCTTTAGTTTTAAACAACAGACTGCACAAGAGCGTTCTGGCTGTTGATAGACCTTACCGAGAATTTATGCTTTTTCCGTGCAATATGAATCGAAATATCGATAGCAATAACGTTAAATATTCTTAGAAGTTTATTAACAGCTATGGCTGCAAAATTAGCGATTAATTAATCGATTATTTGTTAAAAAATTAATCAATTACAATTTTTTAATTGATTAAAATTTGATTAAAATTTTAAATTTTTTAACTATCTAAAATAACTGATGATTAACGTTTGTAATC
>Ga0209671_1003404_pt1 | contig 15277 bp, 8 predicted proteins | sample WorMetHERISLAND2_2_FD_187401 | JGI IMG/M metagenome (GOLD analysis project Ga0209671, IMG submission 187401) | Marine gutless worms symbiont microbial communities from Max Planck institute for Marine Microbiology, Germany - Olavius geniculatus... | ecosystem: Host-associated > Annelida >... | reverse complement strand
GCATAATAGGCCTATGTAATGCTTTTTGCAACCTGACTTTTTGGAAGACTTTTCGCTATTTTATATATAGGCAAGTTTTTTAATTTTTTTTTTTACATTTTTAACGTTTTTTGAAAATTAAAAAAACGTGACTTTTACGTTTTTTGAACGGCTTCACACGTTTTCTCGAACTATGGTGACAGCAGCTAGCATCGTTCTTTGCATCGGGCACGAAAATCCTTGTTGACAGATATGGGGCATTGCTTGAACAAACCCGGATGATATTAAATGTTTAAAAAAACGAAGCATTAATGTTTAGCGTTTAAAGAGGCGACATTAACTTGTTGAGTTTGTTTAGTTTTTATCTCGCTCTTATCCTTTTTGTCACTTGTGAGTTCGATTCATTACTGGTGGGGAAAATAATACACAAACACACTGCGTTCTATTAGCTAATGACGTCACAATAATGACGTTATCATTCAAAAATTTCCGCGTATGTTTAGAGTTATTTTTTCTACAAAACGTATATTTCGAATTTTTCTATTTTAAAAATTGATGAAATAGCACAATTTTGTAACTTATTTATGGAACGACCCTCGTGTAAGACAGAAAAATGCATTTTCCCGACAAACTGCTGGAAAGTTTTAGGAAAGACTATGAGTGCTAAAAATTTAAATTTTGCCTACATGTTTTACGCGATACCGTCTTGGCAGATTGTTATCATACTTTGAACGGGATAAGTCGAAAAAAGGAAAGCTTGATAAGTTTTTGGATCAGAAGTTTAAAGCTTTTGTTGCTACATTTTAGTGTTGGTTAATAAGTCGGCTTTTTTGTTAACTATTAGAGCTGACAATATTTATCAAAACAGTTGTTTTGAAATATTGTATAAATGGTACAAATAATAACAACACTTATAACGACAATAATGGTTGTGTGTATAATTGTTTACTACAGCAATACACAAGCTGACACCCTCGCGGTGAGCTGACGGAGACAATCTGTAAGAAAACATCATTTGGAAGCATGTCGGTCAAACGTGGGCCTACGAAAAAAAGATGATGGATACAGGGCCTCAATCACTGGATTAGTCACAATGTGGACTTGACAAGTACCAAACTGATTCTTCGTTTAAATGAAGTGCGTGTACATTCTTTTACAAATACAGCCTAACACATATCACCAAATTGTGTATCATGAGATTGATTGACATTTTTTGTTGACGAAATAATTTATGATGCCACGTTTTGCTTTATTTTTGTACTCCTGGTCAAAAGATGTTGCTCTGTCGTGGCGAGCTTAACGCCGCACGCGAAAGACACCGTATTCCAAACACAGCATGCGACAATGTTCCTGCGCAAAAGTCATCGAAATTGAATTCATACTTTGGCGACTATAAGCTACTAATAGTGAAACAACAACCTAATGGCTTTCGATCAGGTATTCTAGAACAACGAATTTGCGCAATAAAGGACAAGGAGCAGAGGAAAAAAACTGCCCAACGTGTCGAGAACGATCCTTTGAAGGATTGCACCCAATGACCTGAACTGACCTGTTCGTGACGAGGGCGGATAAAATAAGCCCATTACGAGTACTAAGAAGCATGAATACAAAAGCGATTAGGCCTATCACGAACATTAGCCTATATAATACAGAGTGCATGCATACGTATATTTACGACGGCATGATAGGCGTAGCGTTATAATAGGCTTAGCACTGCTACTGTGTGCATGCTAATATGCTGTTAGCATCAGCCACGGCATGTATTCTGTATGAGGAGCTGCTAACAGTCAAGAGGACATTAGTCAAAAGTCACATAACCCGCCATAGCTTCTCCGGTCACGGTTACTGGACCGTGTGATCACACATCTCGGTATTTTCTAGTGCAAATCGTTCAGTAGATCGGCTGCCGACTTCCGTTACTCTACGGTGATAGCCTAAGCTGCGAGCTGAAGAGATGTATTAATTACTCTTCAGATGTTTCATTTTAAGAAAACAATGTCGAGTTGTAGGCTAATTTGTTGCTTATTGGTAACAGGTACGTTCATACTCAAAGTGCAGTTTTATTAGCAAACTGCTGACAACCAGAGACCGTAACTCTTACGACTATTTTTGGCAATTTTAGAGCTGCATATATTGACAATAATTGATTGTTAAGGTGTAAGACATTAGTAACCGTTTTAATCTTTTAACTTTTAGACGAAGTCACGTCAATAAAAGCATCGCATCATGAATTGTATATTCAATGCCATTGTCATGATCATCTTAATCAGCTGTTTTTTTAGGAAAAAAGTCAATATTTTGGCGTGTTCACAAAAAGGGGTAAAACATTCAAAGTGTCTTAATGCATCTGTGCGCAATAACAAAAAATGCTAAACAATAATGCATTTAATCTTGGCCTTAGCTTTTGTAATAACAACTATTAAAGTTATTTGGCAATAAACGACTAGTTATTTAAACGAAAGTTGTCTGGGATCGGCGAAGGATTACCGCTGCATGGGGCTTTGAAAGGTTTTTTGTTATGTTACGTTCAAGCTTTTTACAAAATTACTTTGACACGAAAAATCATTAAAATTTATCCACATCGTTTAAAAACGACGAAAGGAAATGCCACATTTTAGCATACGTTATAAAATGTTTAGTTGTCCGCATGTGTAGTTTATGCATCTACTACTTTCGTGGACGCAGTCGAGTTGTCAAAGTGTTACCAAGTGCACAGTGAAAACTATTGTTTCTACAGCGATAGTTCAACGTTGATGAGTTGGGATAAAGCAAGGAATTTTTGTGCGAGAAGAAACTCTACGCTGCCGATCATTACTGATAAGGATGTTGACCACGCGTTTCAACAGTTCATAGTTAGTGACTCGTACCGCCTCATAGAAAACCGATCTGTCTGGATTGCTGCTCACGCTCGTCCCGTCAACAGCAGCGTCAGTTGGCACTGGATCGACGGTCAGCCGTCAGGTATTTTGATCTTAATGCGATCGTTTTGTAGGTACGTTTGAGTTTTTATGTAAGTTTAATAGGTCTGTTTTCGTTACTGATACAATGCTATATCGCATCAAATTGATTACGCATATGCGCTCGGACTTGACGAAAAAGCACCGGCCGCGATTTTTTTACAAAGTCTTTAGTAGCTTGTCTGAACATTGCAAACATCATGAAGTTTTTTGTAATAACTGATTTTTTGTCCACTCTAGTGATATGTTATGTTTGTTTGATACGCTATAATACGCTGTAACTAGAGATGACCGGAAATGGCTTTTTGCATTCCCATTCCCTTCCATTCCTATAAAGCCAATTTCCACTCTTTCCCATTTCCATTCTCGAACAATCGTTTTATCGTTGCGGCATAAAAACTTTTTGGCCTATCAAAGACTTAAGCCTAACACACAATGTCATACTGTGCTGAGTGTGCTTGTCGTTGAACCTAAAAACTTGTCACGACAGTCATCATCACTGAACATCACAAACTACAACAATATTATGCTGAATGATATTGGACTTTGACAAAAAACAGTATTTTTTCTAGCAATAACATAAGCCAAACACGGCATCCGCCAGTGGGAATTTATTTCCATGGGAATAAGGGCCATTCCCATTTCCATACAAACTGTTTCCCATTTCTTTCCATTCCAATACCAAATTTTGTCATTAATTCCCATTCCCATGGTCATCTCTAGCTGTAGCGTTACGGATACATACGAGTATGTTTATATGATTGCGTTTAGCTTTCAATTCTTCTGACTTTCTAGACCACACAGAAAACAGCTGGGGTGCCAGTGTTGGTGTGTACGATGACGAGGTTACTCTGTATGCAAACGACTGGACTGATGACCAGCACTACATCTGCCAGTACGACTGTGAGTAAACTACACTGTCATAATGCAAAAGTTGGTCCCAACGTTTATACGCTCATTTATTACAGAATTCGTAATAATTCGTTAAAACACGTTAACCAGTTTGTCATCTAACGTCATCACGCGTACAGTGCACAGCTATGTACAATACGCCTGTTTGTTGGGTAAACCATATCGTCTAATTGCATGCTTAGTTCTGTTGCCGTTTGTGCGAAGTTCTCATACAGTAGTAGGCTACTTAAGTTTGTTGACTACAATGCGTGCGGCAATTGCTAGTATTTTACGCTGTAAGCTGAGTATCTTCATGAGTGTAACGTTGCGACAGTTTAAAAGTTTTTCCGCTAATGCAAAATTTGTTCGACAAATAAAAATGCAATTTAGCAGGTATTTTGTGCGGTCCAGTGACATGTTGCGTTACATGATAGTTTGTGACTTTAACGAAAAGAAAAATTAGGTTTAAAACGTCAGTCAAAAATAAAAATAAAAGGCAAAGTACATTCAATAGCGTCAGTTGCATTAGTCGCGAACAGAAATGCTTTGCAATCGTAAGAGTGGCAGCTGATTTGCATGAGCTAGTGATACCGCAGCACACTATGCGACCATCCATTGCCCGCGTCAGCAAACAGTTAAACCCGCGGCTTGCATTTAGCAAAGTTACTTGCAAACGAGCCGCAGTTTAAATTAAATCATACATAACCTGAACGTTTCGAGTCGAAATCAACTACCAGACCACGACACATCATCATCATCATCATCATCATTTATTTGGTAAAAAGCAGAAGACACGCAATAGTAGTTGCAACAGACACACAGGAAACACAAGGCTAGGTAGCTGGCACTTACAGTGACCCTTAATAATTAGGGCCTACTTACAGTGCACTTGCATGAAATTGCTTCTAATTTAAGAAAAAAAAGATAATGTATAATTCACTAAGTGGTAGCATCAATCAACAATTTCGCCTTGACCAAATTGCTTTGGTTGTTGCGTGTTTGGTTTAGATGACAATGGTACGGAATCGAGTGCCAGCTGTTCAGCGCGCTGGATCGTCCATCCCAACACTCACTCGGTCGGCGCCGATCGTGATTGGTCAGCTTCATCGCCACAGCTATGTCTCGAGGCATGTATTTCTAACACCAGCTGTGTGGCTGTGGACTGGGATGACAACAAAGGTTGGGCTCGTGGATGCTGGATACACGACACGCAGAAGCAGCGTCGGCAGTTCGCTGGTGCTACCGAGTTCGAAATCGTCAGAGACTGTTATGCGAAATCAAGTACGTTAGGACGTTGTCGCTTGTGTTCCAATTTTCTCGACGCAACAATGCTTTATTTGTACAGCGCGTCAGTTATCGTCTCTGTTCATATTTTGAGTTTTATGGGGCTATACTAATCTGTTTTTGACGTTAACTTCAACCTCATCTATGCAAAATCAATGCCCTGCCTTAGATATCAAAAACGTTTATTAAATTGGAATTTGGCGCTTTACAAAGCTACCCGTCTCTCCGCGTGTCTGTGAAGCTGTGCAATTGTATAAAAACAACGCTTCGTAAAAGACTCTATTTATTTACTGGTGTTTAATCATAATGTTAGTTGCATTTTGACAGACTCCAGCGTACAATACCACACTGTCGTTAGCCGTATAGTGCTATTTTTGTATAAACAGTATCTTACGTCACTACGTCATCACTGTATCATGACTGTGTGTATATAATCTGCACGTCTGCTAAATTTTTGCTTTATTGTACACAAATGTCTTACACAGATGCAAGCTGTGACGACGCCTTTATAATCAACTCGACATGTTACAAGATTCACAAAGAGAGCGTTCGTTGGTTCACAGCAGTCAACAGATGTCTGTCTAACAACGCCACTCTGGCCGTCTTTGCTGACAACGTTCGACGAAACATACCCAGCTCTCTTCTATCGAGGAGCGCTTGGATTGGCTTGCTGAAGTCATGGTGGACCTGGCCAAATTTGGGTCAGTGAACATTTAACTGCTTTACCCTTTTGCTCGTATTTTGGATGTTCCTGTACTTTTGCACAGAAGCAAGTCAAAGCATGGTCCGCATGTGCTACTGAATAGCAGCTCCGACACAACGATGGCCCACACGCAATAAAATTTTGAACAGCAGCGCAATTGTTTCTGGCCTGTAAAAGCGTGTTGCAAGATTTAACAGTTTACCTTTTCTGGTATGGGGGAGAAGTCTGTAGATCGTGTTGCAAAATTTGAACTTATGCGACGCTATAGGCCTACTTATCTATTGATTTCCGGAGCAGAAAATTTATATAAAATGTTTACGTTTTCACCAAATGAGGTTTACCGGTAATCAGGCTTACATTGGAACCTTAACTTGCACATGGGCTTATATTACATCATTTATGGGCGTCTATTATTTTATAATTATTCTGCATTAATTAGTTGATTAATATGCATTGTTGCATCTGGTAGACGGTGCTGACGTGTTGTACAATAAGTTCAACGTTAGTTTCTTATCTTCGTTCAACAATCCTCCACAACATCCAAATTCCGACTACAACTGTGTCGTTGCTACAAATGGTCAATGGAGAGTATCTCGCTGTACCGAGCTACACCGTGTTGTCTGCCAGTCAGACACGCTGCCAGGTATTACCACAACTTAACTGTTTTTGTACTTTGCAAAGTTTTTGAGTTTGTTTTGTATTTTTTGTTCTTAGTTAGCGGACAGCAATTCGTCCTAAAATGCGTTATAACAACGTGGTTATTAGCTGCCGCGTGGGATACTGACCCTGTAGGATACACGATTGCAAAAGTTGCAGTAAGTTGCTTGCGAGCATCATCATCATCATCATTTTAATTCGAAGCACGTACAAACAACAGCAAGTTGACGCAGCAATACAGCTAAAAGGAAGAAGACAGAAACTGCACTTACAATCGCCCCGATAATAAATCCGAAATTTACGGGGGAAATCATAATTTACTTACATAACAACATGTACGATCGTCGATATCATGTTATCCACTATTATTTTAATTGGCTGTTTATTCGGCGTACTGCAGAAATATCGACATCACAAACATCAACGACAGAAACTACTACAACAACTGAAGTTGCAAAGTCATTTACTGTCAGCACTACTAGCAGTACGGCGAAGTCAACGTCGACTCAATTATTGTCTGCTGCACCACTTCGGCGACCAAGTCCCGGTTTCCTTTTTTCTTTCTCATCTTACTCAGTTTTTGTTAACTATTCATATTTTGTGCTTTAACACTTTTGTTTTTAGACAAAATCTCGCGCTCAAAATCGCTGAAGCGCAAACGATTTCGCCTAAGCTATAGCTACTCATCTTTTCGTAGTTGTGGTCTGTCGTCTGTCTGTCGTCTGTCACATTAACGCGTTCTGCTTAAACCGTTTAACGTGTTTGCGTGCCATTTAGCAAGTAGAGTTGTGGGGTTAAACGACACATTGCGTCAAATGGAAGTTTTTGTTTTCCTACAAAAAGAAGAAAAAATGGTTATTGAATGTTTCGGCCCAAAACTGCACTTACCTACTTATGATTTAGCAGTGGGAGCACAGATAAACAATGTCGCTTTTTACCAAATAATTTTCGACTTGTATATTTCTTTACCTTCTGGCATCTATTTTAATTTTTTTAATTGTAGTTTAGCCAAGACAGTTGTTTTTATTTTTGTGAGTTAAACTTGGGCTATTTAGGCTATGTGCCAGATTAAACTTGCAGCTTGTCAGCCAGTTTTTCAGTGTGAAGTGTATTGTTATTCGTACTCGTAATAACAAATTTAACAGAACTCAGGCTTCAACCACACAGCACCATTAACTTAGGCCTACTGAATTATTATGTAATAATTTTTGCAAGGTTTGTTTTAATTTTTGTATTTTGTGATGAGTCATAATGTTTGTGTATTGTACGTAGACCATCCTCTACCTGTTAATATGATTGTGGTTGGTGTTGTCGTCGTAATCATCATCATTGTCGTCGTTCTTGTCATCGTTACAGTAAGATGTCGTCGTTCTCGCATATCCAGGTAAAATAAACAGCGGTGCCTTTTTACTGCTTATACCTTGCGTTTTTTTATACTTTTATAAAATACATAAAATGTTTTTACATCTATGATTAATAACTACACTGTGTCTCAAAAACTTTTTCCTATCTTCACCAAATAGAAACCTATTTTCAAAATTTTTCACTGGCACACTTTGTGGACAATTTGCGATAAAGTATTTATTTAATATCGCACTGCACCTTAATGTTTTTTTCAACTTTTTGCCATTTTAAGTGTCTGCTTTCACATTAGCATTTCAGATTTAACAAGTTTCTTGCGGACGTATTGTGCACTTTCTAAACTTATTTATTTATTTACTTACTTATGTCTAGCCTAAACGTGCCTGGCGTAAACACTAACCAACATCCGAGAACTTCACGGATATAGGTCCTCTAATTTCTGTAGTTTAATAAAATAAGCGAGTAATTTAATCGCAACTAGTAATACATATTTAATAATAAAGTTACTAAAGATAGCTATATATAGTGAACTGCTAGCAATCTTTGTGAAGCAGCGATCAACGCAAGCGTAATCATCATCATCAACATCAGCAGCAGCAGCAGCAGCCTGAAAACAACGTTTGCGTCAACGTCAATGTAGTGGCTAACGATGGTGCAAAGCCTGAACTCATCTACGCTCAGATTGAACCCGACCCCCAGTCCAGCAGTCAAAGTCAAGCCAAGGCCACTGCACCGAGCATGAAGGAGAACGGCACAGTTATTTACTCTGAGCTACAGAAGAATGTGGAGCCATCTACCAACTTGCACGATAACGTTTCGTGATAATTTTACGAAAAACTGTATTAAGTGTGTGCTAGACCGTTGCCTGGAGTAGGAGAAGCGAGTGTTAAACGAACTTGTGCACTCCAGGTAGTGGTTCAATGCCCTTATTTCGCGGTCGCCGACGGTCGATGGCGCTGCTTTGTGTCGATGATGATAAAAACAAAAACGATAAAAATGAATCACAACAAACGATTACACAGCTATTAGCTTTGGAGAGAAAAATTGATACCCCCACTTTTTAGACAGTATAGTTACGCTTACGTCTCTGTTGAGTTTTTACTTCAGTGACGATTACAAGAAAATATTTATATTTGGGCAAAATGTTTCAGAATCTATTCATGTACTCTGCTTCAGAAATTTCTGTCGAACGTAAACTGGAATCGAGTTTCTCACCAGCATATTAAGTTTAAGCTTATTTTTATAAGTAATAAAATCAGATAATTACAGGCTTGCTTCAAAATGATTATTTGAATAATTGAATAATGAATAATTTGAATAATTAAATAAATCATTATTTCAATAATTTTAGAACATTGCCTAACGAGTAGGTTTACAACGTCGTCATTAACAAGCAGCCCAGCTGTCGCTAGGATAGTCGACCATACTGGTTGTCATTGACCTTCAAGGTTATCCAAGGTTAATGATTTTCATCTTATCTGAAAGAGCATATGCGATTTTTAATAGTGATCAATAGCAACCTTGGCTCTATTTCTCGCCGTTTCCGAGATATGGCCACTTATAGCTTGAAACTTTTCATTGAAAATTGCGTACAAACCGCTGCAAATAAAGACATAGTAACTATTGACAGTTTGTAACAAGTCGCAATTGCTCTATCCGATGGTACCATTGCCGACTTTTTATGATTTACCGTTTAACCACAACACATCACGATTGGCATACCGTTGTGCGTTATGACCGTCTAAGGTCATCCAAGGTCATCAATTTTTATGTCATCGAAAGCCATTATGCGACTTCCTATTATTGATCATTAACAACTAAGGCCTTATCCCGCACCGTTTAGACAGAAAACATCCGTGACTGACAGACGACGACGACAGACGACAATCGTACCATAAGCTCAACCATTACTCAAGTACGGTAGGTAAAAAGCGTTGCATAATATTATTGTCAATCTGCCTATGATAATTTATGCATATCTGTAAAGCAGTGTTGTTTATTTTTTAACGTTAATTAGTATCGCCTATTTTTCTGTTCGTTGACGATATTTATTGTGTTGATTTTTTGTGCCAGTCTGCGACTTTGCGTTTATTTTCTGTTTGCTATGATTCTGTCAATTCTAAATGCACTTGTTAGGTATCACAATCAGACAAAAACAAGACACTTTACGTTTGCGTGTATGTTGAAAAAAACTAAATTACTAATTATTTTATTGTTGCTTTAATAGGAAACTTTCTCACTTTCAGCTATTCTGAATCTCCTAAATCTGTTAATTAGTAAGGCAACTCCACCACATCTGATACAGCAATATTAAAATAAAAGTAACGACGTAAAAATTCAAAGCTTATGCTAACGCATTGTAGTTTAAAATAAATGATACCTTACACTGTTTAATGTAATTGTGATTTTTGAGCCCATATACGTCTATGTCGATATGCGATATTAAACGATACAAAAATAGCATTAGGCAAAATGACATCGTTAGTTACATGCATTAGTCATTACTAATGCTTCGGCTACGTTTTACTTGTGACGACTTGACAAGGGAGCTGCATAAACGCAGAAACCATTTAACCCATTCTACAATTTATTACAACATAGCCTATGTAATAGCCCAAGCACGTTCGCAGCGCCAGTGTTGTAGACATAGGCCTGTAGGTCAAGCTTTGTCAAGCAAATGGCAGGCCTATAGTTGGCGTCCATCGCGTTTTGAATGGGTAGGCTGTAGTATGAGTAGCTGTGGCCAAGATGGCAATAGCCAGAATCACAGGTCTAATTTATTAGCCTGCGTTTGCTTTAATGGCCATGGTCGGTGGAGCGTACACGTACAGTCAATACCATTCTGCGTTAACAGTTTCCTGTACGTCACGAGTGATAGTGACATTTTAAGTATAGAACTATGTAAAAGTTATACTTTATAATAGATTTCATTTAAGGCAGCAATGTTAATGTCAACGTATAGGTTAATTGGCTGTCTTATCTTAGCAGGTACGTCAATATTTTATAAGTGGTGTCATCTACTGTGTGAACTGTACGAAGTATTTCATGACATCAGCCTACATAACAGGATTGGTTTCCTTAAAGTAACACCAGGAAGTAGCCTAAAAACTATAGTTCTGTTCACGTGAACTCTGTGAGTCAGCAATGGTACTGTTGTATATAGTGCTGCATAGTTCCTGTTGGCTGCTTATAACTTTATACCTACGATTCCGCCATGTGTGGACCTATTCCAAAAGACGCTGACTGCAATTTGCAATGCACATTTTGACTAAAAAATTTCTAGTTTTTTTTATTTTTGTCGAGAATGCTTCTCTATCTAGCACAAGTTTGCTGTGGTCACTCAAGTTTTAAGTGCCCCTGTCGAATGGCGTCAATTTTCGTCGAACGACTTCAGCAGGATGTAGGAGTGCGACAGATGGACAGACAGACGGATAGACTACGCTGTCATAACATTAGTCACAATACTTGCCTAAGGCTATCAATCGGTTTCGTCTTTGCACAGTTTGCCTTTAATTTACTCTTAATGATATTGTGTAAAATTTGCCTATAAACTGGCTTTTGGGTAAAGATTAGCTGTTTGGTGTTTTAGTTTTACACTATAAAAGTCGAATAAAAAGTGTTAGTACTATCCAAATAAGTTATGGCTGTATTTATTATGTAACATAGCAATGCACGTTTTGAAAAATATTTTCTACACAACATTGTGTAGGTTATGTAAGTTTAACCGGCACCTTTGTCAACGCCTTTGAAGTGTCAAAGTGTCACCAGTTGAACAATGAGAACTACTGTTTCTACAGCAATAGTTCAGTGTTGATGAGTTTGGATGAAGCAAGAAAGTTTTGTGCGAGAAGAAACTCAACGCTGCCGATCATTACTGATGAGTATGTTGACAACGTGTTTCAGCAGTTCATAGTTAGTGACTCGTACAGCCTGATACAGAACCGATCTGTCTGGATTGCTGCTCACGCTCGTCCCGTCAACAACAGCGTCAGTTGGCACTGGATCGACGGCCGAAAGTCAAGTGATTATAGCACTTCAGTGAAGTCAAATTTTCCGTTTACACGATGAAGCTGGATCGAAGACTCAGCTTCATCGTGTAAACGTTGTATAATTTTTGTGATGTCGCTTACAGAGTTAATTTTAAACTTGTTGATAACATTTCTAATAACTGTGAAACTTGTCGAGTGGACTTGCTGTTTTGCGAAATTTTTGGTGACGTCATGTAAGACTTATAATGTAAGTAATATGCGGTTATATTTCAGATACAGTACGATAGACCTAAAATGCATATTGCATAATAACATATTGTGCTTTGTCTCAAAAAAGAGCTTATCAGACAATATCCTCAGTGTCAGTATCGTATTATGTCGTCGCACGGTTTTTCTACAACAAGTTTAATTTCGGGCTCAGTTCAGCGATAAAAATGTATTAGTTTTGCGACATAATTTAGATTTTGCTTTAAACGCACATCAAGATCTTTTTATGACTGTGTTTAGCTATCAAGTCACTAGACTCAGATGACCACGAAGACAAAAAATGGTGTGTTACGGTTGGGACACAAAAAAACCAGGAACGTTTGCCTAAGGTTGTTCTCCACGCAAACCACTGGACAGATTACAAACACTACATCTGCCAGCACGTCAGTGAGTAGTGTACACGTTTTTATTTTACAGTTCACAGCACGGTACGGCTTCAGACAATATTGTAACATGTGTACGAAAATGTGCGTTTTACTAATGTTTAAACTGTGAAAAATGTTTGTGTTTAATATGTCAAGGCCGAAAACTTTTGGAATTGCTCTCGTATGTTTGCATTTATCACATTTTTGATTATGGTAAACATGATTTTTAAACTTAAGTAATTTTGGTTTTACCAAGATAATGTTCATACGAACGTGAAGTCTATTCAATGCATTTTGATAGTTTACACTATATGTCCTATAAATATAATCAGTGAGCTGTTTAGACCGGAGGAAAAAATCAAACAGTTTAATTTCAAATTGTACAGCAACAACGATCCTTTAATCCTTCTCTATTATTTTAACTGAACAATAGACATTGTCAGTCACGAGACCATCTTATTCGTCACCAGCGTTTTACTAGAAAAGATCCATGGTTACCATGCGTCCATCTTGCACCGTAATGGAGATATGGCGCCTCAATGATAATGGGGTCACGAGGTTGACCTTTTGGAGTCACGTGACGTCATCGATCACGTGGCCATTCGACTCCAGGGGGTCGACTTTCTATGGGTAGTCCAAGGTGACCATACGTCTATCTGGCACCGTTACGCCTCAAACATAATGGGATCACGAGTTTTACCTTTTGGGGTCACGTGACGTCATCGATCATGTGGCCATTCGACTCCAGAGGGTCGACTTTCTATGGGTGGTCTATTGTGACCATGCATCTATCTAGCACAGTTATGGAGATAAGGCCGTTTGTAGTTGTTTTAGGAAGGCTCTTCCAGGAACAGAGGTCGGTCGTTGGTCAGTCGTCGTTGGTCCGTCGGTCGGCTCTCAATATTACACTGATCTTATATACTCCTCTTTGCTACGTTAGGAACGTAGCGCGCGAGGAGTAAAAATACGTTTTTCTTTGACAAACAATTTGTTGTGTCGGTAACAAAAAAAATTCGACTACGCCTATATTATGATATTTTTGTAAGAAGTTAACACGTGAGACAGTCAGTTTTCCAGTTCATCCGAGACAAACCGACATTGACTTCAAAGAATTCAATTGACCGCCAATAACATTATTTCTGTTTGAGTATTGAGATTGTAGCACGTTTAATATAGATTAGCGCCTGTCAAGTTTTTTAAGCTACGTACTTACCTGTTTACTAATTAACTAAATATCTTTAGCTGTCATCGCAGAATACGAATAACGCTAGTAAATGAGAACGATATTCTTTGCTAGCACAGTCAGAGGCAATTTGCAGGCAAATGACACGGTACTTGTGACTGTGTGTGTATGTTGATCTGGTTTAGATGACAGTGAGAGAACAACATCGAGACTCACTGTTAACAACTGTACACATGTCTGGATCAGATTTAATGACACGAGTGTAGAGGACAGTACGCAAAACAAAAAGACAACACAGGACGAATGTCTTAATGCATGTGTTGCCAACTCACAATGTGTTGCTGTTGATTGGAGTGGAAGTAAATGTTATATACATGTAAAGCGCAACGGCAAATCTAATTCGGTAACTGGTACCACACACTTTGATCTCATCAGACGATGTAATACGAAATCAAGTACGTAGCACCGTCACATTTTTTTGCTATTTTTTGATTGTTGCTGCCAAAATAATCGTTATTTGCATTTCTAGTCAGTGGAATTGCATTGCAATAATCTAGTAAAATGTTTAGTTTAACTTATTCGCTCACTGCTTTGCAGTTCGGGGAAAACGTAGTTCTAGGTAATCTTTAAAAACGTATTTGGTCAAAATTTACCGTTTCAGGTTTTTCGCTTAAACTTAAACAAACCCTAGTTCGAAAATAGGCTATGCAATCTAATCGGTGTTAGTTATCAAGGAAATGCCGCTGTCGGTCGCTACACATGGTTGCTGAAAATGATGCGTGGTAGACATCTTGACTGTCAGAATGAAATTGTAATTAAATATAACCTACTAAACAATGAAAAAGTCAGTTGCCAGCTGGAGTCATTAGCTGTAGATAAAGACCAGACAAAATGACAATTTAGACGCAATGCCGCCTCAATGAAGTCATGTCAATGCTCCATTGACAGACAAACCAGACATTTGGACCAGTGACACTCAAACAGTAATTTGCCTGTAGGCCTATAGCTGTAGAATTTGCTTTAATGTGCACAATCATGGTTTACAGATGCAAGCTGCGAAGACTCATTTCAGATCAACTCGACATGTTACAAGATCCACAAAGAAAACGTTCGTTGGTTTACAGCAGTCAACAGATGTCTGTCTAACAACTCCACTCTGGCCGTCTTTGATGACCACCTACCCGATTACGTTCCAAGGCAGTCTCTGCTGTCGGAAAGCGCCTGGATTGGCTTGTTAAAGTCATGGTGGATCTGGCCAGGTTTGAAAGTGTTGCTATGTAATAAAAACGTTGTCAAAACATAAACGAATTTAAGCAAAATCACACCTTAAACGATAGTGTGAGTGTTGTAAGGACGACCTCCAAAGTCTATGTGAAAAGACAAACTTTGACCCTCAGCCAACCAAAAATCCCTGAACCGATTGTCAACAAATTTGAACGGCCTGATTACGTCGTGGACCTTTACCAAAAATAATTTGAACTCAATCCATCCAGGGGTTTTTGCTCCCGATATAGGTGAAATATACACCGCTTCTGTTCGAAATTTACTACACTTTTTTGGTGCTTGAACTCCTCTACAGGCGAGTCCGTTAGACCGATTTTTACGCTTAATACGTCAAATGACGCGGTTCTACGCAAGGA
>Ga0209671_1003402_pt1 | contig 15280 bp, 10 predicted proteins | sample WorMetHERISLAND2_2_FD_187401 | JGI IMG/M metagenome (GOLD analysis project Ga0209671, IMG submission 187401) | Marine gutless worms symbiont microbial communities from Max Planck institute for Marine Microbiology, Germany - Olavius geniculatus... | ecosystem: Host-associated > Annelida >... | reverse complement strand
GTCATGAGGCCGAGCTTGAAGGTGACTCTCTCAGGCACATCCAGCCAGTGCAGTTTGTCATGAAGGAGTCTCGACAGACCACGATCAAATTTCTTCGTGTCGCTGACTACTCGAGCGGCGGCGTTGGATTTGTTATGAACCTGGTCCAAGTTGTGCGTATTCGAGTCGTACACGTGCAGCAAGCTGTACGACATATTTACGTGTTGTGGATTTGCTGTATATACGTTCAATATACACTGTGTCCAAAAAACGTCCCACTTTGTGATTGTCTATATCTTCGCCAAATACTAACCGATTTTCAGAGTTTTTTTACCAGTGCATTCTGTGAACAATTAGCAATAAAGTGATTATTGAATATCCCGTCAAACGTTAGCTGTGTCGCTACACTACCTTGTGAAATATAAATGCAAGAAAAACTAACAGTAATGGACAGCAAGCGTGTTGGTAATCAAAATACACTTTCGACCAAAATGCAGTGAATGATCTGTATGATGCTACACTTTGTTAGATCTGTTTCTTTGGATATCTGGCGTATTGTACGATATGTTTGTTTCTGGGCTTTTAGCAAGCTTACCATTCCATCCACAGTAATTACGTTCTCTTCAGTACGTGCATTATTCAGTCTGCCGGTCTCATGCCTTTGGTCTGTGCTGCATCTTTTCCAAATCTCTGTTAATAACATTCCCACTCTTTCCCTGTTGCAGTTTATCTTCAACAATTTAGCCTGCATTCTCTGAAAACTGTATTTTTGGAACCGGTACAAGTTCTTAATCAGAGCGGTGTCTTCACTGCTCAATGGCATATGACATCACTGGTATATTGTAAGTGAATTAAAAATTATTCTTTATGACAATATCATCTGTTTTTGTTTACAAACATCAGGAATTTAGCCTATGTAAAACTAAACACAACTTATTTTTTGTATAAAAATTAGTAAAAATTGTTTTAGAAGAAAATGTTTTTGCATATGTACTATAGTGATTTGAGTCATTTTTGAAAATTCATGTTACACATGGTAGTGTAGCGACACAGTTAAAGTGTGGTGGGATATTTAACAACTACTTTGTTGTTAATTGTCTACAGTATGTGCCAGTGAAAGAAGTTTGAAAATCTGTTAATAGTGAGACGTTTTTTAGAACACAATGTATTACCGATTTGTTGTACAGCACGTTGTACAACAAATCCACAGCATATCGATGCATGCGAATGGGGTTTTGGCTTTATTTGCCGCGAAGCAGACGCTGTCGACTGACGTCGACTCTGTTCGATCATACCCGAGCTCCATACTCATGCTTATTTCTTTTTTGATTGGCTTTAATTGCGTCTCGGCGTGTCCGACCGACCAGCCAGTGCGACGTCAGTGCAGTTCGCTAATTAGCTGTGCACAACGCGTCGGTGTAGAATTGTGAGTAAAATAATGGACCGTCGCTGCGGTCTACGACGCTATTCACTGCTACAAGTAATTTGAGCAAAGCTCACGTGACGCGCGATAGCGGTCTTGCCACCTGGGCAATCAGTGTACAGCGTGCAATAAAAAACAATGCGTCTTGAAGGAGTATCCAAAATTGAGGCCTCCTTGAATTTAGTAGCTCAAAACTTAGATGGTTAAAAATGTACGTTCTGTGCTAAAAATCATACTGAGGTTTTCTAGGTTTACTTCCAGCCATTTCGGCGCAATTCACTCTCTATTTTTGGGGTTCAAGGTCATTCAAAGTCATAAATGTTAACATCATTAAAAATCTAATTACTAGTGCTTGTAATGATAAGCAGTATATCTGTGCCGATTTGTTTTCTGTGACTGTTTGGCGATTTTCGGCTGCGGCGGACTTTTCAAGAGTGAATTCCGACGCAATGGATGGATATAGACCAAGAAAACCTACGAACAGGAACTGTTATAGGTTGTCGCGAGTCTTATAAGCATTAGCTCCGATTTCCTGTATGCTTATTTTTAGTCACGGTTAGTTGAAAGTTGGAACATGCCATGGATAGATTGGAACACGCAGTTGCATTTCAAGACGCGAGTTCGCACAAGAGTACAGCGGTTGCCCAGTTACAGCCGCATTCACCAGATGTCAGCTGTAGCGTGTCGTTCTCTAGTCTAATGTGGTGACTGTCAGTAGAAGAATTTTGTTCGTTTTCTCTTCGAACTCGATTCACAATTTGCACCGTATACTTTATGTTTGTATTACTCTAACGTGGCAAAATTTATTGCTGCATTTTGTGTAATTAATTTAATTTAATATGTTGTTTTCAACTAATACGTTGCACCCAGTGTATTTAATTATTGCCATGTAGGCCTGTTATTACAGTATGTGCATTTTATTCCTCGAGTTCTGCGTGCAATTGTGTGGCTCTTGTTATGAACGCAGCAATGTCGGCGTTCTCAAAAGTGCACCAACAGGCATATACACCGTGTCCGGAAAAAAACATCCGGAACATTATCGATTGTCACTGAAAGAAATGTCTACCAATTTTAATATTTTTTGGTACAAATATTTCTGGCGCAACTGGCCATCAAATGACTGGCCAATTTACCACCTCACCGAATGTCTGCCTTTGCACTACCTGGGGAAAATAAATCAACGAAATATGCGTTAAAATGAACAAAAGTACGCCAGAAAGCATTCCCAACATTATCGTTTGTGACTTGAAAAAGGATTGATAGGTTTTCATAACTTTTGGTGCAAACGTTTTCGACACAACTGCCCATTAAACTACTGTTCTGTTTTCCACCTCACCTAATGTCTGCTTATGCATTACCTGGAAAAACCAAAACAAGCGATATGTGCATTAAAATGAACAAAAACCTTAATAAATTTTATATCTTCGGACCTGTGGCCCTAAACAGCCAGTCAATTACACTGGCTGACTGTCATGCAGCACTGTGTCAACCAGATGACTTGCACGAATGTTGATAAATTCAAAAAGTGACTGGTGAAGTCTGGATTGGTCTGAAGCAGAACGTCATTGACACTGCTGTCAACGAAACGAGAAACCAACTCTGTGCCTGTGGTCACGTAATGGGCTGACACTTTAAACATTTTTACTGTAGGCAGTTGTAAAACGGAAAATTGGATGAACTATCAGTCCAGGTAACAGAAATGTAAAAATGTGTTTTATGTCATATTTTAATTAAATAATAATGCCTTTTTGGACAAAAATACAATATTTTGTTGGTTCTGTTTTTTCCAGGTAGTGCAAAAGCAGACACTGGGTGCGGTGGCAAATTAAACGGTCGTTTGATGGCCAGTTGTATCAGAAATATTTCTGTCAAAAATTATTAAAATCTGATAATGTTTTTAAGCTACGATCAAAAATGTTCAGGATGTTTTTTCCGGACACGGTGTATTTTATGTCGCTATTTTTTTCTACGTAAAATTTTTGCAAGGCTTTCACAGCCTTTCAAAGTGTAATCTTTTGTCGTATTCCACAAAATGATCGTGTTACGTGTTCAGAAAATAAATGATAGCAAACACTCTGGTCTACATAAAAGAATATGGGCATGGTGTATGGCTGTGTCGTAATGCTGATGTTATTATTATACGGTCATGGGCTAAATTAAGCACATGCATAATGAAATAAATTTCAAAATTTTCTGTTTTTAGTTTGACACTTCCGCTTACAAAAATAAAGAATGGCTTTGTACGCTGCTTTAGGCGTGGCCTACTTTCATTGTTCCATGATAAAGTTTTCCTTATTTCGTTAAAACTTTTTACTGTCAAAGGGGGACCCAGGCGGAAAGGCCCGTATCGATGTCCTAAACTCGCAATTGGTCGATCGAACAGTGTGTCTGCATGCGCCGCTGTATGGCTGAATTCATTAGATTGTGGATAGCATTCCGTCACTGTGGAAGTGTACACGGTACTGCGGTGCTGTATCCGTGTGTCGATCGTGCCTCGCTTTATTGGCGCTGAATCAGCTCGACTGCGTACGGTCAATTGACCGCGGCGACAACATCGTACGCACGACCGACGCCTTCATTCGCTCGTATTCAGCATGGAATGATGGCGCCGAGACGGGGGACGACGCAATGCTTCACGTTTTCCAGGAAACGGACGACGGGCTCCCCGCTATCTTCCTGAAATCAGTGTAGTGCAGTTTTATCTGCTTATCTACTTACTGTAACTTAGCCTCGGATAATTTCTTCACAGTGCAAAAACCAGAGATATCTTGTATCTGTGAGATTATGATGTATAACGTCGAGTTTTAAAGGCAACTTTGGCATTTTCGATGCACGGCCGTCGTCGTCACAGTTGCTTTCGTGGAACGCTTTCTTTGAGCTAGCTATAGTCGAAAATTTTGCGTGATAGTTCGCTATACCGTTTAGTTTTCATAACCACTATTTGGCTTGGATTCGGCCGCTAACGAGACTGGCTACGTTAAGACGACCCAAATGTTAAGCGCTCACGTCGATGCCCTGCAGACAGTAAAGGGTCACGACACACGACGACCTTTCGGGGCGAAAGCATTTGTTTTATCTCGGCTGCGGCCGTTTCTATGCAGACTTCGTACGATAAATTCGTCTAACATGATTCTGCGTCCGCTGCTGTCGTCCAACCACGGTTCCAGTCGGTCCCGGACCGTGCAGTAAATCTCGGTATTTGTATTCCCAATGCAGTTCGGGCGGTCGAGCGTGCACCGCATCCGTCTATCCCACGGCGCTCGTATATATCCTCCGGCTGGTCGCCGGCTCGCATCTGTTGCTGCTGCCGATGTGCTCGGTCGTGGTGCTCGTCGTGGTGGTGGTCGGGCTCTGGAATATTTAGCCAAATTGTGGTCGTGTGTATGGCCGTGGCGCGGTCGGTCGGTCGGATGAAGTGGACGCGCCGTCGGTGTGAAATGTCGAACGAGCGGATGGACAATATCGTGACGTCACACTGGCAGGTGCGCGCTTGCTATGTCGACATTCAGTGCAATCCGTTGTTTGCATGCACGCCGCACGACTGCCCATCTCTCTTCGTTTGCCTTTTTCCAGGCGTGTAAGTCAGGAATGGGGCCCACACAAATTTAGCGGAAAACCCGTGTAAGTGACAGCTAAAAGTTAAGTTGAACATACCTCTTGAAGTCCAACGCAGTCAAAAAATCGGTGACATTCTTAGTGATAGTCAGTGGTACCACAATGTCAAAATAGTCAAAGATTAAGGTTGCGCTATTAACACTGTTATTCAAACGTCTGCGAGCAAATGTCGTTCGGACATGTAAAGAACACGCAGAAAACAACCGAAATCAAATTGTGATGTACACTTTCCACATAGCAAACAAACTTGATGTGCCATTTCGTGGTAATGGTCGAGGTTAGAAACCCAGTTTGTGTACGAAATGCGTTATAACTGACAATTTAGTGGCCGGATCGACAAACAACATATTAATGTCGGCGTGGAAATAGTTGAATCATTAAAAATTTGCCGCTCAATCGTTATTTTGCTGTATTAAACAAAACAATGCTACTCGATACTCGCCGAGATCTTACACGGCTAAAGCTCGTTCACACTGCCGATCATAGTATTACAGTGACTCAAAGTTTAGAAAGTCGCCTTAAACTTATCGCTTGTGGTCTTTCTATTTTGACCATTGCAACTTTATGAACCAGGCACAGACAATTCTATATATAGCATTCAAAAGTTTTGATAGAGTAAAAGTCGGATTTCTCAGATAGTCAGGCCATGTATTTCCCTGACGCTAGGGCCGAACATTGACACAGAAAAGGAGCGTGCATACTACAGACAGAATCATATCGCGTTGGCTGATGGGGCTGTAGATCACGTTGTTTCTGCCGTGGCCTATGCAGTCTTCCATTCTTCGTCGTCGTCGTCTGCGGCTAGCAATATAGAGTTGTGTGTATTCGTCTATATGCAGCAGTATCAGACGGTTTACGGCCGCCTGTCGCTGATGTTGGCAGCAGCAGACCGCCGCTTCTGTTGCTGCTGATGCTGCTGCTTCTGCTGCTGCGTTCGTCGCCGTGCGATGTGCAATACTGCGATGTCGTCAGCGTGTGCAGCATCCGCATTCTGTAGCCAATAGTTTATTCAGACACACGCAGCTGTATACGTTCTTCACAATAATAGTAGATTAGTAGTAGTAGTAGTAGTAGTAGTAGTAGTAGTCGAACATTTCTAAAGCGCCCGAAAAATGAGTCACTAAACCGTTTTTGTCTGAACAAAATAGGATAGAATTGTCCGTTAGCAAAACAAATGAGTATTGTTATACTTGCATTTTTCACGTATAACGAAGACCTATGCGACAAAACCCCTAATTGTTTTCTTACATTTAGGCGAAAAATCTGAGCTTTCTCGACCGATTGCCGTGAAACGTAGCATATGACGGGCAATATGTGCAGCTTTAAAGCTTAGGACATAAAATTTGGGTGCCTTCGCCAAAAAAATGACAGACGTTGCTGGTTGGTCATATGCCGAGGTGGTTTATCTGTCCGCAGACAGTTGGGGGCGACTGAAAATAGCACAAAAAATGCATTTTCCACCCCTGCTTTTCTTGTGCTCCATTTTCCAGTCTCGCATTTTTCACCCTTGCATTTTTGACCGCGTTGGTGCCGCAAATTTCAGTCTCGCATATTCCAGTCTCGCATTTTCAGCGTCCCCGACAGTTGTTCATTTAGCTAACCATCTGATAGCGACCCGACCGAGAGTCGAACTTACGGCCTCTTCATCGCTAGTCCAACGTTTTAACCGTTACGCCACTAAGCCACTAACGGGCAATTTTAGTGGTTTGTTATTGTTCACGGAACAGCAATTATATCCAGTCGCGTCTCGGCAACAGCTTGACCGAAATAATGTCCGTACCAAATAATACGGCAGGGATCATTATTGTCGTCGACGTCTGACAGAGACGTGGCAGAGAGTGGGTTCACCAGAACCCCGCCGTCAGCCCGTCTGCCCGCCTTGATCCGGTCCCCTTCGCTTCGCAGTCCGGAAGCCGTATTGTAGCGTGGCAGTGAGCGGCGGCGGTTCGGGGTCGTTAATTCGCGGTGGTGGATTTGCGCCATCACATGCACCCGACGGTCGGCGTTTTATCGTCTTGGTTGGCGGCCGGCGAAATGGAATTGGACAGTAGCGTCGGTCGGTTGCTCGGTCAGTCGGTATTGGCGAATGGCTGTGAGAAAAGAAATATTAGCGAGTGGTCGTGACGCCGTCGTCTGTGTCTGCCTGTTCACGCTGATTGTAGGCCAAGCCAGCGAGACGAGACGAGCGGTCGTCGGCCGGTCTTTCGCCCCGGGTTAACTGCATTCGCCGTCTCTCGATCTTTGCGTCTCTGTGTCTAAACCAGCGTCGTCCGACCTGTCGTCTTTCTTATCTGGCAGCATGCGACGTTGTAAATGACTCGCAGTGCATCGGGAGTTCGTGAGACACGGCTGCAATGACAACGAAATGACGTCGTTGTATTGCGCAACATCACCGTCATCGCTGACGTCATTCCACTGTCTGATAAGCTGTCACGTGACCAATGACCTGCAGGTGGCTAGTAGCCTAGTAATGTTAGACTACGAGGTCCACTTTCTGTGAACTAGACCATGTTGCGATCATTTCCAATATCACCGGCTTAAAACTAATCCGAGCCCAGTTCCTCAGCTGCAGATAATCCGCTGTCAAAACGAAACTCGTGATAACGCTGCCGGAGTTATTGAATTCTACCGAACTGGACATTCGTCTATTACCTGTGATGATTTTCTCTGCGTGCTATATAGTGTTTCTTTTTGTCAGATATGCACAACACGATGGATGGTTTAGTACTGTAACTACAAGGCGACGGACTTGTGATCAAGAGATCGTGGGTTCTATTTTCTGTTGAGTCGCTATTAGATGGTTAGTATGGAGTGACTAAAAATGCAGGGCCTGTCAAATGCAGGACCATAAAAACGATAGACCAAATGGCAGGGCTGGAAAATGCAATACCTGAAAAATCACGGATAGGCGACTGTCTGCGAACAGGCAAACCATCTCGGTATATAACGAACCGCCCACGTCCCCTCAGCTGTCCACCCCTCTTGGGTAGGTAAATCGAGTAGGCCTACCGGCCTGTTTGGCTGGGTCAAGGCGATACACGTTCACATTCGTCAGCTGGCAATAACAATGTGTGATCCCGTATAGCAAGTGTCGCTCCGTGTAGTTCTACGACGGGTTCCTGTGAAGATCTATACGCACTGTTAACCTTTTTCCCGTGTGCGTGGCGAGTGGTAACCACCTGTAGGTAAAAAAATAACAGTTTCCGTCGTGTGGCAGTAAAAAGATCCAGATAACGGCAGAGTAGAATGTGGACTCGGGCAGTTAGCGACCAGTGAATGGACGCACATAGCGGCGCGCTTCCAACTTACTGTTACTAGGCCTAACGTCGTTAAGACGTCGCCGAACGACTGACTGGTAGCTTCTAACAATAGGACAGGACGTAGCGGCTATGCTGTATACACTAGGCCTGTTCACATAGACAAAGCTAAACCGCTAGAGATGCAGATGCTTGTATCAAACGCCGAGTCATTCGCATTTTAAAGCGTTGCCATGTAAGGCTGAAGCTCTGGTAATTGGTTCATTGTGGATTTGTTGTATTAGATGCTGTACAGCGAACTGTACGACAAATTACCACTAATCACAATTAAGTCCATCTAACAAATTCTGACGTCATGTGACATGTCAATATGCTGTACAGCTCGTTCAGGACTTGTTTTCCAACATATCTACAACCTATCAGTCACAGTAGTGGAGTCGAAGTGTAAAGCGTTGCCATGTAATCTCGTCGACGCAGCTGCCGCAACCGCCTCATAGTAACGGCATTCAGCTGAGAATAAGGAGACCGTGCAAGTATTGTCTCAACAATCAGTCTCTCTCTCTCTTGCTGTCTCTTTGCGTCTTTTCCACGGTCAGTCTTTGCGCTGTGGCCTAGCTGTTTGACTGTCCGTCTAGCTCGGTACTGTACTACTCTCCGTGTCTGGCGGAGTGTCTGGACAGCGGCACTATTTTTAGCGCGTCGTCGCTTCGCCCGTTTGATCAATACTCGACTGACTCTACACCGAGTGACGTCATGGTCATCAGACTTGTCGGCACGTCGACAAACCTGCCGCAGCTAATTACCAGCTCGACTTTTTTGTAACCACCCGTTCTTCTGCACTCACTTCGCACACATCACTAGCAACGTTGTTTTAGCAGTGGCGCGGGTAATGCCATCGTGTGTTGTCTGTCCGTCCGTCGCCGTCTGTCTGTCTTTCCGTCTGTCTGCTGTGACGTTGATGTAAGTTGGTCGCACAAGTTGCGTCAAAAGTTATCACATTAATAACTGTCTAAGCTCTTTACACACCTAACGCTAGCAATCTACTGAAAGGGAAACACCATTAAATTTATTTACTTCTACGATTACTTTCTTACTTAAGACCACAGAATAAAGTCTTCGTTGCACATTTCGTACAGTAGTGTTAACACAAAAGTCAGTAATTTCAAATTATTTATATTTTGTTTAGTTGTTTTATAATGTATCGCTGAAGTTGCTTTATCAAGCGAATTAATTTGACGTAACAAACTAATGTCAACGGTCAGCTTTATTCTAGCTTTTAGCATTGCTAGTGTTTTTTTCTTGGGAGTTACTTGCCCATTTTTGAGACAAAAGGGAACATTTGTTGCAAACATTTATTAAGTGTTTATGAATTTGTCATTTTGGCTTTGGCTACATTTGATTCGAGATTTTCTAAAGGGGTGTGCAAAAAGCAACGTTTGTAGAAAAAGAAAACCGAAACATTAACACGAAGCCATATCGTTATCACTGTCGTAGCTCCTGTGCATCCGGGAATGCGAGCTGACGACAATTGCGTCATTGATGACGTCAACGTCTCATTTACATGATTCTCGACTGTCTGTATGCACATTCTGACAGATCCACTTCCTGTTGTCGCGGGACGAGCGGATGGGCATCCATTGCCGTGACGTCGAGTGCCGTGATGCAGTTTACGCCGGGCCCAGTGCGACGACCAACATGACTGTCACTGTCACTGTCAGCAGGGGCGTAGTTCTGTAAAAATGGGGAACAGCGAAAAATCAGTCATTGGCATAAAACGCGATATTGCTAAAATTCTCGCACGTTTAGTAATTTTTACAAGAAATTTGAGCTAATGCTCACGGGACGCGCGAAAGCCTATAGCAGTTCCGGTTCGCAAACTGTCAATCTATCTCCAGCCATTTCGTCACGACTTTTACGGGGGTACCGCTCTTTGATGCCCTCGTGCGCAGGATTCCTTAGACCTAGAAAATCGAGACTTGGACAGTCGAAATCTACGTTTAATGCTAAAAATTTCATATGTAGCTTGTTCCTGTCTATCTCAATTGGTTTTGGCGCAATTCGCTCTTGCGTTGTGTCTCGCAGCCCGAAATCGCCAAAAAATTCATAAAACCTTCTATTTTGGCGTTTAAGGTCATTCAAAGTCATTGAATTCGGCGCCAATCGAAAGCCAGTGTACGACTTCCTATTAGTGGTTAATAGTAACCTAGGCCCTATCTCGCACCGTTACTGAGATACAGTGACTTATTGGCCCCAAATCGCAAATTTTGCCAACCCCCCTCTCATTTAGCGCCCTCGTTCGGGGTGACTCCCTTCGAATGTGTGAAAAAGCTGTACGGTTCCTGAAACTAGAGTATTCCAGGCAGCCGACAGTGAAGATTTGGTGATCCTAGCTTGCACCGTTTTTGCCTGATCTACCCGTGTGACGGACAGACGGACAGACGGACAGAATTGCGATGGCTAAGACGCGCTGAAAGCAGTAGCTGCTTTCGCGCGTAAAAACTATTGCGTACAATAATAGTGCCAAATTGTTATAACATTTAAATTCGTTTTCGGGCATTTATATATTAATTTTAGTAATGATGTGGGAGAGCGTTCTCCCTCCTTGAAAAGAAAGTGAAAGGAAGGTTTCCTCCCCGTCCGTATCTCAATAGACCTCAAGCTGTCAGTTACTGCAGTTACTGCCGCGCTCATCAGTCTATCAGCGTGTTCCAGACTGCAACAGACGCCGTTGAGATAATCGTTGTCCGTCTGTCTGTCTGTCCTGATGCCCGTTTCCATTAGCTACAAAACGTGTTCTGTGAACGCATTGCGTTTTCTGGATAATTTTCACAGCCTCCGAGAGCAGTCCTTTGCGGAGCTGACAGTGAAGATTTCGTGATTTTAGCTTGTATCGTTTAGACGCAATACAGGCGTGTGACGGACAGACGGACAGACAGACAGCCTCACCGAAGCTAATACACGGTTTTGCATGGACCTGTGCTGACGTCCCGTGAAAAGAAAACACAAACGGGACAATGTAAGAAAACGGGGAAGAAAGAGATTGAGGGAAGTTGAAAAGAAAATGCGCACGGTTGATTTTTTAGAGTCGGCGCCTATGGTTTGCGTCCGTGCATTTGTCATGTGTTTTAGTTTTTTTAACAATATCTGCCGCGCCAAATGCAAGATGCGTTATACCTGACACATTCAAAACAACGAACGTTTATGTCTAATTAAGTAATTAAGTAAATAAGTCTTTTAATGCATAAAATATATGCACATGCAAAAGATGAACACCCAAAAGCCATGCACAAACAAGACAATGGTTAACTCAAAACATTTAAAAACATATAAACACAACGGAGAAGCTGGAACCAATGTCAAGGATTATGATGAATCAAAAACCATCTTTCAGCAGAAAATTGTTTTATTTTACAAAAGGTGCTACATATTATGCTGAAATGAATGTCAACACAAAACATAAACAAAACTGAATTACGCTGTTGAACTAATTTATGCTAAAAAGGTAAATTGTGTCCCTTTTTGGTTTGGTCAGAAATTTAATTTACTTGACAACAACGATCATGACATGCATTTCTGTCGAGCGACGAAAAACAATTTTTTATAGGTTAGTCGCGACTTTGCTCGTGAAATCAGTTACAATCAAGTCGTCGTCTTCGACGTAGACGCCGACGAAATCACGAGTAATGTTTGCTGGCCCGTCGCTGTCGCAGACTTGCACACAATCGCTACTAAGTACTGACGCAGCTGAGAGTAAGTGATTGTCATCTGTGTGTTTCTAGTCTACTGTCGTATTATCGACGTTGTCCAGCTCATTTTTTTCAGCTGCGCAATTACGTACAAATGCGCACACGTTTAGTGAATGCAGATCACAGACCTCCTTAAATATTTTAAGAGGTCTATGATGCAGATACAAAACAAAGATGCAAAACTAAAAAGATCTCAGAGAATTAAATTAAATGCACCGTACACTATGAAGGAAGGAATCTTCGAACGTCGGCCGTTTGATCTGTTTGACGTTTATTGCATAATGCAAGTAAGCTAACGTTTGAATTCATTTGGCGTTTGGCAAGGGTTGCAAGTATGCATAGAAGGTACCTGACCAGAGGCGGGGCAAATGACACGTAACCTTTCGATATATAGGCCTATATATGCCACTACTAATACGTGCTGTGCTGGCGTAACGAATCGTGAAGGTAAATTCGGATGTAATCTAATACTGAGATCTAATTAAGCCAACGGCGGTAAGTCGTAGGGTAGGCTGTTAGCCGTCACTCGTATATTGCGTACGTGTATTTTCACCGGATTTGCAGTCGTTGCAGACTCTGATGCATCTACCTGTCTGGCATGCCATTAGCAATATAGGTTGTATATATACCGACAGAGAATGACCCTGCAGCGTTTTTCCCCACTATTTTTATAACAACCGGAATTTCTGACACATTTTACCGCAGGATTGTCAACACTAAATTTATTTGCGCAGTTATTGTTACGTCCTTGTCTGGAATTGGACAGGTTGGTTGTGGGAGTTTTACGCATTTAACGAAGACCGCAATATGATAGTTTTATGACATACTGAAAACCAGTAATTAAAAGCGAAAACGACAAACCAAAAAGGCACATTGTCCGATAAGTCACTTGAGGTCGACACTGTCGCAAGACAAACGAAACAAATAAATATTTTCAGTTTACGCCGAAAAGTTGCAAAAGATGTTGCAATAGTGATGTTGCAGTCTAGCACTGTCTGTCTATTATAGTCGTGTTTGACTGTAACTCGAAAGAACATTAGCATATTTTAATAATTTTTGACATGAATATTTCTGACGCAACTGGCCAGGCCTATCAGTTACCCATTCAACTTTCATATCGCCCAATATTTGCTTCTGCACTGCATGGGGAAAACAAAACCAAGGAAATATTGCATTTCTATCCAAGAGAGTATTATTACTTAATCACAAAAACACTAAGCATGTTTTATCCACATTTTTGTCATTTTTTTGACAGTTTATCCATCTGTACATTTTGCACTGCCTGCAATAAAAATGTTTAAAGTGTCGGCCCATTACACGAACACAGGCACGGAAATGCTTTTTTCTTCCGTTGACAGCAGTATCAATAATGTCTTTCTTCAGACCAAACCACACTTTACCAGTCATTTCTTGAATTCATCGACATTTCCATACGTCACCTGGTGGATACATGACAGCCAAGCCACATAAATGACTGCCTGTTAGGTGCCACAGGTTTGAAGATATGAAATTTATTGAAGATTTTTTGTTTATTTCAGTGCCTGCTTCCTGTTCTTTTTTTCGTAGGTAATGCAGAAGCAGACATTAGTTGAGGTGGGAACTAGAGCGGTCGTTTGATGGCCAGTTGTGTCAAAAATAGTTGCATAAAAAATTACTCAAATCTGTCTATCTTTCGTAAAGTCACAGTCGATAATGTCTGGGATGCTTTTGGCACATTTTTGTTCATTTAACACATATTGGTTGGTTTAGTTGTGCCAGAAATATTTGTACCAAAAATTATCAAAATTGTATAACCCTTCTTCAAGTGACAGTCGATAATGTCGGGGATGTTTTTTCTCGAATACAGTGTATAATGCAATGTATAAATAGCCGTGTCGTGACTGAGCGATCGTGTTTCGCCGTCTGCAGCCTCAGCAGCCATGCAGTAGTACTTGCAATAGCATTATTCGCTTCATCCTCTTCGTCCTTTACGACAACGTAGAATCAGCGACGTCTTGCAACGAAGACGCTCTTCGGTCGATTTTCGGTCACCAGGGGTCGTGGCGATCGACGGCTGCGTTCAGTGGCGCCCTCTCACGGGACTACATCAGCTCTACACGCGTCATCAGATATGAGTGCCATCCAGCGCCAGTCCGTCCGTCCAGTCCAGTTGCTGTGCAATCCATACGCCCCTCGATTGTGTGACGTCTTGGCTGCTATTAAGTCACCTGGATGCAAACACATGGGTTAGGTCTTCGATGTTGCAGCTTCAACAGCTGCGACTCAAAACGGGCACCGCGCGATGCACTATTTTTGTATTCGTAGTCTCGCAGTGTAAACTGGTGTCTGGCTGAAGGCTAAGGAAACGGAGATCAGCGCCGCTCGATGAGCCTTGTGGCTCGGTAAGGACTTTGCGTGTTACGTTTTGTTATAGGGTGTTTACACGATCCAGCAAACGTCCAGCATTAGCACGTGTATTTTAAATACATTTGCTGGAAGTTTGCTGGACGTTTGCTGGATGGTGTAAACACCCCATTAAGCTTCGCAATCAACTGTAACGGCATAGCTCCGCCTCTCCGCTAGTAAAGGAGTCGAGTGTATCGTAGCCGTCGGCCCTACGTGGTCGGTGCTTGCTATAATTTTGTGCGCTTGTAGGAGCGTGCTGCGAGTAGCATATTCGCTGTTGCCAACATTGAAATGTTTCTCGTCAATTACCTTGAGCTGTAGCTGCCCTCTGATTGGTCGAATAATTACCGTCGCCGCTGAGCATCGTACTCCCCCCCCCCCTCATTATCGCCGTTGTACTAACCAAGATGCACGGACACGAGGATGTAGGCCTAATAAACTGACCGCCACTGCTGGATAGCGGATAGCCGTTTGTCTGATTGACTGTCTGTCCGTCTGTTAGTAGAGATGCAGCGGGTATATATCGCGGAAGCGTAGCTGTGACGAATGCAGCAGCGACGACATTTAGAGGACAGCGACAGACAGAGGGATGAAGGAGGTGGAAGAGGGACAAGGAGCGTCGCGTCGGCTGCTGCTGCTGCTGGCGCTACAAGTGCCGTGAGTCGCCGGCGCGGCAAGCACTGCAGTCGAGAGACAGCTGCGTGTGCTGCGCTGCACAGCGCCCTGCTGTATGCACGACAGATCGAGCGCAGTTTGTCCGCGCACAACCACGCCACGCTGTCGACTCAGCCGCTCGCTCGACCGCTGTAGCTGGATTAGTCACTCGCCACGACGCTGCCGAAGTCTGTCTCTCGGTCTGTCGTCTCGTCTCGTCT
>Ga0209671_1003400_pt1 | contig 15283 bp, 13 predicted proteins | sample WorMetHERISLAND2_2_FD_187401 | JGI IMG/M metagenome (GOLD analysis project Ga0209671, IMG submission 187401) | Marine gutless worms symbiont microbial communities from Max Planck institute for Marine Microbiology, Germany - Olavius geniculatus... | ecosystem: Host-associated > Annelida >... | reverse complement strand
TTTATACACTTGTTAACGGCAACATTTAAGGACTTGCACATCGAAAACAGCAAAAATTACAAAAGGTGATATTGCCCGCATCACACTGACTGTGTGTCAATGTGCTGCTGAATAATATCACCTTTTATAATTTTTGCTGTTTTCGATGTGCAAGTTCTTAAATGTTGCCGTTAACAAGTGTATAAACTGATGTTTTGTACATTTATTATGGTAGCGATCTCCGAGCTTTAGAATCTTGATCAGGATTGTTGAGCTGCAGCTGCATTGGTTCCGTTATGTTCGCTTCGCACTATCTCGGCGGAGTTTTAAAATGTTCACTTGTAAATTCTGTTAAACATAAAATCCATTGCTGGTTTTTGATCGGCAGTTTGTTATAAGCCGGCAATGTACTGTGAGGCGTCTACAGACAACAGCGGTGACTCCTGGCGAATAGTAATGAAATTCCGTTGACAAAATTACTTTATTCTTCACTTGCTGCCCTTTCGTAGAACAGACGACAGGAAGTGGCGACATGACTGCGTGTGACGATCTAGAAGTCGCCGAGACTTGAAACTCGAATCACAGACGATGCAGTCGAACTGACGGCTGACACTAGAACAACATGACAGTTTTTCTGCACTCGTTAACGCACTGAAATTTAAATTATCTTACACATGTCTGTGAAAACTAGTAAACGATGACCTCCCAGTGCCGACATAATATGATTGACCTATAATGTGCGGCCGTCTGCCCGATCAGCTAATATCGGCGTACCGGCTACGCCAGTAGTGTATTTACCTATAGGGGGCCTACCTTGGGAAATGTTGACACCAATTTCGGTTTCCCGTCCATTTCCGTTTTCAAGTTAAGAGCCCGTACGGGACGGACGGACGGACATGCGGACCGGCAGACCGACAAGACGTGTAGTGCGGCCTGTTTGAGAAGTCCGAACACCGGTCAAAAATAGCATAGCATATATTGTGGCCAAACCGTTACAAATAGCGCAACGGTTGCAACTGTGGAAAGCCTATGGGCAATTTCATATCGAACGGCACCGTCACCAACCCCGAAACAGTGTACGGTTTACTTCATTTTCCTGACCCTAAAATGATGCTGCATGCTGCGATGACGACTAGCGTCAAATTAGTTTTGGCTTCTTGGTCAAAGTTAATCGACATAAGCCGGCTACTACTTATCAGTGTTGTGATCTCAAGACCAAGGTCTTGTGATTCGAGTGCACTCGAGTTTATTTTACGAAGGTCTTAGTCGTGGTGGTCTCGTCCAAGATCTCGGTCTTAGCTTTTAGTCAATGTCGTGATGGTTTCGCAAATTGTTTTCGAGCCTTTAAGCAGGTCTCAGTAATAAGAAGCCAAGTGCGTTTGTTCCAGCCATTTGTTTAACGATATACTAAAATGCACAAGTTAAAAAAAGTGCTATGTGATGTACCTGCCGAAAAAGTGTTGCCAATTTATAAAGCAATGCTATCTGTTTCTGCTGAAATTCTTCTACCTCCTACTCCCTCCTTGGACCCAGCTTGGGAAACTTTTTGTTTAACTGTTTAGCTTTTCACGCAGTCCACAAAATGTCTTAGATATGCTGTTGTGTCGTGTACCTGTGAGCACGGCTGAGTCGTTTGCAGTGCGTTTTGCCGGTGTAATGCTGCACTGCCTGATGACGTGAATTGAACGTCACTAAACACAGTCGACAGTACACTGACGCATCACATTCTACAGCATGACGCAGGTCTCGCCTTGCTGCTGATGCTGCTGCTGATGACGATGACGATGACGTCACATTATCCGCGTTGTTGTTGTTCCTTGCCGCTGAATCATCGTTCTACAATACAACCACTCTCTGTGCACTCAGAGTCTGTTGTCGCGCATTATCGTAAAACAGTTCGATCTCGTTTAAAAACTCGTCGCTGTTGGCAATAACGAATTTGGATGAAATAAATAGTGAGCAAAATGGACGGGGCACAGTAACAAAAACGTTACGTACAGGCAAACGTCAAACCATTCAAACAAGAAGCATACTGAAAAATAACACAACATTCAAAATGATGCTATCACGGTAAAGTATAGACTACCGCCCTCCTTCAAGTCATAAAAATTGGCTGTTTCGCCTAGAGCCTATAGCTGGAATTGAGAAAAAAAGTAACAAAAAAAGCAATAAAATATAATAAAAAGAAGAGAGAAACGAGCGGCGTCGTAAAATGAAAAAAATGGCGGAGGCTGAAAGTCGCAGTTTTTCGACAGAGAGCTGCAAATTTCTGACCGAGACGATAATGAATATTCAAAATTTTAACTTATTTTGCTCCACAATTTCCCGCAACGGAGTGAGTTCTCAACGGGGTGATTTTCAGCCCAAAATTTTGTATTGTTGGAAAAAAATTTCCGACGGGCTAAAATTTCAAGTAGAGCAGTTACCTCCTGCTCTCACGTCTGTTACGATGTCACTGGAGAAGAGATGGGGAAGGGGGCTCACCCCTGTAGTTTTTAATTAAAAGTTGACGTTCACGCTGTTATCGTTGTGGCTGCAGCTGCTGCTGCGTTAAAACCCGCCCAGAATCAAATGCACCAATGCAGCACCGTACTCCATAAATCGTTCTGTCATAATGCCAGCGGGTGGCGATGGTATCTCACGTTGAGTACGTTGGTACAAATACACTGACAAGGTTCGTCTTGTGGGGTTTTTACGCGCGACAGCATGTAGTGCTTAGCGCATCTTAGCCATGGCCTGGGCGTTCGTGTGTCTGTTTGTGTGTCTGTCACACCCTTGAGCCCTATTAAAATGGTGCAAACTAAGATCACGAAATCTTCACTGTAGCTGCTACAAGGACTCTAGTTTTTTTGTGACGAAATATCGTGGCCCTGGATGAGGGGGTTCAAACAGAGGTACCCCCATTAAAACACGTAACTTACTTTGCTGTTATTGGCTCGTCTAGTGTGAAAGCGGTTGCAGATAAATACAGACATGCTGCTTATCATAACAAGCGCTAATGACGGGGTTTTTAGATTTATCAACATGGATGTCCTTGAACGACCTTAAACCCCCAAAATATGGGTTTCAATGATTTTTCGCAATTTTAAAAGTGAATTTCGACAAAGTGGCTAGAAATAGCCCAGGACAACCTGCATATGAAATTTTTAGCATTAAACGCAGAGTTCAGCTTTTTTACGCGAGACCGATTCGCGCGTCTTAACCATCGCCTAGGCGTTCGTCCGTCTGTCTGTCTGTCTGTATGTCTGTGTGTCCGTCACACACTGCAGTTTCAAAACGATGCATGCTACGATCGTGGAATTTTCAATGTGGGCTGCAACAACGACTCTAGTTTTTTGTGACAAAATTTTGTGCCGATGGGTGAGGGGGTTCAAAAATGAAGGCGTCAAAAAAGGGGATCCCTAACAGTGGTTATTTTACCCCTATTAACTCGTCTAGCGTGAAAACATCTGCAGATAGGCACAGACATGCTGCCTATCATAACAAGTATTAGTGGCGAGCTTTTAGAGATATTAACGTCGATGACCTAAAACGACATTTAATCCCCCAAAATAAAAAAAAATAGTGAATTTTCGCGATTCCGAGCTGCAACACACATTTCAAAAGTGAGTTGCGCCAAAATAGATGTAGATAAACCGAGACAACCTGCATATGAAATTTTCAGCATTATACGTAGGGCCTACATTTTAGCAGTTGAAGCACCGACCCCCTAGGTTCAAGGCGGCCTGCACAAACGAGCGTAAAAGAGGGGTACTCCTAAAAGTGGTTATTTTGCTGCTATTGGCTCGTCCAGCGTAGAAACGGTTGCAGATAAGCACAAACGTGTTGCTTATTGTAACAAGCACTGGTGTGGAGTTTTTAAAGGGTATCAACATCGATGACCTTAAATGACCGTGAAACCCCAAAATGGAGAGTTTTAGTGCTTTTTGCGATTTTCGGCTGCGCCACACCGTTCAAGACTGAAATGCCACAAAATAGATAAAGATCTACCAAGACAACCTGCGAACAGGAACTGCTATAAGCTGTCGCGCGTGTCATGAGCTTTGCTCAAATTGCTTGTTGTTTCAGGAACTGTCGGTCTTATTGCAGCGCTTCAATGCCAATAACGACACTTCGGATTTCTGGCCGTTGCATGCAGTAGTTTTTATCATTTAACTTAGTTTTTAACCCCCGGCATCTTTACTTCGGGGCAACGAAGACGCCGCGTTAGTGGTTAAAGTCAAGTGATTGCACACTAAAGCAGAATATTTCAGCTGAATGACTAGGCCCTATAAGGGCGTAGATTCTGACGTAAACCAGCCAACTGCTGGTGGGCAGCGCACGCACTAAATGTGTTTGTTCAGAGGCGCAATTAGTCGGCGTCTTCATTCCTCTCACACTCCTGACTACAACCAGCACTGCGGCTGACATGTGTGGGACGTTACACGTACTCTATTCAAGCCGTGTCATGACGTTATGTACATTGTGCATACCACCGCTACAGAGCCTAGACGTGGCACGTGACGTGGCGCGTCATGCTTGAATACACAACGCAACGTACGCAATGCACGCGTGCAAGAAAGTACGTTACGAGCGCGATAAACGAGATGAACGCAAGAAAAGTACGCCACAAACGCAGCCGACGCAACGGCCGAAACGCAGGGACAGGAGCGGTCGTTGTGTCAGGTAGACTACGGCACTGGCGTTATGTTCGTTACGTTGTGTACCTTGTGTGCGTTGCGTTGGATAAAAACCCCGCTTTAGTGACGGCGTGACATGCCACGTCTACGCCTGGTGCATGGTGTGTATATCGTCAGGGTACCCAGCCGATGTCGCTCTATGTTGTTGCTGCAACTGATGATGATGATGACGATGATGCACAGAGAGTGCGGTTCATTTTATGACAACGTGAAGCGTTGCTGAAACGAACTACGAGCATGTACCGGTAGAAGGTGTTGAGCTCTTCATTATGTGTTCATTAGCGTCTTCACACTTGTATCTCTTCTCACCTGGCTGCGTTAATTACCTCGCTGCTGCTGATGCTGCTGCTGCTATGTGTGATAGTGCTTTGACTTGTGTACACGTGCGCCCATGTTTCTGCCGCCGACCGACAAACAAAACTGCGGGGAAGGGACTACAAAACACTCGGTAGCCTATAGAGCGCGCATATGTACCCAACTCTTGCAAGTTGAGAAAATCCACTTGCGACTCGCAGTGATTGCGCCACATTATCGCGCTGAAGAAAGAGGTTATGTGACAGATAGCGATTGCAATCCCGGGATCCCGGCCGTTTTCGCCAATCCCGAATACCGGGATTGGCAGCGTCCCAATCCCTGGATTTCGGGATTACAAAAGTTCGTTAAAGTCGCACTTTTTCGAGCTTCAAAGGACAAAAATAGCAATTCTAGAGTACAGACTTTGGCCGGTTGCTACGATATGGCTAGGAATGAACTGTTTATCCAGCTTATTTACCTACAATTCAAGCCGCTAATGGCTATGACAACAAACGCCAAAATCAAAGTTTTAAGATAACATATTGTAATAAACGCACAATAATTAACAGTTAGCCCAGACAATACCCTTCACATTTATACGTAAAATGGCCCGCTAATTATACACTTAATTGTTCTTTATTGCGGCAAAGCAAGCAGCTTAGCAAGCCAGCAAACGCATGCACCTGATGATGGCTGCCGTCATTTCAAATTCTCCCAGCTTCTGCCGCCGTCGTTCGACATCCACAGTATCTGCTGATGTCGTATGTTGTTGGCTGAAAACGATCTCGACGTTAGGTCACGTGGTTCACTTCACGTTGTCCCGGAATTACTCAGAAATTCTCGGTTGTCAACAACACCTTCTTGCAGAGTCAATGAAAGTTCCGTGTCCAGGCTCGAACCGTCAGATAAGATTCAATCAGCACTTTCAACGTTCCAACGTAGCCTCTCTGTTGGACTATGACCACCTTTGTGGTTTTCAATATCTCAATACTAATTCTCACGTGAGAAATTTATCGTTTCTCACTCTTAATCAACGTTTTGAGCCTATTCTTGACTCATCACCTTTCATCTTGAAATCATCACTTGTAACTGCTGTTAGAGTTAGTGATTCACGGATTCTCAGTTCTGTAAACATTTAATTCTGGCAATGTTCCAACGTTGAGGTTGATGCCAGGAAGCAGGCAAGCGTTACATGTGCGTAATAACACTTATTTACTAATATCATACGCCAGCCTTGCTATAAAATATTGGTGTGCACATTTCACAACCTTACACAGAAGTCTAGTGAATAAAATATTTTATGTGCGCTAGAGTTCTTCTCCTTGCTGTGCACTGTAATTTGTAGGCTATTTTGAGAGTAGCAGTCACTCCCTATACCGTTTCGACATGCCTTTCATGCGGGACTGCATGCAGGTGCATGAATGGTCCAAGGGCTTTGGTAGCGATTAAAGTTAACTTTGGTATTGCCGATTAAGCCAGTAGCTGGGTTTTAGGCGCCTTATAAATATTCATTTATTTACTCACTTACGTGGTTATCGAAAACATTTATGTAGCCTACAGCACGTTGAATAATCCGTTATGTTTGCCAAGTGGCATTACTGTAATCGGCAGAGATTTAAGATCTCTGATCGCCTTTATTCTTCAAACAAACATTCTACGTCCACGCAATGAAATCTGGGCTATCTGATAAGTCCGTAAGTGAGATTGTCTTTAACTGCATGTGCCAATCGCATAAGCATTCTATAAATGAATAATACAATAAAAAACAAACATACTATGTCCGTAATATACAGTCATAAACATTACACACTATAATCATAAAAACAAAATAGCACACTTACTCGTTGTTCGGCTGCTGCTGCTGCTGCTGATGATGATGATGATGAAGTCAGTCTGAGTCTTCTGGCGTGAGTTCTACCCTCGAAGTGTTCTCTCGCCTGCTCGCCGCCGTTCAGTGTCACGTGACACACCACGCAGTACAGCGGGTACACGCGCGGCCCGCCGCAGCAGCCGCCATCTTGTTTCTCACCGGATGTGACGTCATCACGGTGGGCGCGGTCACCGACGGACGCTGATTGGTTGTTGTCCGGAAGGTGCTTCATGACGTCATCTCAATGGGGCGTGGCCTCGACATCCGAGCACGTGACTTGATCAGCTGACTGAAGTTGATCTTCGAGTCCTGTGCATGTTTTGCTGCTATCCGCGACAGTCTTGTCTCGACCGTCTGATCTATCGGAAATACGGAGTGGTGCAATAACAAGAAATCTGAGCTAATGCTCACGAGACGCGCGAGAGTCCATGACAGTTCATGCTCGCAAGTAATCCTGGTCAACGGCCATCTATTTCGTCGCAATTCACTCTTCTGCAGCCAAAAATTGTCAAAAAATCACTTAAAATCAATATTTTTAGGGCTCAAGCTCATTTAAGGTCATCGACGTTGACATTCCTAAGAAGCTCGTCGCCAGTGCTTGTTATGATAAGCGACATGTATGTGCCTATCTGCAACCATTTTCACGCAAGACAAGACAACAGCAGATAAATAACCACTTTTCAGAAAGGTACCCCTCTTTGACACCTGCGTACGCAGGACTCTTTGAATCTAGAGGGCCTGGACTTGGACTGCTGAAATGTACATTTAATGTTAAAAATTTCATATGCAAGTTGTCTTGGTCTATCTCCAGCCATTTCGGCGCAATTCACTCTTGAAATGCGTGTCGCAGCCCAAAATCGCGAAAAATTTTTTAAAACTCCTTATTTTGGGGGTTCAAGGTCATTTAAGATCATCCATGTTGACATTTCTAAGAAGCTTGTTGCCACTGCTTGTTAGGATAAGCAGCATGTCTATGCCAACCATTTTCACGTTAGAGGAGCCAATAGCGGTAGAATAACGTTTTTAGAAGGGGTGCCCCTATTTCGCTCCCTTGTTCGTGGTGGCCCCTTTCACCTAGTGGCATGAAATTTTGTCACGATATACTAGAGTCACTAAGCTGTCATACGGTAAAAACCCGAAGTCTTTATCTCAACTGGTCTTGAAACGGTACCGGGTCGTGACAGACAGACGGACAGACGGAAGAAAATTACCATAGCTAATACGCGCTATAGCTAGCTAGCTCTCGCGCGTAAAAAGTAAGCTTCTATGCTTTCGTTATGTCTCCTTCAAATAGTAACTTAGTTTACTCTGGAATATTTTATCACCAAAAATCTGCAGTGATAACTAAAAATCGCACCAACGTTGCTATGTTACTCTCTGCAATATTGTCAGCTATAGCTACACTGCTTTACTTTCAGTATATTTTCAGTATTTTAATGCTGACTATATTTTCACGACGCGTTCAAGACGTGATGAGATCATTATGTTTTTAGATTTATCGGATTATGCAGCCAGTGAATGTAGTTTGAAAATCGGATAATATTTGATGACTGAAAGTTAGGGGCTTACTTTTCTATAGAGCACCCGGCATAAGGCGACATAACCGCGGAACCACGTGACCCGAATGATGTCACGGCATGTAGCGATGGCGGAAGCACTGCGACTGATGACGTCATGACTCTTCTGATGACGTCACAAGGTTGGACGACGAAGTACGACGTCGGCAGCATGACTTCTAGTTGATCTATAGACCACACACGCCAAAAAGTACTGATATACACGGCACTGAATTTGCACTGAAGATCTCATTACAACGGTGCGAGATCTTATTACAATCAAGCGCGCCGATACACTACCTTGTGAAACCTAGTTAATTTTATAATAAGTCAGTGGCGTCGTTAGTTAACAAAGTAGGGGTGCATCTAAAGTTGCACTTTTCCGGCATACAGCTGCAAATCTCTGGCAGAGAAGATTGCCATGGTCTCCCGAAACATTTAATTTGGGTGGGGGTGATTTGGCCTCTAGGTCGAATTTCATCTAAACTAAACGTGTATGTTAATGATTGTTGTTATTGCACTGTATGCTGAATGAAAATCAACTTGAATCCATACGTTACTGTCAATTTAGCATGACGTTAAGGTGAGTGCAGATTTGTGCAAATCTGGCAAAAAATATTTGAATGCACGGACATGCAAGGTCTGCGATTATTCTTTAGACAATTCCGAAACTTTGACATATATCCATCTGAAATCCATGCGTTACAGTCAAATTTGGCACAGTTTCGGGAGTGGCGAATATTTATGCAAATTAGGCCAAAATATTTGAATGCTCAGCCATGCAAATTCTACGCTATTTTTATGTAACATACTTTTGACATATCACACACATTTTTACTACTAACCAGCGCTAAGTTACCAACGTCAAAATAAATCCAGTTTTTTGGCCCACCCTGTCTGTATGCGCTCATAAAATACAATGGTTACTGTAGGCCCTATTTCGAGTTTACTGGTGATGTGGGTTACTGAAAGAATTACAAAAATCGGTAAACACTTGATGAAGTTATGAACGCAAACAAGTTGTTGAATTATGAGCGCTTTACTTTTTGACGCGCTACAGTTATGCTGTAGAGCGTCTATGGCACGTCTATGTCGTCTGTCATCTGTCTGCCTGTTCGTCTGCCGCGGATGTATTGTGACTAAACGGTGCAAGATAGGGCCTAGGTTGCTATTGATCATAAGTAGGGAGTCGCATATTGGCTTTCAAATGACATGGCAATCATTGACCTCGGATGGCCTTGAAGTGCCAATATCGTGCGGTATTGTGGCCAAACGGTAAGTTGTAGGTGGTCAGCGATGGTACCATCGGATAGGGCCGATCCTACTGTCAACAGTAACCATGTCTCCATCTGCAGCGGTTTGGCAGCTATAACTGGTAATATCTCGGAAACGGTGAGAATAGGGCCAACGTTACTACTAATCACCACCAGAAAGTGGCGAACGCCCTTTCAGATAAAACGAAAATCATCGACCACGGCTGACCTTGAAGGTCAGTACTGCAACAGAAACTGTATGGGCTGTAGCGCGTTTTCCCTAGCGACAGCTGGGCTTTTTCGCTTGTTTATGCAAAAGATGCTGACGTTAATGTCTATTAGTGATTTCACTGCATACAAAATGTTTATATTTTTTTTCCAGAAATTACACTGTATCTCAAAAAAGTATCTCCGACATTTTCAACTATAACCTGAAAACTAATTATCAGATTTTAATATTTGTTGGCACAAATATTTCTGACACAACTTGCTATCAAATGAGCATTCAGTTTCCCACCTCACCCAACGTTTGTTTCTGCACTACCTACGAAAAGCACAACCAGCGAAATATCACTTTTTTATCTAATGCGATATGATTGCTGAATTAACATAACGCGTAAAACACATTTTGTTCACATTTCTGACACTGGCAGAAATTTCATTTTGTTGTCCATTTTTCAACTACCTGCAGTAAAATTGCTTGAAGTGTTGGCCCACTATGCGAACACAGGCAAGGAGACGTTCTCCATTCATTGACAGCAGTATTGATCATGTTCTTCTCCAGACCATCTACCAGTCGCTTATTGACTTTGCAAACATTCCTAAACTTTATCTGGTAGACATACTGCTGCAAGACTTGCTGTTGGGGCCGACAAATTTAGATGGAATTTATTGACGTTTATTCATTTTAACACGTATTATACCTGCTTTTCTCAGATAGTGCAAAAGCAGACGTTGGGTGAGGTGAAAACTAAAATATCTATTTAATAGCCAGTTGTGTTGAAAATATATTTGTTAAATATTATTAAAATCTGCTAATTTTTTTATTCAAGGCACGATCGATGTTGTTGGGGGAGTTTTTCAGGTTATTTTTTATTTTAACACATATTTTGCGTGATTTTTCTTCCCTAGTAAGTGCAAAAGCATACATTAGTTGAGGTGAGAAACTGAACGGTTATTTGATGACAAGTTGTGTCAGAAATATTTGTACTAAAAATTATTGAAATCTGATAATTAGTTGTCATGTTACAGTCCAAAATGTCGGAAATACTTTTTTGAGACACAGTGTATATCGCCTTCACAGACCGCGTTTTTGTGTAGATTTATTGATTCACACGTTATCTCGTAACTACGTCTATGCGTACAAGTAATTTGAGCAAAGCTCTCGTGGCGCGCGATAGCAGAAATCCTGCCACTTTGGCAATCAATGTACTCGTACGGCTATAACATAATAATGCGTCATGAAAGAGTACTTAAATTTGAGGCCTCTGTACAAAAGACTGTTAAATTTAAGAGATCGAAACTTAGATTGTTAAAAATGTACGTTCCATGCTAAAAATGTTTGTTGTCCAGGTCTATCTCCAGCCATTTTGGCGCAATTCACCCTTAAAATGTGCGTCGCAGGCCGAAATCGCGAAAAATTCACTAAAACCTTCATTTTAGGGGTTCAAGGTCATTCAAGGTCATCGATGTTAACACCTTTAAAAAGCTCGTCACTAGTGCTTGTTATGATATGCAGAATGTCTGTGCCTATCTGCAACTGTTTTCATGCTAGACGAGCCAATATAAATAAAATAACCACTTTTTAGAGAGGTACCCCTCTTTGACGCTTTCGTGCGCAGGCCTCGTTGAACCTAAGAGGTCGGCAATTGGACTGCGAAAAAATCTCCGTTTAATGTTGAAACTTTCATACGCAGGTTTTCTTGGTCTATTTTCAGCCATTTCGTCGCAATTCATTATTGATCTGTGCGCTGCAGCCAAAAATTGAGAAAAATTCACTAAAACCCCTTTTTGAAGGTCGTTCAAGGTCATTAGTGCTTGTTATGATAAGCGGCATGTCTGAACCTATTTGCAACCGTTTTCACACTAAACAAGCCAATATCGGCAAAATAACGTCTTTTCAAGCGGTACCCCTCTTTGACGCCCTCGTTCGAGGGGAGCTCCCGCTCCATCACCTAAGCGCACGAAATTTTGTCACGAAAAACTCAAGTCTTTGGTTAGCCCACAATGAAGATTTCGTGATCCTAGCTTGCACCGTTTTGATACAGCTCACGAGTGTGACAGACGGACAGACGCCCAGGCCATGGCTAAGACGCGCGAAGCATTCTGCTATCTCGCGTAAAAAATTATGAAAAGGCTGCAAATTTTCCCGGTTCAATGAGCATATAATACAGCTTCATCATATCCCACGTTGTTTTAAAGTAATTCGGAATCTATAACATTCAAATACCTGTATGTTGAAATGAGTACTGGCTGACTCTGGACATCTCAAGCCTCCGCAACTAAATTTTATCTGTGAAGAAATGCAGTGGAACCAAGCAGCAATACTGCATGCACTGCAGGCTGGCTGGCAGGGTCCCGGGATCGTTTAGCATTGCGATACGATCAACCGATCCTAGTTCTCTTATCACCGGTGGTCAGTCGACCAGCTTTTGCGCTCAGTGTCATCGTTTCAGTAAATCATTAAAAGTTTCTTTCTCTTTTCCTTTCCTTCTCCTCCCCTCCTTTTCCCCTAGCTTCCTTTCCTTCCTCTTCCCTTTTTGTCCGCTTTCCCCTCCTTTCTCTCAAAAGTAGGACCACTTAATTCAATCTAGCTATGGGGCTAGGGGAGCGCTGTAAGCTTCCCCAATGGGGTCTGAGGCAAACTCCCAGCCGAAATCGAATTTGGTGCATTTTAGTCTTAAAATTTGACACCTGGTGATAACAATTTGAATGATTCTCTTGAGAGTCACATCACTAAATTTCGTGCAGTTTACACCGTAAAGATCAATCAAAGAACAAACATTTGACGTCAGTCGTTTACGCACGACTCACTTAGGAATAAAATAAAATCAGAAATTTTGGGGGTTTATGACCACTAGCCCTAAATGACGCCCCTGCTTGCGCTTGTTCATGGAGAAAAGGCGGGGACCAGGTCGGCCAGGATGACAAATAGCCTAACAACAGTGTCATTCTACAGTGTGGGCCAAAAAAGTTACACCTTTCTAGTATTTGAGTTTCCTCTCTTGTGAGATTCATTATATTTGCAATTTGTATTTTACTTACGTAATATTTTTATGCGTGGCAACATGTAATGCTAGAACGTGTAGACATATATGCCATCGCAATTCTGTCCGTCCGGGTGGATCAGTTAAAAAAATGGAAGCTGCTAAATAACTCCAGTTACAAGATTTGTAAACTTTTTTTATAAATTCAAAAAAAGGTCACTCTAGTTTTAAGATCCGTAGAGCTTTTCCCGAAATTCGAAAAAGGTCACCGGGATCGAAGGCGCTAAATGAGAGGGGGGTACCAAAATTAGCCATTTTGAACCGATAAGTCGCCGTATCTCAAAAACGGTGGGAGATAGGGCTTAGGTTACCATTAATGATTGATAAAGTCCATGCACCCTTTCAATTGACATCAGGATCAATGACCTTGAACGAACTTGAACCTTCAAAATATGGGTTTTTAGTGATTTTTCGCGATTTGGGGCTGCAACACACATCTTAAGAGTAAACTGCGACGAAATGGCTTGAGATAGACCAAAACAACCTATAAATGGAATTTTTAGCATTAAACGTAGATTTTAGCAGTTCAAGTCCCGACCGGCCGACCCCTTAGGTTCAAGGAGGCCTTTGCACGCGGGCGTCAAAAAGGGGTGGCCCCATAAAGGTCGTTATTTTACCGCTGTTGGCTCGTCTAGCGCTTGCAGATAGACATAGACTTGTTGCTTGCCGTAACAATAACGGCTGACAAGCTTTTAATGATTCAACATTAATGACGTTGAACGACCTTGAACCCCTTGAATAGAAGTTTTAGTGATTTTTCTGCAATTTTAGGCTGCAGCACACACTTCAACAGTGAGTCGCAACGAAATGGATGAAGATAAACCAGAACAACCTGCGAACAGGAATTGCTATAAACTGTCGCGCGTCTCATGAGCTTTGCTCAAATTACTTGGCTTTATGCTTATTAGTGGCATAGCCAAAAGTGTCAATTGTGGGGCCTTGTTTTCTTTTCCCTCCTCTCCCTTCCCCCTTTCGTCCCTCGCTTTCTTTTTTCCTCGTCTCTTTACCCTCCTCTCCCTTCCCCTCTTCTCCCCACTTTTCCTCCCGTTTCTTCCCTTAGACGTAACGTAGTAGGACCCCTTAAATCCAGCTAGGGAGTCTAGGGGAGCGCTGTAAGCTTCCCGAGCGGGGTCTGAGGCGGAGCCCCAGCCGAAATCGAATTTGGTGCATTTCACCTTTGCAAGATGAAATCTGGTGGTAACAATTCTAGTTATTTTCCCGAAAATAAACTGACCAAATTGGCTAATTTAGTGCAATTTAAACGTATGCTTATGTCTTGTCTGGAGGATTGGGGGAAGGGGCTGGGCCACTGAAGCTTATGCAAAACAAAAAAAACAGTTTCTGGATCAGCAAGAACTTAAAACTTGCAGTGTTCAATAACGTTCAAAGAACATGTTAATACTGTTCATAAACAATTTAAACGTAAAACAAAACGAGTAAAGCTTATACTATTTAAAGTACACAATGGACTAGACACGTAAATCATATTTTGTTATGTCTAGGGCCCATTATGCTGCAAAACAGCCGATATTTGTTCTACACATGCAGTATAGAAATTACTGACAGTGACACTGACTCAGTTGCCATGCCACGTCTTCGTGAAATGATAAACACGACATGACACGACATCATCGACATGGAAGTTATTGAAGTAAAAAAAAACATTCGAAAACAGATTTTGATGTCAACTCACAGTTTATTACAGACAAATAGACATAATAAGAGGCAGTTTGATTTAGACGTTGTGACGTCCGCGTCTTAAAATTTGGTCGTGCGGGCTGAAATTTTTGGGTGCATTCACGCCCAAACCTCCGCTATGGAAAACCCTGATTGTAGGCTTTCGATTTTTGGAATTTCGTGTCGTCCGATTCGATGTGCAACAAATCACAACAAAACAAAGCATCTAGAGTTTGAACGTAAAGACTGAAGACAGGAAGAGCATATCGTTCCGTTCGGCTGCACTCCTAGTTGGCCGCATCGTCAGCCGGTGCGTCGGACGTCATGTGTGACGTCACCTGTGACGTCACAGTGGCGTTGAAGTGAGTGACGCGACAGCGCATGCGCTGGGCGTCGCTGTCAAACTGTCTGCCGCGAGCCTGCTCCTGACGTAACTGATGACGCAGTCGAGTCAACTGAGCCGCGTTCCTCTTCTATAATATACACAGACACAGAAATATACACAGAAATTTAAATGACACCATCGGATAGCGCGGGCCCGAAAATAGGGGGATATGTGCAAACAAAGAGCAATTATCTTTCACAAGGGCTGAGTTGTAGTCAATCTTGTCCCAAAATTCGTTGCCATAGCAACAGGAGTCGGCAGGGGAAAAATTTAAATGACACCATCAGATAACCCGGGCCCAAAAATAGGGATGTATGTGAAAAC
>Ga0209671_1003397_pt1 | contig 15291 bp, 12 predicted proteins | sample WorMetHERISLAND2_2_FD_187401 | JGI IMG/M metagenome (GOLD analysis project Ga0209671, IMG submission 187401) | Marine gutless worms symbiont microbial communities from Max Planck institute for Marine Microbiology, Germany - Olavius geniculatus... | ecosystem: Host-associated > Annelida >... | reverse complement strand
GTTATGATTGACATTTGTACTGAACAGGACATCCGTCACAAAATATTTGAACATTTTAGCTGTGCAGTAAAAAGTAATTAGTTTTTAAGTAGGCCTAGTAGTTTGTTTTTTTTTGTTTTTACTGTCGTATCTGGACTCACTGATTTGTCTATTGTTACATTGTCTTGCATAGCTTTTTTGTTTGTACTGCCTGTCATGGCGAATAAACTTCATCATAAGAGGGTGTATAACATGTTTTCCTGGGTCGTAATTTCACGTATAATGTTCACTGGATGCTAAACCAAAAAAACCTTTAAAAAACTAAAACCCATGGACTTTCTTTAAAGAAAAAACATACGTTTTTCCAGCCCTGGTCGTCAACAGCAGTCTAGCCGGCCAGGCATCATTGTAAACAGCTCACAAACAACGGTAACAACAACGACCACACCACAGCAATAGCAAGCAAGCGATTGATTCAGTGCAAACAGACAGCCAGAAACTGGAATTTCGGGGGGAGGGAAGTGTTCACAAAAGGCCTGAAACCAGAAGGGCCAAACATTGAAATCAAAAGACGAAGAGTGGCGTTGGCTTTTTGGGCAGGAGACACTGATCCTTTTTTCAGCAAATGTCTTTTTGATCATGAAAAAGCCCCAAAAATGCACGCAGCGGGTAAAATTTCATTAGGGTATACTGACTGCACACATTTGAATTTAAACAAAAGTTGGGGGCATGGAGAGGCAATCGCCTGAGTTTTTTTGGGCAGGGGACAGCGAACGTTTTTTCCGCCAATGCACTTTTGAGCACGATAAAACCGCGACAATGCACGTATAGTGGGTACAAAATTTGTTAGTTTTACTGCGAACATTTGCATTTACAACTGAAGTTCGGAAAGAGGGGGGCAGAAGAAAACAGTCACCCTCCTCCCCCCTGGCTATGGGGGTGATTGAGTAGACAACAAGGCAATAGCAACGTCAGCAAACGGCATTTCAATGAAACCCACGGAACAATCAGGCAGACGCACAGACAGACAGACAGACAGACGGACAAACAGACAGACAAGCTGACATTATGGACTATGTCAATCCGTTAGTGGCACATGGAAAATGCTCCCCAAGTTCTCAGCAAAGAGACACCAGTGACTCCGCAACCGCCTCCCCCAGTGGAAAAATGGTGGCTTGGAAGTACCATTTAGCACTGTGCAGAAATAGTTGTCGTTTTAAGGGGCAGAATGCACCAAAAATTGTTTGCAGCTAAGCGGAGAGAAGCTCCACCCCAGACCACATTCAGGAACTTAAAACGCTCCGCAAAAAACCCTAGTTGACTCAAGAGCAGGAAGGGTAAGACTACTCCACCCCTATCTAATTTTCGATACAGACAAACACACACAGAGAAAGGGGGAGAGAGTGGCATTAATAGGCACAACAAGTGGACGGACGCGCAGAGACGTGAACACACAACTAGCATCACAGATAATAAATAACAAACACACGATAATAATAATATTAACAAGAAAGCCCAGCTGTCGCTAGGGAAGACACGCTACAGCCTATACAGTTCCTGTTGCAGTACTGACTTTCAAGGTCAAAGTCATCCAAGGTCCACGATTTCCATCTCATCTGACAGGGAGTATGCCACTTCCTATTAGTGATTCATAGTGACCTTGGCTGTATCTCTCTCCGCTTCCAAGATGTGACCAGTTTTCCATTGAAAAATGCCCATTTTTCTTCCCCCCCTTCATTCAACCTGGAATTTGAAAATGCTCTCCTTGCACTAGATCGCTGAAATTTTGCATGCTTAGGTTTAAGACATGGGCTAATTATTCGTGTAAAAATTTTTTCCCTACGACCTAAAGCTTAGACGCGTTACATCCGTTACAGACAGACGGACAGAAAAGCGACAACCACACCATAAGCTCGACCATTACTTAAGTAAGGTCGGCTAATAATAACAACCACAATCACTAATCAATCGATAATCAATCAAAAAAATTAATGCAGTGTCAAACTCAGTGGTATGGAGGCAATGTCTAGCTGCAAATTTATGCACATTTTCAATCTGCAACAGAGCAGCAGCTATAGGTAACAAACAGCACGATTAATGGAAAACAAGAACAAATTTCATACGAATAACACTTATTTTTAAACAGTTCTTAAATATCTAAATATAAACGCAGTTTACTGCACTATTTGTCACTTTGTTTCAACTAGCTCTAAAATTATAAAATATATGCAAACTTGCAGGATATTTTCTCCACATATTTTGGTGCAAAAACAACGAGGACTAGTATTCTCCGGGGGAGAAAAAAATGGGGGATGGTGTACCCCCTGTTCTCTGCTCTCTAGGGCCCCCATGCTGCAGTCTCCACCCATTAGAGACGTGGCTATGGCGCAGCATAACAGACTGTTGCTATACAGTAGCCGTGTCAAGTGAATACACTGTCTGAGGGAGGAATGATGTTAGAGCTACGACAATCAGCTTCTTCTTCCAGTTCTTGACTGGCGCCGACACAGGTAGGTGCCTCGATCGATTCACTCCTCACGTAATCTACAAACACCACAACAAACAGTCCTCTGGTCACTTGCCTGCCATATCTCTGACATTTCTGCAATGGGGTGATATAGTCTTTCTCAAGCCATAAGGCCCAATGGTCACTCCGATCACTTGTCTGCCATATCTCTGACATTTCTGCAATGGGGTGATCTCTTAGCCCTTAGCACTGATCTCTTAGCCCTTAGCCAGGCTCCAGTTTACACTGCGAGACCACGGATATGGGACTAGTGCATCCTGCAGTGTGCCTGTTCACGTCCCAGCTTTTGCAGGTACTCATTGCACCTACCCAAGGAGGGATGGCCAGGCTGAGTTGACCTGGCTGGCTGGTTACATAGCAAGATAGATTAACCGCCTAACGACGGTCACTAATTACTAATAGAGTTACATTAGTCCTTCTGAATTAGCATTAGTCCTTCACATGAGATGAAAATCACTGACCTTGGATAACTTTATGAAGAGTCACTACACTGAGAAGTGCAGTCCATCGTAGATGCAAAAAAACACTATAAACCCACCCAAAAACCATCCCAAACTTAATCCAACTTTAGTTTCTTGTTCCATTAATAATTGTATATTTTATTACCATGGCTAAGTTTTCGAAGCAATAAAACTTGTATGAATCAACCAAATGAAAACAACCCATACAAATCCTAAAGTTGGGCCTTTTTACAAAAAATAGTTTAACCTTAAAAAACACAAAACTTGACACCGAAGAAAAACCCAAACAAACCAACCAGGTTGGGCTTTTTAAAAAATGTTTTTGCAACGCTGGGCAGTGTCCTGCCCCCTCCCAACTAGTCACCCGACGACACGGCCAAATGAAGTCAAAAGCATGATGGGATAAATAATGATAGGTAATTAATTAATTAATTAATTAATTACCATAGGCAGCTGAAGTGCAGTACATCGCAGATGCTAACTGTCCATTCAGCCGAGAGGCAGTATCACTTGTAGTAATAGTTGTTGTTGTAGTAGTATCCTGAACTAGTTCTTCACGGCTCGGCATAGAAGCAGCAGCTGAAGCAGCAGTAGTAGCGACATCGGTACTACACGCTGTAGTAGAAATAGTAGTAGTATTCTCATGAAAGAGTTCTTTGTGGCTCGGCGTAACAGTGGCAGCAGTGTCAGTTGTTGTAGTTGTTGTAGTAGTATTTTCAGGAACCGGTGCTTCATGGCACGGTGTAGTAGTCGCAGCAGTGTCAGCAGCAGTAGTACTGATACTACTACTACACGTTGTTGTCGTCGTCGTAGTATTCAGTTCTTCGTGGCTGGGTGTTTTCGACAGCCGGCTCAAACTGCTCCGAAGCCCACCGAACAAGCTCCGACCACTCTGCTGACCTGACCCCGACGACCTTTGACCCGATTTCGCCTCGACTTCGCTGGCCCTGTGACTTGCCCTGACCTTCCTGGGTGCGTCAGAGGTCACCCTTGAGAGCTGTGAGTTCGGTTGGGAGGCGGAGAGGGCGGAAAGCATCATGGAGGCGGGCTGGGAGTTGGTCTTGCGTAGCAATGCAGCTGATGAGGTTGATGCTGTTGGTTGGTTTGTGGATTTCTGTTCCTTCTTCTGGTATTCAATCGGCGACTGCAACGCTGACATATGACAACATCACAGATGCTGAATTAGCAGTTCAGAAATAAAGGGTTCCAAGACTTTTACTGACAGAACAATTCCAGCATTTTTTTCCTTCATGACTTTCCAGGACAGTCAAAACGTTTTTCTAAAACCTTACACAATGCAATCCAATACATAAAGTTCTTTGTAAGAAACGATACTGTTAGTTACACTTAAATTCAGCAACTAACCGGGATTGTCATTTTTGAGGACGTTCCAGGACTTTACCTTTAACTGACAGGACTTTTCAAAGCCTGGAAAATCAAGGATAACTTCCAGGACTTTCCAGAAGGCATGAAAATCCTCCAAATGCATCAATTGGCATTATCTGCTTTGCAAAGTAGCACTTTAGCTCATTTTTTGGTTTAGTTTTGCAAAAAATGATTTCGGTTTGGTTTCGTAAGCTGCAACCAGTGCTGTAATTATCCAACTAACTGTCAGTCAAAGTGACTCAGAACTAACAGCAGAGCAATGGTATAAAAAGAAAAAATAACTCTATATTAACTAAATGTTATTGCAAAAATGAGAAACAACTAACTGTGAGATAATAACTACTACAACAACAACAACTACTAAAACTACAACAACTATGACTACTACTATTGCTACAAACCTCGAAGGAAGTGACCCTGCATGTCTAGCAGTGAGTTAATGTGCGTGATCCATGTCTGTCGAAGCTCTTCATTAAGTGCATAACACACAAGTGCTAAATCAGCGCCTGGTGACTTGTCAGTCAGCATAAATCTCAAAGCCTCTTCATCACTGATGTCTTGCATCAGCTTCATGTTGTTCACCTGCCACAAACATAACGACTACAACAACAACAACAACTACTAATACAACTACAATTACTACAATCTGGGTGCTTCCTCATCCAGATCTGCTTTAGTCAACTTCATGGACAACTAACCAACAACTACAACTACTATTACAACTACTACTACTCCTACTACTAATGTTCACCTAGGTGTATGTCAACACCAACAGACAAAAACAATGATTAATACTAAGAAGCTAAGGGCTAAAGCTATTTCCTACATGCAAATTCAAGCGACTTTAGCCAGGTTAGTTCGGCTAAACTTTGGACCACTAAGTAGGTACTTAGACCAAACTTTTGGACTTAAGACTTTTGCCGAGCCATTTTGCCGAATGAAAACTTCGGACTTAGACCAAAGTTTCCAATCAGTGAAAGGCTTGGCAAAATCACTCCACTTTTTGGCTAAACTCTGAACTTAGACTAAACTTTAACTCAGCGAATTAGCTCAGAGAAAGTCATAGTCAAAAGGCATAAGTCAGCCAATGCTCAGCAGCCTACAGCAAGGAGAATGAAATGAAATGAATGTCTATTAATCGCTCAGTAGATTCTAGTCATTGGGTCACTATACTTGGAAATAAGTAGTCGATATTTATCATGCTTGTCAGCTTCAACAATAATCATCAAGCTATGGTTACAATACCTTGATGCTGTGCTTGTAGATATAGCCAGGGCTTGAGAGGTTGTTGCGGCGCTTGTCAATCTCCTCACTGAAGATGATAATTTGCTCAAAGAGGAAAACTCGACGTTCCTTCCTGTCCTGTGGTCTAGTGGATGTGACCGATCGGTTGCTGGCTTCAATTACCTGCAGTGTGTCTTGAAACAAAAGCTTGCCCTGCGCCGTTATCTTACCCTAGACACATCAACAGTAGCAACATTATTAACCGTAACAGTGATTTCCACTATGGCTGCAGCTGCACTGCATTGCATTGCAAGCGATAGTGATAAATAACCAGCATGTGTAGTTGTAAAAATGCTGATAGTGTTTCTATATCTATCGCAACGCTAAGCACAGCTGTAGTAAAAAATAATTCCCATCGAAATGACCTGAAAATATGTTTTTGCACGTGACAACAGCTTCTGCTGTAGCACATGTTAGCCATCGCAATTCTGTCCATCCATCTGTCTGTCTGTCTGTCTGTCACAAGGGTGCATCAGTCAAAAATGTTGCAAGCTAGAATCGCCAAATGACAGAGGGGTAAAGAAAAGTTGCAATTTTTAGCCAATACAGCTGCGCGAGACTGGTTGCGCCCTTTGGCAAGTGTAAATAAAACACTATAGATACTTAATGTCAATTGCTGAAATCGGTGAGATTAGATTTTGTTTGCACCGCGTCTTCAAACCAAACATGCACCACTGCCTAGCATTCCCCTTTGTGTTAGCTAGGCTTTTCTTGTTACTACTGCTATGACACGCCATGAAGTGCACTGGTGACGAGCTAGATATTTATCATTATTGCTTGCAATTCAGCCGTTGTGGAAATGCTACGCAACCCTTACCCTAACCCCAACCATAACAGCTTGCCGCATGCCATGCCTTATCCTAAACCAGCAATGAGACCACTGCTATTGCTGCTGCTACTGTTAACTGAATTTTATTCAGCATAATTACAATATGTCATAGACCTCTTAAAATAAGGACTGACGGTGGCTATTCTTAAGTCTGCGAACTTGGGTCCATCGGTATTTTAAATGTTTTTACTGTAACTTTGTCAAACGTGGTCCGTCTTCTACAAAATTTTGGACACAGTGTCACAGACAACATAAACAAATGTTTCAAATTTAGCGACTGTTTGATGTCTACTTTCTCGTCTGTGCATATATTGTGGCTAAACTGTACATCGGTACGTTTAGCCACAAATTCACATAAACTGGCAGCAATACTGCAATAGTGACCGCATTGATCATCGTCGCTATCCATTACTACTTAACCGAAAAGCAGATACTCCTTTACCATCCCACTGAAAACAGAAAGCAGAGTTAACCTGGCGGTTGGTTAGGTAATGAGATGGTTTACCACCGAGAACAGATCTGGAATTTCTTGATATTAGGCCGCGTTCACATAGACACAAGTACGGATTAATTTGATGTCACTCGCCGCCAAGTGTGGTCTGCGAGGCTTGGGCGTGAGAGGTCCAGGCCCACGGCCATTGCAAAAAACAACACCAACTTGCAGCCGGTGCCCATCGATGAGCTGATCGACAACTTGACATCGTCTTGCCGCTGTTTGCTGGATGACCTGCAACGTTTGCCTGAGATGCCGTTCAGATGTGGATAGTGTGTGGTGCCGCTACTTTGGCAGCCGCGTTTTCCGCGTGTCTTGGACGTTCGTCAGGCCACCAGACATTGTCGCACGTGACACACTGTTATGGTTTCCAGACATTCGTACACAGTTTGTCGTGACTTGCGGTTTTATCTGTGGAGATTGAGGTTTTTTTACTTATTTTTTTTACTTAGGCCACGTTAAAAAATTGTAATGTAACGTAGTGTAATGTAACATACATCAAAGCCACAGAGTCGCCCAACGTTCATCATGTCATTCGCCGCTTTTGGCACAACTTGCATGACGTGCAGCGCTTTTTGCAGCTGTCCACAGTCCTCCTCCAGCCCGGCGCGCTCCGAATACTTCAATATGTCCTGAAGTCATTGTCAAATACAGACAGATGACAAGTCAGTACTAAACCACCAGCTGCACTCTGCAGTGGTATCAACACAGTTCTTGCTAAACTACAGAGTGGGCCATAAAAAACGTGGCACTTTACTTTTGTCCATATCTTCGCCAATTAACGACCGATTTTCAAAATTCTTTCAATGGCACACTTTGTGGACAATTTGCAGTAATGTGATTATTATACATCCCACCACACTGTGAATGCGTCTATACACTACCTTGTGAAATATGAATGAAATATGCATACATAATGCTAATAACAAACAAACATTTTAGTAAAATTAAAAAAAAAACACTCAGATCAACATTGCAGTGAATGATCTGTATAACACTAGACTGTGTGGATCTAACACAGTCTAGTGTCATACGGATCATTCACCACAGTGTTGGTCTGAAGTGTTTTTTTCACTTACTTAAATGTCTGTTATTGTTGTTAGGGTTTAGGTTTTCTTACATTTATGTTTCATAAGGTAGTGTAAAGATGCATTTATGGTATGGTGGGATATACAATAATTACATTATTGCAAATCATCCGCAGAGTGTGATAGTAAAAAATTTTTTAATTGGTCAATAATTGGTAAAGATATGGACAAAAGTAAAGTGCCACGTTTTTATGGCCCATGCTAGGCAGGGTTGGTGGTTTCACAAGTTCAACTCCCAGTCAGGTCGCTATTAAGCGGTTATTACTTGGACAGGTAAACCAAAGACGTATATAATCAACACCAAAATCAACTCAGCCTTTATCCCTCCAGAGCAGGTAAATCAAGTACTGGCATGTCTGGCTGTTGTTAAGATGGGACACGTTCACCTGTGCTGGGTGGCAGGTAAAATTGTAATCCCATATGGCAGGTGAGGCTTCACAGCTCTGAGATACGTTTCTTATGAAGACTGAAGTGCTATACCATTTACCGGTGACCATTTGACCAATTAACCAATTATATCGTATCATACGCAGTACAAAACCTTGAGCATGAGCTGGTATTTCATGATGCGTTGTATCGGCTTAATGAGCAGGTCCGGCAACTGCAGACGATGCCCAAGCCTCTGCCTCAGTTCCTTCACAGACAGACACACAGACGCTGTGTCTCAAAAAAATCCGGACCCCTGATATATTTTTAAATAACTCCAACAATCCTGATTCAACATCAACAAATTCTAGCACAAAAAAAATTGCTGTATAGTAAGGAATTAATAACACTCGTTATTTGTGACAATTTTTGTACAGAGTACCAGCTGAGATTTTCCGTGTTTTCCGCAGCAGTCGTAGTAGAGGCTACTGCATGGCAACACTCCAACAAAGCAATAACATCAGTGACGAATTTCTAATTCTTTAAACATTACAATGCTAATACTTAATAAACTGGTGATTATCAACGTCATAAATGTCAAGCTTATAGCAGTTAAACTGCTGTCCCATTACTCAGACGTGGGCCCGAAGATGGTTTGTCATATGTGATGAATGTCTACAAATGCAAAGCAACATCACCAATGGAAAAGATGTCTTCGAGCCTGTGTTCGAGTAAAGCGAAAGCGGTTTAAACATTTATTGTGACTTCTGATTATGATGCTGTTAATCAACAGTTTATTAACGTAAAAACGTTTAACTATGTAACATTTCATCACTGATGTTGTTGCTTCTTTTAAGTATTACCGTGCAAACAGCCTCTACTGCAGAAACCACAGAAAAACCTCAGCTGGCACTCTGTTCGCAAAATTTTTCCCAAGTAACATGTGCTATTAATTCCTGACTACCGCTGGCATATCTCACCCAATCGTCAGTGAGTCAAAGCACATCTTTCTATAAAACCTTCTCCTGAACGGATTACTTCCTGGTCTGGCCTTCATTTAACCTGACTCTAGCGGCCTGGCTAGCACAGCTTTTATTTCTCATGTCACAGATGAACATAAGCATTGTACCTCAAAGTAATCGATGTACTCAGCTACGATGTATTCAGACTTGGGCTTGTTCTCACAGTACTTGACATACATGTACAGACGACGCTCCTACATACACAGACCAGCAAACAGTCACTAACTAGAAAGCAGTCATAGCCCGCATACCTCCGCCAAGACAATGCTGTTCACTAGGTGGCAGCACTATCTTCGGTTTGCCAGCGGTTCCCTTATGCCCCATTGAAAGCAATGGTAACGAAAATTTCAAAGTAACCCAGAATCCATGATTCCTTCCAGATCACCCCCAAAATTGAATCACTGGTAGCTTAGGCCATGCAAGACGTTCCCCCAAAATTTCAGAAAGATCCGTCCATAACTTTTCGAGTTATCTTGCTAACAGACAGACAAACAAACAAACAAAGTCTGGTAAAAACATAACCTCATTGGCGGAGGTAATTACCCGCACTACTACTATCACTGCTGTTGCTGCTATTGCTACTACAGTGTCCCATAAAAACAATCCTCAACATAATCGACTGTAACCTGAAGAGCATAGGTTATAATAGCTTTGGTATGAATATTCTGACACAACTGGTCATCAGACGACCTTTCAATTTCCCACCTCACCTGAAGTCTACTTCTACACTACTTCGGAAATGCATAACAAGTGAAATATGAACTAAAATGAACCAAAAAGTCAATAAATGTCATCTCTCCAGATCTGTGGGCCCAACAATGTCAAACGATTACAAGGTTTGACTGTCATGCAGCTCCAGTCACCGTAGCCACAGTTAGTCGGAATAGAGGCGCTCTTTTTGATTTGTATCCCAAAATTTGGTGGCCTTCCCCTGGACTTACAGCGCCCGGCGCCCTCACGTTGGGTTCTGCCCCAAATTTCTAGCTGGTTCTGGTTCTGTTTTGCCCGGGTAGTGCTACCAGCACAGCTATTAGTCTGACAATGACATGTAACGTACATATCGTAGGAATATGCCGGCAAGCCTGTCAGGTTCATCAGCACATTTCTTCAGTTCACGCTGAAACGTCCTGCAGCAAAAAAATCCGGTATCAAACCATCGCCTATACCCTACCCTTTCTCCCCCCCCCTGAATAAATCTCAACTGAACTCAGCTATGGAATGACCCAACAATCATCTAGTACTGTCAGGAAATTTGCAAAACGTTCTAGGTCGTTCCATTCCCGGGTTCAACTCCCGGTCAGGTTGCTGTCAAGTAGTTACTACTTGAATGAGTGACTGTCTGTGGACAGCAGTGTTTGAATTGCCGAGGGGGGTTAGGGAGTTGAACCCCCAACTGTTTTTTAATGCCCCTAACACACTGTCAAATTATGTTCTGGGGGGTCAGCTATATACTATATACATAGGATTTATATCACAATTTTGGTTGGGTTCCGACCGTCGAAAAGTTCACCCCCAGCCAATTTTTCACAATTCAAACACTGGTGGATAGGTATAACCAATGCCAATGTCAACTCAGCCTTCCATCCCTCAAGGGCAGGTAAATCCAGGGTTTCCACTCTTATACCAATAAAAAATTCCAGTACTTTTCCAGGACTTTCCAGGACCACCATGACAGTATTTCCAGGACCTTTTCCTGGTGCATGAATGTTTGAGTATAATGAAAAAAGTACGTATTTAAGTGAAGGAAGAAAAAAAATTTCTGAACTGTTGTATGCAGTATTTAAGTAAGCAACAGTCAACAAATCTGGGTGATATACTATTGCTGCTTGGTATGTAGCCAGCTGCCTAAGTCAACTCAGCTTTCCATCCCTTTGGGGTAGGTAAATCCAGTACCAGCCTATCTGGCTGGGGTTAAGGTAGGGCTCGTTCACCTGTGTTGGGTGGCAGGTAACACTGTGCGATCCCATACGGCAGGTGACGCTCCGTAGTCCGTAGCTCTAAGATAGGTTTCCAATGAAGAGCTATAGCACTTAACCATTCTACAGTTAACCTGTCTCGCTGGGATATGTATATAGCAGGTACATTATACATACTCTCGGTGCCAGTCGTAGATCTGATGAATGTTGCCGAAAACAATCTTGTCCTTGTTCTCCATCCCAGCAGGCATTGCAACTTCCTGTGTCGGTATCAGCTGCATGTAGCCCTACCAATCACACCCAATAAGTTAGCCAATCCACCCATCATCCTCATCATCATAACATGCTTGTAGTGCACAGATACACAGTTAAGACAGGGCATCGCACAGAATAAAAGTCACAGACAAAACTGTTTACCGGTACTAAAACATATCTAGTTAGCATTAGTAAAAAAAAAGAGTCTTTAGATGCTTTAAAAAAACGTAGCATTGGAGACAGATCTTAGTTCATTGGGTAGATCGTTCCAAGCGTTGAAGCCTGCGAAAGTAAAAACACGTTCTCCGAACTTAGTAGATGAATGTGGCTTGATGTGGTCGGTGGACGATACTAAACGCATACCAAACTGGGCAAGTCTCTGAAGCACGTAGTACGAAAGTGAGTAAAATATCTCGTAAACCTACCTCAACGATAAGACCGAGATCTCTGACATAGTCCTTCTCTGTCTCAATCAGCTCCATTATCACATATCTACAGAGACACACAGGGACACACATAAAAGTAAAAAGTAAAGGCAAAGTCTCTGTAAATTACCGCTATTACTCCTCAAATATTGGGGGAGGGCATTTGTGATATTGAAGCGAATGTGTACCCACCCCTGTTTCATAGAAATCACACACATGATCATACGCAGAGATAAAGAACGATAAGCTGCTATATCAATCAATCAATACATCAAGCATTTATGTGAATCAGGCACAAGGACAACACAGAACACAGATATTAGACAAGGCGGTAGCACACAGTGAGTTGTAACTGACTGTCGTTTCTGGAGGTTTCTTGCTGTGACGTCATCGCCACCGTCATGCACGACGTCAGCGTCAGCAGGCTCTGCATCATCAGTCTCAGTCTCATCAGCTGCTGTGTCTGAACTACCGAGGACCAGCTTATCACCGCTTTCCGGCGACACCAGTCCCTACAGCAACATCAACCCAGGTGAAGTCAACAAACATTACAATAAATACACCCAACAGACAGACAAATAGACAGACAGATAGACACAAGTGAAAAAATGACCAGGGGGCCACATTTTTTAAACTTTGCTAAGACATTTTGCAAAAACCTACCTATGTAATATGATTTAGGAATTTCAAAGAAGCTTTCTTTTTCCAAATTTTCGATGCCTTTCTTTGCAGCAACCCAGCAATGTAACGAAGGTTAAAGGCTGTCTATAACTCTTCACACAGGGTCATGCCTTTTTGTCTTGCCAACAGATGAAGTCAACAAATACACCAAACGGACAGACAGACACAAGTGAAAAGGTGACCAGCTTCCTTCAGCTCAACCGAAGTAATGATAATGAAGTGCACTGCATTTAAAGGTAACAATATTGAAACAAAAAGCTCAGCTGTTGCTAGGGTGAGCGGACCATATCGATATATATAAGAAGCTCAGCGTCTGACTTCCGAAGGCAAAAAGAAAGCAATATCCTGAGTGACTACTGTCCCATACATGAGGTAAAGATGCTCCTATCGAACGCCACAATCAAAGCTAAAAATATGATACAGTAATTCGGCACACGGGATGGCTGTAGGCAGCAACTTTGCATTCAAAATTGCAACCAAACTGCTGCAGATAGAAACACGATTAATACTGACAGCCTATAGGAACTTGTCACTGCCCTATCTCACAGTACCATCACCGACCCCCTACAACGTACAGTTTAGTGCGACAATACATGTGTTACTGATGACACACTGTGTCCAAAACTCAAACCAATGGTCAGCCAATAGAATCAGTATACCTGGACGTGATCAGTGGGTGACGTAGGCGTGTCAACATCAGCGTCAGCCTATATACATATGCCATCAACATCATTAATGCCTGTTAGCCAGTGATGAGCAGCTGGGGCAAAACTGCCCTTTAGCTATGGGAATTTTTTTTTGTCTAAAAAATTTCCCCCTAAAACTCAGAATTTGAGGTTGAAACCTCCCCCAATTCTGGACATGTTAAGGGCAAAATCAAAATTCTGAGCACACATAATCTTCTCTGTCGGAAGTGTCGGAAATTTGCCAGAATGTTTGTCGAAAAATTGCAACTTTCTGCCCCACCTAGTTTTTACAAAAAAAGCCTAGCTATCGCAAACGGGAATTCGCAACAGCGATGCATGTTTGAAAGCCCAGTAAAACAAAGTCTAAGTCAGTCACCAAAAGGTGCCAGACGACCGACGACAAATTTCTTTAGTGTATTACTCATACTCATCAAAGGGCATGACCTATCTCGCTCAGCCATTGCCGTATCAGCTAAAAACCGCAAATTTTGCCTACCCACCTTTCATTTTGCGCCCTCAGTCGGGATGACTCCTATCGAATATATGGAAAGTTCACGGATTCTGAAACTAGAGTCTTCTGGGCAGCCGACGTTGAAAATTTGGTGATCCTAGCTTGCACCGTTTTTGACCGATCCACCCGTGTGACCGACGGACGGACAGACAGACAGAATTGCGATGGCAAAGACGCACTACATCAGTAGCTGCTGTTGCGCGTAAAAACACAATGGCGTTTCAATTCACAGTCATATCAATAGCAACAATCAGAACCAAGTGCGTTTCCGTTGCAGAAAACTATGTCAAAAAGTAACAAAATTATCATGCATATATCTTTTGCGCAACCATGTCAGTCTGCAAACTTTTTGAATGCCTCTCGTATACGACGACTTGATAGTGTAACGATTAGGGTGCTGCATTTACGATCAAGAGGCCATTGGTTCAACTCCCGGCTTGGTTGATATCAAGTGGTTACTACTTGGATGGGTAACTGTTGATGATCGGGTAAATCATCTCAGTATATAACCAGCCACCAAGGTCAACTCAGCCTTCCATCCCTTTGGGGTAAGTAAATTGATTTCCAGCATTTAACGCCATGTATGGCAAAAGTTGAGAGGAGCATTCACCTGCATCAGGTTGCAGGTAACACTGTGTGATCCCATATGGCAGGTGACGCTCAGTAGCTCTGAAATGGGTTTCCTATAAAAAGCTCTACCATTTAGCCACGATAACCATTATCAGAGTCAAACCTGCTGCAGCTGTAGATCAATATCATCCGGGGCACACGTTGTTGGTGGTCCTTGTGTAGTACCAGCGCTAGCTACCAGCTGTCCGTTAGGCACGTCTGCTGCTGCAGCTGCTGGGGATGTGGGAGACTGTGTTGATGACGTCACACTGACGTCAGTGAACACCAGATCCTCAAAGCCGCCGCTGGCGACAACGTCCACCGGAGACAAGGAATTTCTCTCCTAGAATCAACCAGTACTAACCCGCTATTCCAAAGATCCACTGTGCAGATATGCGTCACAGTGCTAGGATCAGGTTTAGTGGGAAAAGTGGACCTACAGAATAGTGGACCTCTGGAACAGCAAACCCAAATCCAATCAAACAGACCATTTATCAGAGTTGAAAAAAAACATTTCAAAAAAGCCCAATACAATGGGTTTATTCTAGAGCTGTTAAATTAATGCGTTAATTAACACGTTAATGCGTTAATAAATTAATGCACGTTGATTTTTTTAACGCGCGTTTAAAATATTAATGCACAAATTTATTTAATTTACTAAATTCTGTGAAGCAAAAGTTCCAATATTCTGTTAAACTGCAGTTATTTGACAATCAAATGAATTCAAGTAACTAAACTGTAGTTGCCGTTCCATCACTACTATAAATAAATAT
>Ga0209671_1003396_pt1 | contig 15294 bp, 9 predicted proteins | sample WorMetHERISLAND2_2_FD_187401 | JGI IMG/M metagenome (GOLD analysis project Ga0209671, IMG submission 187401) | Marine gutless worms symbiont microbial communities from Max Planck institute for Marine Microbiology, Germany - Olavius geniculatus... | ecosystem: Host-associated > Annelida >... | reverse complement strand
GTTCGAAGGCAGCGTTGATGTAGCGTCAATAGCAAATAGAAAGCGGCATTAACCCTATAGCATTTAAACGCTAGCGTTCATGTAGCGTTGACGAGCGCATGGAACAAGAGATTCAGTGACCTCGTGTAGCTGGTCAGAGGGTCAGGGAGGCGAAGCCACCCTGAAGCTGAAGCACTTTTGGTTTTTAGACGTTCAATGGAAGCCGCAAATTTACCCACTTTTGTAAACTATGATCCGTGATGGACAGACGGACGGACGGACGACAACCCACATGTGACAACAGCTCGACCGTTACTAAAGTACAGTCAGCTAAAAATCAACGCACATGGGTAAGTTTACTAAATTCTGTGAAGCGAAAGTTCCAGTATTTACCTTATATCAAATTGCAGTTATTTGCAGTGGCATTTCTACCCCCTTAATATCTGGGGGGCATGGTCCTATAGCGAGCGTGGTAGCACAAACCTATAATGGGATCTGAGGGCAGAGCTCCCAACGGGATCCAGGGGCAAAGCCCTTGGTGAGGGGTCAGGGGGGAAAGCCCCGCTGAAGCACTTTTGGTTTTTGGGCATTCGCTATTGACGCTACATCAACGCTACATGAACGCCAGCGTTCAAACGCTACAGCGTCTATAATCAACGCTAGCGTTTAAACGCCGTTTAAACGCTAGCGTTTAAACGCCATAGCGTCTATAGCGTTAATGCCGCTTTCTCTGTGTACACGAGGTCACTGAATCCCTTGTTCCATGCGCTCGTCAACGCTACATGAACGCTAGCGTTTAAGCGCTATAGCGTCTATAATCAACACTAGCGTTTAAACGCTATAGCGTTAATGCCGCTTTCTATTTGCTACTGACGCCACATCAACGCTGCCTTCGAACGCTGCAATCAACGCTAATATATCACACGTGCAGTAGTCGAGTCTTCTGACAACCATGGCACAAGCGACGGTCCTAGCAGCGTACAGCAGGTGCTCTGAAGATAACACCGAAAACTATAAGTAGCGTAAATGACAAGCCCTAACAGATCATGCATTTCAACAAGTAGAGTTTACCCTTACCGAACATACAACCCTCATTTCTGTGCGACATTGCAAAGTTAACAATTAAAGATTCATGAAACCTTTGGACCTACTATACCATAGAATTTTAAAATCTTGTTTGGCATTTTTGCAAAGATTCTATGCTTTACTGCTTGTGGATTAAAATCTTAAAAGTGTTTTTTAAATTTAACTTTAAATATGTTTAAAATTACTATAAATTGCGTTACACTTTATTTTAATAACAGATATGTTAAGCCTATAAAATAAAATATTTTTTGTTTTATTTCAAAAAATTTCTAGGGTTTTTTGCCATTGCAACTGTTTTGTGTCCCATGTGTGTCTAGTTGAGAATTGTTGTGGCAACGGTTGTAAATGAAGAAGCTTTTTTGTTTATTAAAAAGGAATTGTTTGAGTTGTGTGTTGCGTTATGATGCCCGCGGGAGGAAAAAAGGAAGGCGAATCGAGCGGAGACGAGAGCAAAAAGCGTGCTGTAAGCCCCGCTACCGATAACAACGATTCCGACAGTGTCGACGGTGGCCGGCGAAGTCGCCGGAAGAAAACAAAAGTGTCGTCGGTGTGTTTGAACAATTTGTGCACTAATGCCGCGTGTAATTGTGTTCTACCGTCACCTGTCTTGATTGTCTAGTTCTCACTGGGATTATATAAGAAAGCCTTGCGCTTGATTCACACAGAGATGTAATATATGTTAGTAAGTAAGTAAGCAAAACGTAATGTATGATGTTATTGACCGTGCGCACGCACGGTCCGATGTGGCGCAAAAAATGTTACAGACGTGCACGCTACAGTGTGCCTGGTCTCTGTCCATTGAAGTCGAGGTTAACTTTCGTGCCTGTGTATGTTCTGAACTTCTGAAGTGGATTGGATGACATCTTGTTTCTTCTTCTTCGGCGTATGGTCGAACTTCAACAAGTTGAAGACTCCTGACCAGTTGACATTAGGCCTACGTCATCTAAGGATGTACACCATCATTGGTTTCTTGGCCGGTGGTTTGTCGTAGTAAAGATTGACATTAATTGAAACCGAATATCAGCTACCTCCCAAACCATCCGATTATCCCTAAGTGACCCAAAAAGTTATTAAACGTTCACATCCTTTAGTTGATCCTGTGGTTGATTATTGCCAATAAGCCAAACGCTAAACTGCACTATTTATTATGTCTAATGCTGCAAAAGAAGTTGATTATAAGTATGCTCTTTGATCGTGTGTGGTTTGCACATGATAAATAACACTTTGCGACTGCATATGGACAGTGCGTGTGTACGGTAAATATAATCATTGAAACGTAATTTGTATACCGGTAGTGCATAATGTGTGCCGTACCTAAGTAGGATTACCCCAGTAGACTTGCTGTGCTGTTTCTCAGTTGTCTTCCACTTGCTTGTGATTCTTGATTTTGACGTTCATAACCTCATTACTTATCTGGTGTACAGGTTGAATACCCTGAAGCTGCAAATTTGTCTGAAGATGAGCATTATATATACATGTCGGACGAAGAGAGGCTCGACAAGCAAAAGGCGAATGTGGTGCCACAAACGTCGGCAGCTGGAACACCAACACAGCCGCCAGCTGAGGCCGAGGAAGAGGAAAGTGAAAATGATGATCCCACAAGTAACGGAGGTAGCATTTTTTTGTCTGGTTCAACATTCATCGAATTTGCAACAAATTTTTTTTATAGAATTTTTATACAATAAGTAAATTGATGGTGTATGCTGGAACTTCTGTTGTTGCACTTGACAATTAATTTTCACAAACAAAATAGCATTTTTGGAATATTGTATTTTCGATTAATAGTGAACAGAAACGTTTATCATTTCACATCTTGATGCTGGGACTCGATGCCATTTAATTTGAGGGCACTTATTGGGTACCTGGGTGTATTATTTTGTAAAACTTAACTTTTGACTTTGCTTGAATGCTCATTGCTTAGTGTGTTAATTTAAACAAACTCTTGGCCTAGTCCTAGTGACTCTGCACCTCTGTTTTGCTCATACTGTAAGTAAGTAAGTAAGTAAGTAAGTAAAATGTAAATTTATATGGTGCATATTGTTAAATTAAGTTAAATTGACTTTTATATAGTGCCAAGTACTATATAAAAGTGTTTTCATCGAATGAATGATATATTGAAACAAATAGGAAGCTTTACTTTGTTGTGCTAGGCACATACAGTGTAGTGGACTAGAGTTTATATTGATTTGTTGCTATGCTGAAGATATTGATAAAAATTAATGAGATTTCTTTTCTTTGGAAAGAGGAAGTTGCTAGCGTTGTGTCAAATTGTTTTTAGGACTAGAAGGTGCAGCTTTTCAGAGTCGCCTTCCATATGATAAGTTGACAGCCACAGAAGCATCTTGCTTTCCTGACATTGCACAGAGCTCTCCACAGACACAGAAGTTGTTTCTTTACATTCGAAACCGACTGGTTGGCACATAATACTGATTATAATTAACTTTCATTTACTGTACAGTTTTTTGCGCACTTTTCTTTGCATTTTTAGAATAAACGTTGTGTGATAGTTAAAACTAGTTGTTGGTCGTCAGTGTAAAGATAGATATACTAGTAGGAAAGATAGAGAGTTTGTCAGTACTTAGCACTACAACAAGTGGTTAAAGTATCGGTGGATGCAAGGGAACTTTTCCCCACCTCTAGTTTTTAGTCCAAAGCCTGCTCTCTTTTCAAGTTCCCAATAGATGCAGCAAAGGGCCCAAAACCACCAACGAGGGCCCAAAGCCAAACTAGCATTTCCCCACCTCTGTATTTGTGCTCTAACCAGTAACCACTGACTACGACAGCAGTGAAGATTATTTTTACGCATCATTCAGAGAAATTATAGAGCTGCTGTGGCCTAATGTTATCTCACTAAGTCACAGTGATGACTTGAAACTGATGTTCTTAATCTTACGATTGAGCAATTATGTGATCAGCTGAAACAACGAGGCAGTGTATGGAAAGTGAAGAGAACAAACTGACTTAAGCTGCATTTTGGATGGCCTAACTAACATGAACAAGTTAAGTGTGCCATAGATAAATATATTATAAATATGCTAACGATAATAATAGTTTTAATAATTTTAGCTAATAGTTTTAATTTCTGCTGATGGCATGGCAGACGAAAAATTCGAAAGAGTTTTGTTTTGTTGTATTGAGGCAGTGTACTAGTAAATTTGTTTTTCGTGCTCAGGCATAGAGTATCTAATTAGCGTATTTATAGTATGCTTAACTATGAACTAACACTAACATGTTAAATGCAAAGTCCAAAATGCAGCTTTAATTGTGCTTTACTGTGTGTGGGATGCTTAATGCTAAGTTATGTCCGATGTCTGGCAGCTTCAGTTGTGGCTGGAGAATCCGATGTGTCAGCTGACGTTCAAGAATGCCCTGCCAAAGATCGAAGCACCCTACAACAGTGAGTACACCCTGACTCTTAACAGCACCGACACTCTGCAGCAAGAATGATTTAAGAAAATCGTTAATGATTTTCACAGCTGGGTTGCGACTGAGGTTAATATAAGAATTATTTTTCCTACTGGTCAGAGAAAAGTACAAAGTGTTGTGGGATTGGAGTTGGTTAGAACAAAATGCATACTAGAAAATCATGAAGTCTGTAAATATGAAGTACAATATGTAACATTTAAAATGATTTTGTAAACCTGTATGATCATTTTTATGATGCCCATTACTTTGGCTCTGCGTTTCGATATAGTCGGTGAAAATACTGGTATGTAAAATTGTTTGTGGTTAGAGGAAAGAGAGAGGTTTTGTTGTGGTACATCGCTAGAAATCTGGATGAACTTCGATATGACATAGTTAGTACTGTTTTTTAGCCAATCGCACAATAAGTAACGGTTGAGCTGTTGTCGTGGTGTTGTTCGTCCATCGTCCGTAACGGATGTATTGTGGCTAACTGGTAGAGTGTAGGGGAAAACTTTTTGCACAAATTGCCATGGGCCTTAAACTTGGGCGTGCAAAATTTCAGTTATCTACTTTTAGGGGAACATTTTTAAATTGGGGTTGAATGGACGGGAGTAGGAAAAATGTGCATTTTCCAATGGAAAACTGGCCATATCTCGGAAACGTTGAGAGATAGGGCCTAGTTTACTACTGATACCAATAGAAAGTAGCATATGCCCGGTCAGATTAGATGGAAATCATCGACCTTGGATGACCTTGAATGTCAATACATGCTATTGTGGCTAAACGGTGTGAGATGACAACCAGTATGATCAGCTAACCTAGCGACAGCAGGTCTTCTTGTATGCATTGATGTGATGAAGCAGAATGTCTGTGATTTTCAGGTGACGGGCCTCTGGTAATGAGAGTACATGCATATCTCGAGAGACATGGACTTATCAACTTTGGTGTATACAAGAGAGTCGAACCGCTGCCTGGTTGGTTTATTTAGTTTACTTTCTATGCTGCTTCTGGTGACAGTTATTGCATTTGTCATGTTTATTATGTGAATAGTGATACCTGTACAGTATGCATAATTGCACGTTTATTAATTAGTCATTATGTCTGTGTTATTCTGTACTGAATGCAGAAAGAACATTGCAAATTCTATGAAGCTCAACTTTACGGTTTCAATTTCACTGCGTACCTTATACATATTTTTTTGGCTTTTCTGTCTTTTTTGTCGCAACCGATCTTCCCGTGCATTTTCTGTCACATTTTTATAGGTTTTTTGACAGAGTTGGGTCACTAAGTATCAGTGATAGTGTTGTTACGGTTTCACACTGGCTGAGATCGGTCGGTTTCGGTTGGGTTTTGAGAAAAAACCGTGGTTTTGGTCGGTTTCGGTTTTTTGACCACCACCAAAACCAGCTGCAGACGTCTAGTGATAACGGGCACACCCGCCGCTAAACGCAAACTGCATGGGTGGTCGAGCGACAGCGCATTGCTGATGAGGAGAGGGGGAGGGAGAGAGAACAGATAAGACAGACCCACGGTGCCCGGTGCCCGCTAATGATTAGTTCACTGGAGTGGAGGCACTGCTGTAGATACACTGTTGTTCCGTTTCACCCTTGCCAATTTGCCGTGGTCGATAGATTTGACTGACGTGACGGGGCAAACGGAGACGTGGCATGAGGCAAACTTGCATTATTAGGCCTAGCGATGCAGTATGAATACTCTTCAGATCGAGTGAGCGTACAGTGACTGACGTCCATCCGTCGATTAAGCATAAAAGCAAGTGGTGTCTACTCACACCTGTTAGTAATTAACTCTGTTCGTGCAATCGTGCTGCAGGCCAGTAGACAGGACTTCAGTTTACAACTGCACCCCGTAGGCCTACCGGTGACTACGTAAAGCCAGAGACACACAAACCGCACATCTAGTGGGTTGTGCCCAAACATTGCCGTCGTTGTGCGTCAGCTGCTGGGTGTGCCCGCTACCTTGCTGGCCAGGGAGCGACTTTTCTTGAAAGTCGGTGACATTATAACGAAAAAACGCAATCGCCTGGAATTGTCTAGAGCGCACAAGATCATTTTTCTTAAAGAGAATCTGTGTTCTTAATAGGAGATCGGACAGCGATAGGAGAGCTGCGTTAGGACAGCAACAATAGAGTATGAAGATGATTAACGTGTCTGGTTTTACTGCTTGGTTGTTTGGCTTATTATATTATATTCTATGACCTATGTCACTGTTTTACTGAAATACTATTTATGAATAAATGTGACAGACGCGCATTAGCAGAGGGAAACCAGCATTAAAATAGCCAAAAGAAATTATTTAGAAACGAAAATATGTGATAGGCCTAATTTTAGAGCAACTATATAAAATCAAAAGACATCCAAGTAAAAATGACCGCTTAAGAAGATTAGTGCCGTCCTCATGCATGTTAGACTATCAGGATGCAGAGCGTAAGGGGCAGTGAGAATTAAATTGACCGATAATTGCTGGGCAAACCTATCCATCCGTTTAAGATTACTACACGGCTTCACGGAGAGACATTTGCACTTAATTAGCTATTCGCCGGCGGTGAGTCTAGACCACTGTCTGCCTTCCCTACACCACTCATTCATTCAAATCTTACAAGTTTCACCGTGCCCCTTTACGCGCATGGTTCGACGCCAACGGCTATCTGAACTTTGGTGGTATAACACCCGCGGCAAGACGATGCGGCCGGGTTGCGGTGCGGCGCGCCACTCATCTCGCCGCCGGCACAGTCAAGACTTTAGAGCTGGGCTAGTTCGAAATCGAAAAACCAAAACCATCAATAGGGAGCCTAAAACCGCTTTTCCAATGCGGTTTGGTTTTGCTAAAAAAACGCGATTTTGGTGCCGATTTCGATAAGCCTAACAACACTAATCAGTGTTGTCAGTCAGCTTTGCGGCAGTGCTAAAAACACGTCAATAAAAACTATTATGCGCCAACTACACTGTTTACTACATAAGCTGGAGCCAGCTCACTCCATTTACTTGAATACAGGGCATATTATGTTGGCCGAACAAGGTGGCCATCATTGAGGCTCATGAACTTATTGTATATGAGAAATTTGAGCTAATGCTCACTAGACGCGCGAAAGCCTATATGCAGTTCCGGTTCAGTAGTTTGGATGAAAATTGGGGTGTTCAAGCTAAGTTAATATACAAATACCAAATTCTCTATCTGGATTGCATAACTATAGTAGCGTGGCGCCACCTTGTGAATGATATACACTTGTGTCGCAGTTTAAAATCGTCAAAAAATTCACAAAACCCCCTATTTTGGCGTTCAGGGTCATTTAAGGTCAGCGAAATCGGCACTAATCAAGAGCCAGTGTACGACTTCTTATTGGTGATTAATAGTAACCTAGGCCCTATCTCGCACTGTTACTGAGATACAGCGACTTATTGGTCAAAAATCGCAAATTTTGCCCACCCACCGTCTCATTTAGCGCCCTCGTTCGGGATGACCCCTTTTGAATTTATGGAAAAGTTTTATGGTTTTTGAAACTAGAGTGTTCCAGGCAGCCGACAGTAGAGATTTGGTGATCCTAGCTTGCACCATTTTGACTGATACACCCGTGTGAAGGACAGACGGACGGACAGAATTGCGATGGCTAAGACGCGCTGAAAGCAGTAGCTGCTTTCGCGCATAAAAACTGAAAATAAGAACATTTTAAAGCAACTGCGATGTGAAATACACCCGTGCATGACACCATTAATGTATTACATTAGTTTAAATAGTATTGTCACTTGGTGGCTTGGTGGCTTAGCGGTTAGGATGTTGGATTCGCGATCGAAAGGTCCACGGTTCAATTCCCAGCCAGTGCACCACCAAGTAACAAGTTGTTCACATCTAACTGCCTGTGTAGATGCAAGTGGTCTAGTGGTTGGTGTCGACTCGTAACTGTCACGTGCGGTTCGATCTCGCTGCAGGTCATTTGCAAGCAACCTTGAGCAAGTTGCTAACCTACTTGTGTGCTCAGGCTAACTCAGCCTTCTGCCCTCCGTGGGATGGGAAATGAGTAGTAGCTTATGGGCTATCGTGTGAAGGCCTAGCGTGGCTGATTGGGGCGGTAGTATGTCTACTAACTGCAAACCGCCGATCCAGTTGTTCGCTTAGGTGAACAATGGATGGTCGTACAGAGTCATGCCAATCAGCTGCCACTTCCAAGATTGTAAAGCGCTTCTGGTCTTGAGTTTGTCTCATATAAGAGGCACTGCAGCAAGCACTGGACTTTACCTTTTACTGTACTGAAGTTCATGACTGATGTTGTAGTACATAAGCAGGGCAAAGTATTGGTGCTCGGTGCTGGCATTGCTGGGTTAGCAGCTGCTCAACAGCTTACATCATTCGGCATGGAAGTCGTGGTTTTGGAAGCACGTGTAAGTTCCTTACTCATTTGTTAGACTGTGATAATAATAATAGTAACTAGAAGGTGCTTGTGAGAGTGCATATCTCCACCAGTGTAAAAGTTTTCACAGGAGGGTGCCACCGTTCCTGCCGGTTGTGTATGACACGTGGAGATGATGATGAGTCATCGTGTACACAGACACATGGACCGACAGACACGCACGCTGACAGAACGACCAATCTCATAATCTTTTTCAATGTTTACTTCGTTTCATTGGTGGAGATAATAAAATGAAGCAAAATGAAAAAAATGTGTTGCAGGCAATAGCTGGGTTACATAAAATGTGAGGCAAAAAATAAGAAAAGCGTACAGTACACCACAGTTAGGCCAAAGTAAAATTGTACAAAGAATATGGTAAAATTTCTACTTTGCTCTGAATGCCTAAAATACAGAGGCACTGGTTAAAGGGTGTGTATAGCTTTTCGTAGAAAACCCATCTCATAGCTGCAGAGCGTCAACTGCCATATGGGATCACATGGTGTTACCTTCCACTGAAGGGTCGAGACAGGTGAATGCACCCTGCCATAACCTCACTCAAGCAGATAGGTGTAATGTATAATAATGACTCTCATATAATAATGAATACCCAGTCGTTATTATATGTTTAATTTACACCCCAGTCATTATTTATACCCATTCAACTATTTTCAACTATGAACATGTACTGAATAAGCAAGAATATTATGCTGAATAAGTGGCAACAGCAATTTAAAAAAACATTGTTGGTCACCATAATATCACACAAAGAGTTAATATTATACAAGGGGAGTAGAAATTATACATTATACTTATCTGTGGTTGAGATGCATGACTGAGTCTTGCCAGTTTGACATCTGATTCCATTAGGACATTGGGAAGGACATCTTGCCAGAATTTCTGCAGTGTGCTAGAGATAAGCCCGTGTCTTATCTACACCTCCCTCATACTTGTATCATTAATGACTATGCCTACTATGACTGCCTGTGAATAGTTTATGCGGTACTACTTTAGCAATGGCTTTTAGATGTGTCCTAAACTCTGTCTCGGTAGGGTGATGTATGATTCATTTGTTATCGTAGGATCGTGTCGGAGGTCGCATAGCCACATTTCGCAAGGGCAACTATGTCGCTGACCTTGGCGCTATGGTTGTCACAGGCCTCGGTGAGTTAATGTCGTAGAACTTATATGCCAGATGTTTAGTAGAAACGTTATGGTTCAAGATATGTGGTATTACTGCTCAGTAAATCTGTTCACCTATTTCGTTACATATCGCGATGTCCCACCAGGAGTTTGCCAACTATGTTCCAGATTCAGAACACGAACAATAGTCACTAGCTGCTTATGGCCAAGTGGCCATTAGCCTAGTGGTGACATGATAGTAGGCAAAACAAGAAATCTGAGCTAATGTTCATGAGATGCACGAGAGCCTGTAGCAGTTCCTGTTTGCAGGTAATCTTGGTCTGTATCCATCCATTTCGTCGCAATTCACTCTTTTGCAGCAAAAAAATTGTTAAAAAATCACCAAAACGCCTATTTTTAGGGTTTAATGTCATCAGTGTTGTCAATCTTAAGAAGCTTGTCGCCATTGCTTGTTATGTTAGGCAGCACGTCTGTGCTTATCTACAACCAATTTCACGTTAGACGAGCCAATTATGGTAGAATAACGCCTTTTAAGGGGGTGCTTTTTTTTCTTCCCCTCATTCGTGGTAACCCCTTTACTCAGTGGCATGAAATTTTGTCATGAGATACTGTATCCTCTAACCTATCGTATGGTAACAAGAAATTTGAACTAATGCTCACGGGACGCGCGAAAGCCTATATAGCAGTTCCGGTTCAATAGTTAAGCTGAAAATTGGGGTGTTCACGCTAAGTTAATGTACAGATACCAAATTCTCTATCTGGATCGCATAATGATAGTTCCGTGGCACCATCTTCTGAATTATATAGACTAGTGTCGCAACCCGAAATCGCCAAAAAAATTCATAAAACCCCCTGTTTTGGCGTTCAAGGTCATTGAATTCGGTGCCAATCGAGAGCCAGTGTACAACTTCCTATTAGTGATTAATAGTAACCTAGGTCCTATCTCACACCGTTTGAGATACAGCGACTTATCGGCCAAAAATCGCAAATTTTTCCCACCCCCCTCTCATTTATCGCCTTTATTCGGTGTGACCCCCTTCGAATTTACGGAAAAGCTTTGTGGTTCCTGAAGCTAGAGTCTTCCAGGCAGCCGATGGTGAAGATTTTGTGATCTTAGCTTGCACCATTTTGGACTGATCCACCCGTGTGACAGATGGACAGACAGACAGAATTGCGATGGCTAAGACACGCTGAAAGCAGTAGTTGCCTTCGCTGTAGCTGCTTTCGCACGTAAAACTCAAAGCCTTTATCTCACCTTGGCTTGGAATGCTACCGGGACATGACAAGACACCAAGACAGGACCAAGGGTTATATTAACGTATATGAGTTAAAATTTGCTTAGCAGCATTATTAGGGCACTTCTCTGCTTCTATTGGCTTTAGAATATCTACGGAATATAATGAATTTAGTTTATTTCACCACATTCAGTGACAGAACAATGGAGCAGACGAAACAATGTGCAGGAAGTTCAATAAATTTTTTAATATTTATGCTATATCTATTTGTTTTATATTTCACACCTGTTACTTTGTTATCTTTTTGTCTGTCTTTTCTACCTAGTTTTTGGGGCTACATTGGATGTACAAATGCGATGCTGTTCTGCAGGTGGAAACCCGATAACGATACTTAGCAAGCAGGTTAACATGGTGCTTCATAAGATCAAGCAACGTTGTCCTCTGTATGAAGGCAATGGAACTACGGTGATGTATACATGTGTTAATTGGTTTTTATTTTTAGGATTTGTTTGGATCTGCTAATTTTTATGGTTGTCACTCTGTGACTCATACACATTACACATGCATTTATTGCTTGAAAATATGCGGTGTTTCATAAAAAGGACCCCTTTTTTTTTTTTTTCATAACTCACTTAAATGATGAGCAATTTGCATAAAATTTTTAGCAGTTGTAGCTGAATAAATACTAATTCAACATGTTTTAACAAAACATGGCTGTTGATTCAATATTCTTTGCTAGTTGTGATGTCACGCTGACATTATAATGTGTCACGGGTACAAACAGGCTAATCCCAATTGGTGCTGCCAGTTGCTACCCTGCTTCAATTGTGAAAAATGTGGTTCGTTGGTGTCGAATTTTTAAAGTTTTACAGTTGCGGCCACAAAAACGTGCAAAGCAATCGAATTTACGTGTCTGTGGGGATAGTTGGTCTTTCACATGTTCGAGCAAGACAGTGCACTATCACACCGAGCTTGCAAGATGTTGAGTTTTTGGACCACAAGACGCCCGATTTCATGTTTCCATGTTGCTCAGTGCTGACACGATAAGCATTTTTCGTTGGCGAACCAGATTAAGTTCACCATCAAAGCAGGGTAGCAACCAACAGCACCAGTCGAGACTAGCAAGTTTGTACCTGTGACACATTATGGCATCAGCGTTACATCACGACTAGCAAAGAAGATTTAACCAACTGCCATATTTTGTTCAAATATTTCAAATTAGCATTTCTTCAGCTACAACTGGTAAAAATTTCATGTAAATTGCTCATAATTTGAGTAAATTATGAAAAAATAAAAAGGGGTCTTTTTTATGAAACACCATGTACTTTGCTCACAAGTGTGAAACATTTTGTTTCTGCTTTTATGCGGCATGTATTTTTTCAGCTTGCATTTTTTTGTTGAATTTATTCCAAGTAAAAATTTTGCGTTTAGTGTTGCTTTTGCTCATGCAATAAACATACAAGTTACTTTTATGAAGCTGTTGTGTCACAGTACCTTGAGAAATGATTTGGGCATGCAGTAGTGTCCAGAGTTTGGTGGTTATTTGATATCGTTATCGATCCAGGTACCGAAAGACAAAGACGAAATGGTTGAGCGGGAGTTTAACCGGTTGCTGGAAGCGACTTCGTACATGTCACATCAGATGGATTTCAATGCTTTCAATGGCAAGCCTGTTTCACTGGGACAGGCCCTAGAGCTTGTCATCAAGTTAGTTACTACACCTCGGTTTATTCGAATACTGCTTTACAATTTTTTGTTGCATACTTTTCGAAGAGCCTGGGATTTTACATTTTTTGTCTCTCAACCTAAGGTGTCAATTATGATGATGGTTATTATTATTATTATTATTATTATGGCACGGTTTTTGTTATTATTAGGTGGAGTCATTCTACTCAATTGATTCCGTCTATAGTTACATATTTTTTGTGATGTGGCCTCTCCTCCAATACGCAGCATTCTGAAATTAATGACTGTCTGGAGGATAACTGCGAAGATTATTAGAACTACCATTATCGTTAATTACATATGCATGCATATAATGGAGTTACAATTTTGTGTTTAGCTCGTTTTTTTTGTTTTGTGTTTTTGTAAAGTTTAAACTTTCTGTTTCTTCATTGTAAAGATTAAACTTACCGTTCCATAATTATGTGTTTGTGTGTATTCTGCCCATAGAGGCCATCCCCCAAATGATCTATACTGTGTCGGGCGGGACGTTAAACCCTAGTCACTCACTCACTAACTAACTGTCGGATGTCTATCACACTCGTGCATTTTACTTAAACCGGTCGACAGACTTAGATGCCATTTGGCATGTTCCCTGGTTTGATGCAACGACAAATTGTGTTAGATAGGCTCGGAGGATAACGGGAGATTTGGCGTTGAGCCATCCAACTAAAACTTGCAATGTGTTTGTTTGTGGCAACATAAATCAGTGATTACACATTTTAATGAATTAATTCAGTAATTGTTATTATTATTATCATTGTCGTTAGCTGTATCAAAATCAGCATAGGCTGGTCATTAACACTACTGCAGTTAACTCGATGAATGTTTATTTCTTGTCACTGTTAGTTGGCCGTGTTTTGCATATCGGGGTAGTGATTTTGCCGAATGATGCTAGGTATAGGGGAGAGATGGCATGATCCTTACCTTACCTCCAGGGTGGACAGGCTCTTACACCTGCCCAGCGCTGAGCGTATCAGCTCGGCCCAATGCGCATCCCGAATGTAACCACAAGGTTACAGGTAAAGGCTATAAAGCCATAGACGGCTATGAAGCCATAAACAGATGGCTGTAAAGCCATAAATAGATGGCTGTAAAGCCGTAGTTGGCTGTGGAGCCGAAAACAGCACAAAAGCACTGGTAACGTGTAGCAATCTGCTCTCACGTTTTGGTCAGCGCTTAGTCAGCTTCTTGCCTCCAGATTTTAGAAATCTTTCAGGTCATCGGTGCAAAGCCCCACCACCACGACAAGGTGGCTGACCACGGTGGGGAGATAGCATGATCGTGTGGCTGAAAAAATGCACGGCAGCCACGGCACGTTTGACTTAAGTCAACATTCCATCCTTCCTGGGTAGGTTCATCAAGGACTGGCCTGTTTAGCTGGGGTTATGGTGGGCACATTCACCTGTGTTGGGTGGCGGGTAACATTGTGTCATCCCATATGGCTGGTGATGCTCTGTAGGTCTGAGATTGGTTTATATGTGTATTCGCAGACTGCAGGAGAAGCACGTGTTGGAGATGCAGTGCAAGCATCAGCGCAACATTCTTGAACTTCAGGAGAAGCTAAAACACAACTTGCAGCAGGTCTGCGGCCTAATTTACAAAACATCGTCAGACAGTTCTAAAATGGTCATGAAATCATTGCAATTTTGTCATATCTTTGTCATAAGTCTACGGGTTACGATGTCGTAAGATTGTCGGAAAAATGTTGTATCCGAATTTTGGAAGCTGATTTTACAACATCATAACTCTCGCAATTTTGTCATAACTCCATAGTCGCTAAAAATAGCCAGCCAATCAACTGCCGTTACGTTGACCTCAACTGTGACCTCAGCCAATCGCGATGCAGTGTCACTGAGCTGGCAGCGCACGGCGCTGCACGCTGATTGTCCATTTCCACCATTGCCAACGGTTACCAATGTAAACAACAACAAGTGAACTCATTTCGTGACGATTTCACTGCCTGAAGTTACCGCAAACGAAATTTATACGTATTGTGGCACTATGTGATAATTATATACTAATAAAATATTGAAATAATTGCTGCATGCGTGACGTACCGTTGTTTGCACGGACAAGCACCTCAGTACCTCGCCGATCATATCAAGCCAGCCATCGAAGTTGCATCGCGACATCGACTACGTTCTGCCAACCGACACCGGCTAATTGTACCCCGCTGTTGACTCAACACGTACGGACGTCGGGCTTTTCCAGTTGCTGGTCCGACGGTCTGGAACTCGCTGCCAGATGAACTCAGAGATCCAGCGTGTGACATTGACAGTTTCAAACAGTTCTTTAAAACAATCCTGTTCAGTCAGTACTAGT
>Ga0209671_1003394_pt1 | contig 15297 bp, 13 predicted proteins | sample WorMetHERISLAND2_2_FD_187401 | JGI IMG/M metagenome (GOLD analysis project Ga0209671, IMG submission 187401) | Marine gutless worms symbiont microbial communities from Max Planck institute for Marine Microbiology, Germany - Olavius geniculatus... | ecosystem: Host-associated > Annelida >... | reverse complement strand
ATGTATATCTTGTGGTTGCGTTGTTAAAGTTGCGCTTGTCAACTTTACATTAAACGAATATATGATGATGATGATGATGATGATGTAACTGAACTGGACTGAAATGAACAGAGCTGACGTTGTTTAGCTTCTGACGAACAGGCCAACAGGCAAGCAGTAATGCATTACAGTAGGCACCGTCTAAAGGCGTTGATGTCTACATGATTACGCCCTGCTCGCCCATTGGTCAGTTCAATTAAGTTCAGTTAAGTTAAGTTCAGTTACGTCCTTCACAGTAGGCTTGGTTACACTAGCTGACCCGTATGGACCTACAGTATATAGTAGAAAGACTGAAAATGAAAACGTTCCACTTTTTGTGCCACCCCGTCTGACTCATTGGTTTGATACGAACAATGAGCGGCCACGGGCCGGGCAGTCGGCTGATAAGACGGAGAAGGTACAAGACGAGATATACACTGGTGGAAATGACGGCGAATGCAGACTGGAACTGAGCCCATCTTGCAGCCACCCACACGTCAATACAGCTGCATATAAACGTCAGCAAACTCAGCACCTACAGTAACAAACAACATCGATACCTCGTATAGTTACGCTGAATGCATTTATGTTTTACTGCTGATGTCGTTTTACGCGCTTAGCGCTCATGTGCTACTGCTGAGCGCGTATTAGCTACCGTATTTCGACCCGTGTGTCGGTCTGTCTGTCACGTACGGTCGATCCCGTTCTGATTCAAGCCCAGGTGAAATTGGGACTCGAGATTTGCACCAGCTTCACGTCTCTAGTTGCTTGGGGACAAAATTTATGCCACTGGGTGGAGGGATTCTCCTCGAACGGGGGTGTCAAAGAAAGGTACCCCCTGAAAAGTCGTTATTTTACCGCTATTGACTCGTCTAGCGTGAAAACGGTTGCAGATAGATACACAGACACAAACTAGTTGCTTATCATAACAAGCACTGCTGACGAGCTTTCCGAATGAGCCAACATCGATGACCTTGGATTTTGAATTCCTAAAATAGAAGGTTGTTGTGGATTGGCTGGAGATAGCCCAGGACAACCCGCGCATAATTTTCAACGTTAACAAAAATAGTTAACAGTGTATGTTTCGACCCTTTAAGTTCAAGGAGTCTTTCGCACGAGGGCATCAAATTTGTGTACTTCTTTCATAACGCACGACTTCTGCCGCTGTTGACTAATCTAGCATAAAAATGGTTGCAGATAAGCATAGACTTTTATCGTAGGCTAACTATCGCTGCTAACAACCTTTTCCTAACTACCAATATCGATGACTTTGAACGACCGTGAAATACGAAATAGGGGGTTTGTAAATTTTTCCGCTGTAAAAAAAAATTGACTATTTTTGGAGTCAAATGTGGTGTGGTATGTGGATATCATCGACTGGCATCGAGGAGGACGCATTGCATAATGCATACTCTGTCGCATTATATTTTTGACGTAAATTCTTAATCAGTGAGTGAAATTAAATGTTAAACTTGAAATGTCTGATGCTTACGTTCACCTTGGCGAAGATAATTAGCAACAATAGCTTACGATTTCAACGATTTTCAGTATTCCCGGGACGGTCTTGGCGTAATCGGGACTGAACGAGATTCTGGATCGTGACGGTGACGGCGTTGACTGCGGCTCATAGGTGATAGTCACTGGTTCAGATAATTTCGCGTCATCCATCTTCCTAGCTCCTTCTGTATCCCACAGGCACACCAAGACTCCTGCTGGCAAGGAACACTATAGGCCCCTAACAGATGCCCTGGAACCTATGTAAAAAAATTGAAACACTTTCAAAAATTCACTTAAACCAACAAATTCACAAAAACGACAGCATCAGGCAAACTGTTCAACGCATTTATGACTCAACACGAAAAGAAAGTACTTCTGACTTTGCTACATCTAATAACAACTGACTCCGTTTAGGCCTACTACAATTTTCCATGCGAATAAGAACGCAAGGAAATTTAAATGCCAATTTCCGCAATTATTGCAAAAAAGCCAAGTTATCTACATGCATTCGATCAACTAACTGGCAATGATTACATGCAGTACACTTAACTTACCGCTGCAGCTCCTTGATATCACTACCAGATGGCCACTGCATTCCTCGCAGTTGTGAATTGCTGATCAACTGAGTTCAACTCGCTAGCAGCAGCAGCAGCCGAAGCATCAGTGCTATGCCTACGAACCGAGAAGCGCCAAGTGTGAACTTTAAACGACTGATCCGTCTACAGTCCGCTATTAAATTGGACTGTACAACATTGTACGTAAATGCAAAATAAAACTAAAGATAAGTGCAAAATTATTTCACTGATGTACGTTGCTGTAAATTTGCAATAAAGTGGTTACTAAAAATGCCATCATATTTATAACGCGTCGTGCATTACATTTCCAGAACTTTTTTTACGTAATATCAGCTTAAAATAATCCGAGTTACTGAGTTACGGTAATTAAAGCTGGCGCCCTACGACACATATACGACGTGGTAGAATTTATAACAGTCAGTGTTTTTCCCAGTTGATTACCAATTTGGCCTCTAAAATAATTTCGAAAATCGGTCAATATTTAACAAAGCTATGAATAGAGCTGTCAAATTAACGCATTAATTAACGTATTAATGCGTTAATAAATTAAAGGGCATTAAAAAATTAACGCGCGTTAAAATAATTAACGCACATAGGTAAATTTATGTTAATTTACTAAATTCCGTAAAGCAACAGTTCCAATATTCCGTTAAACTACGGCTATTTGACAATTGAATGAATTCAAGTAACTAAACTGTAGTTGCCGTTCTATCACTACTGTAAATAAATAATTATTTTGACGACAGGCTAATAAATTTCTATGCTAGCTATGACAGCAGTTATTGTTGATTATACGTTAAATGTGTTTTAACTTTTATATTGTACAGGCGGGGCCCCCCAAACGTCGCGGAACCCGGAGTAACTTACCCACTCTACTCTCCCTCTCGACGGGCCTGGGTGCATTAATAACGCGTTGATTAATGCGTTAAAAAATTAACGCAGTGCGTTAATGCATTAAAAAGAATTAACGCTTTGACAGCTCTAGTTATGAATGTATGAAAATTAGACGCTGAGCTGAGATAAACATACTGTTTCTGGAACAAATGTTTGATTTCAGGCAACGTTGTCCCTGCGGTTGGCAGTTTGTCTGACTCGAGCAGTGAGAATATGGGACAGTTTAACAATGGACCGTTCTGCTGTTTAGCAGGTCCACAAATCTTTAGATTGCTGCTGCGGATCGGAGTTCAAAGCAGTCCGCACGCATTTCATATAGCGCTCACTTGTGCTGCTGAGGCTGCATGGCTTAGGCCTAAGTGTCTGTTGCCCGGCACAACAACTGCCAGCGCCCAGAAGTGCTTAACGGCACTGCAGGGCCGGAGGCGGCGCCTCGGAACCACACTGCCGGAGACTAGTAGAACTGGGTCGCTCTCAAAATTTTATTTTGATATCCAAACATTGTATTTCACAAGTAAGTTAGCATTAAGACTCTTGTCCAGTCATCCCGGCACCAACTGTAATACCATCTATACCTAGCTGGTATGCACAGTTTACTACGCGATTTTATGCAATCATCTAGAGTATAAGTTCAAAAACTTCAACCACAACGCTGACGTCTATAGCGAGCTCTCACAGATTTGTTGCGAATAAGTATTTCATCTGGTTAGCAGGTCTGCTGAATCGATCCGTTTACTCGACTTCTCATTTTTGGCGTATTTATCGTATTCAATGAAACTACTTAAATTTATTAAACTGAAAAGTACGAGTTCAGTAAAAAAAATCCACAAAATTACGACGTCATTTTTGACAGCGGCTTAGTGGTTATTTGACCGTGTCAAGTCAATTAATTTTAGACTTTAAAAATGCTAAGGCTAATGTCACGGAGATAGCAGAATTTTACATCAGTATAAAAAAATGAAGAAAACATAAGCCTATGTACCAAAACATTACAAAGTTTGTCTTAAGTCTAACAAAAAAATTAGCTGGGTACCACCACAACAAATATATCCAATCTATGTGTTTCATAGTCATACAATAATATTTACAAAACTCTCTGACAAAAATTGGTTTACAAAACCTGGATATCCTACAAACTGATGGTGACGTGCAATCAGTCACATATATAGCACATAAGGCTATTTTTTATTTGGCGACGACATAACTACTGACATGCAAATGTAAAACGTACTACACCTCACGAGTTCATCATTACTGGCGACTTTAATATACAGGGTGGGCCAAAAAAACCGGACCTGTTTGAGTGTTGATAATTCAGCGACGGTTAGTTGTAGAAGGAAGTGTAATACGTCAAAAGTTTCAGAATGCTGTAAAGAATAAATGACAAATTTGCATAATGAAGCATTTGAATATTCTTTGCCTAATTTGCATAAATATTTGTCAACTTCGAAATTCTGCTAAATTTGACTGTAACACATGGATTTAGCATGGACATTTGCGCTTTTATACCTTAGCGATGCTTATTGATGGAAAGGCGCGTAATATGCCAAAAGTTTCAAAATTGTGTACAAAAGAAGTGTACAACTTGCATGTCTCAGCACTTAAATATTCTTTGCTTGATTTACACAAATCTGTTCCACCCCTAAAATCATGCTAAATTGGAGCTAACGCATGAATTTAAGTTGATTTTTCATTCACTGCACTGTCTTAAACTGGTTTATTTTTCGAATTTTGTCAGTTTCACATTTAACAGTATTTCTATTCTCATTATCTCTCGTTTCATTTTTTTAAACATTTCAGTTCTTTTTAGTTTATATGCTAGATTAAACTAACAGTTTGTTTGTCAGTTTTTGAGCGCAAATTCTCCATTGTATTGTATTGTATTGTATGTAACGTACAAGGGCTAAAAGCGCTAAATTCCTATTGCACTGACGGTATTGCGACGGGTCGAATAGTCTGTTCGGACACATCTGGCAATGTAGCCTACATTTTGACATTTTCTGCGACCCCAAAATCCTCCCTTGTCGTGCATGGAGACCGACGATGCGAGCCCCAGCCTCGCAGACTGGCACAGTGTATTCTCTGGCGGCACGAGCTCACAATTGAAACGATCGAGTGTCCCTCCCTGCCAAGTGTCATCTCATTCCGTTCAACAGCTTTAGCAAAGTATACGCGCCTGTCAGTGACAACCGGACAAGCATACAAACAGACCACACATTCTGCAGCGACCGATCCCATTTTGAAACAGCTGAAGAATGTTTCCCAATTGCTGAGAACGGCGTAAAATCTGTGACGAAATTAGTGTCGATAAATAAAACCAGAAGACTGAATCCAAAGGTTCGGATCGCGATCTGTAGGCCTACGTATATAAAAGAGATCTCGGTGGAGGTTCGTGCTTTGCGAGTGGCCGTATAGTTTGAGACGTCAAAGTCTCAGTGTCTGTGTTGGGTGTCCGCGTGACGACGAAGATCGACCTTGCGCTGGAACACCCTGGAACAAATTTCACACGAGAACGGCTTGAAGCCGGTGTGTTTGCGACTGTGAGTGATGAGGTTGGAAGACTGACTGAAAGCTTTGCCACACTGACGACAGACTGACTAAAGGCCTTGCCACATTGACGACAGATGAAAGGCTTCTCGCCTGCGGGACACAGTAAACACATCCACATTATTTCCAATCTAATCTCTCGATATGTTTCATAGTGACGGACAGACAAACAGACAAACACGTCATGCGGTAACAGACCTACGGCATCGTGCATCGCCCGGTAAAAGTTAAAGTAGGCTGACGTTCACTGTTTCATAAAGTCACAGTGGTCTGGAACAATTTCGTAGTCAGATTAACGCATGGGGCCAAACAGGAAACTGACTAATAAAAAATTGCATAACTTGAAAGCCGATGAACGCATATGTAAAGCCAGTGTAAAGGTGGATGGTGCGGCAAAAATATCCCCTAAAGTTGTTTGCAATTTCCTCAGCAATCGATCAAAATTTTAACGCAAAATTTCACACGTATTACCAGTCGTCACCTAAATAAGGCCAATCAGCATTTGATATTTTTATTACTGTTGTAAAGTTGTGAATTTTATTGTAAGACAACACCATGGTTTTGCACATTCAATAACTTATTGCCGCAATGAGTAACGTGTATTGAAAATAACTGGGTCCATCAGGTTGATAGTGGCGTCGAAGTGAAGTAAACTTTACTAACAAAGTCAGCAGAGTGATTTCTATAAATTTTTAATGTATTTATTGACATTTTTCGCAAAAAAGCTGAAAGCCGTCGGTAAACTCAAACAGACACTGCAAATAATCTGGGCAACTTGTTGTTAAAAACCTCAGTAAAAGATAAAATGCATGAGTGAAAGTTAACGGTGAACACTTCAAGTTTTTACGTTGAGTGCCAAGTTGTGTATTCTGTTCTAATAACAATTGTTTTTCTGCAAAGCAAACATGATGCCCCTTGGGCCCTTTCATTCTGCACACATTCTGCTGCACGTGAACGTGAAGAATGACGATGTGGTAGCAGAAAAAGTAACTTGATCAAAGCTCACGTGACGCGCGATAGCAGCGCTGCAGCGGTCCTGCCATCTTGGCAATCGGTGTACAGCAATAAAATAATAATGCTTTTTGAAAGACTTCTTGAATTTAAGATGTCGAAACTTAGATTGTTAAAACGTACGTTCTGTGCTAAAAATTTCATACGCAGGTTGTTCAGGTCTATCTCCACCCATTTCGGTAATATTCACTCTCAAAATGTGTGTCGCAGCCAGAAATTGCGAAAAATTCATTAAAACCCCTATTTTGAGAATTCAAGGTCATTCACGGTCATCGATGTTGACACCCCTAAGAAGCTCTTCACAAGTGCTTGATACGATAAGCAGAATGTCTGTGCCTATTGCAACTATTTTCATGCTAGACGAGCCAATATCAGTAAAATAACCACTTTTTAGAAGGGTACCTCTCTGACGCCCGCGTGCGCAGGCCTCCTTGAACCTAGAAAGTCGATCGGCACTTAAGCTGCTTAAATCTGCGTTAAATGCTGAAAATTTCATATGCAGGTTGTCTTAGTCTATCTTCAGGCATTTCGTTGCAATTCACTATTAAAATTAAAATGTGCGTTGCAGCCAAAAATTGCGAAAAATCCACTAAAATCCTTTTCTGAAGGTCCAAGGTCGTTCAAGGTCATTGATGTTAATAAATCTTTTTAAAAAAGCCTGTCGCCAATGCTTGTTATAACAAACAGCATGTTTGTACCTATCTGCAACAGTTTTCACACTAAACGAGCCAATAACGACATAATAACGTTTAAGGGGTACCCCTATTTGACGCGCTCGTTCGAGGGGAACTCCCGCATCCAGGAGCCCGAAATTTTGTCTCGAAAAACTAGAGTCCTTGGGGCAGCCGTAATAAAAATTTCGTGATCTTAGCTTGCACCGTTTTGATACAGATCGAGAGTGTGTGGGACGGACGGACGGACTGACGGACGTTCAAGTCATGGCTAAGACGCGCGAAGCATTCTGCTATTGCGCGTAAAAAATCCAATAACTTTGTCATAGTCGAAAGTAATTAAATGCCCTTTGGCATTTTTGCAAAGTATAAATAGACAATAAACCAGCAAAATTTTCTTCTAAAATTGTTCGCTAAGTAAATGACAAAAAAACTTTAGGGGATATTTTTTGTGCCGCATCCTGTATATTTACGCCAGTCAAGTAATTCAAGCGAATCGCGCCCTGCACACATCTATACATACCCCGGTAACTGTAGTTAACTTTGTATGTTGATGTATCGTGGCCACATGGGTTAAGTAATTGTAAACAAATTATTACAAGAATAATTAGCTTAGGGTGTTCGCTGCAAAGTAAATAAGAAGGACTTAGTTATTTTGCAAAAATTTGCAGGTGCATGAGAGAAATAAACTACATTTTTTAAACACTGACACCGTATAGAGTAAAGACGCAAAAAACTCTCGACGATTTTCGGCCATGCTGCTACGGGGTTGTAGGTTGCAAGAAGCAGAGCCGCAAAAAATATGTAGCGGGACGGTTGCATTAAATCCCGACTGCATAATGCTCCCCAATTATTTCGGAATGTCGGCGATAGCGCCACGCACCCCCATTAAGCCTGTCCTTATAACAATGATCGTAGGAGCACCCTGCAAAAAAGCGCTGTGCTCTGGGAAAAGGGAGTATAGAGATTGAACGAACGAAAGATCTGTGACCACTGACCGGTGTGCGTGAAGGTGTGTTTCTTCATGTCAGACTTCTGGTGGAATCTCTTGCTGCAGTACTGGCACGGGTACGGCCTGGTGTTACTGTGAATCAGTAGATGTGTCGTCAATGTGGACGAGCGGCGGAACACTTTGTCACACTGAGGACAGCGGTAGACTCTGTGACCGACCACCCTGCTCGCCGCGCGCCGCCTCAGCACCAAGCCATCGACTGTACAGACGCCTATATAGCACCAACAACCAAACTGCTTAAACCGAATATTCTATTCTGTCGGATTCTTGATTTTGTGTTTTTTACATACCAGCACACACTTACTTGTTCCATTTCTTTCATTTTTATTTCGTTTTATTTTTTTTTCTAGTTTATGCACTATAGATCAAACTGACATGTTTAGCGCAAAACACGTATCATATTAATGTGTCCTAATACTAACCGACGCCAGAAGGCGCCTGGAAGATTCCAAGTTCGTGGCCGTGGTTTGTTTTCTGTTCGCGCTCCACGTCTGACGCTGGGCTCCAAATTCCCGGCCTCGGTGATGTCGACGATGACGTCACTGCCGTGTGTTGATCGCTGTAGTGCGCATGCGCGCAGAACAAGTGCGAGCAGACCACATGACTGCAACCGACAGTTGCCGGCCATCTACAGTAATCTCCTATACACGTACGTGGCAAATATAGACAATACACGATGCAACTACTGCTGAAACCGCTTTAGGTTTGCAAACCGTTTTAGCGACAGCTGTAGCAACTGGGCAGCTTTTATTATTATTCATTTCATTCAATACGACCGTGGTTACATAAGTCATTTATATGTCAAATAAAAATGCGCACAGACCCTATTGTTATTGTGCTATTTTGTTTAATTTTGCGTGAAATGTACCACAACCTACACATTTAGCACAATGTTGCGAAAGATTTTAGCGCGATTGCACACGGCCTGAAGATAGCAGATAAAATTGCATGTAGGTACGATGATAAAGCTCTGTTCCAATCTTTCACAGCCGTCACTTTCTTGGCGTAGGACGCGGACTATAAAATATTACATTTTCAAAATTTCCTAAGTAGGCCTAAGACTTAATTCAGAACTGGCACGAAATGAAATTCTGTCTCAAGTAAGTATACATGAGCATACAACACGATACCTTCTGTCGTTGTCGCCACAAGGCTGAACGCGCTGTTAGACGAATAAGTGTCGGCAAACTCGGCAACCGTGCTGCAGGGGCGTTCTTCGCCGTCATAACGTTCAGAAACCTCGTCACTGCTGTCGACGCACGGGTTTACCAACTTCATGCATGAATGTGCGTCCATCGTATAGGCGTCACGTATCTCACTCAGCTCAGCTCGAAGTTTCGGTGAAAGTCGCAAGGTTGGCGTAATGGAATTTGAACTATAATAGGCTAAACCGGTTAATTATTCTGTCATGCGAACGTAATTTACGCTATATCAGGTTTTTGCTCATTTTAATTCAAACGTTTGAAACGAGACGGACAAACGGACAAACCATCAGTCGACAGACGTTACGTACTGACGAGCGGGCGAGACAAGTAATGCTGTCGATTAGAGCGGCCGCATAAAATTTATGCATTAAACTATTGCCAGCCATCGCGGTGCGACGTCAGCAATTTGATTAAATTTTGCGGATGGTTCGACTCGTGACTTATTTCGCGCCCTTCCGCTCCGACTGCTTACCAACTCATCGAAAATCCGTCAGACTATATAGTAGGCCTACCGCTCCTCTAATGCCGTTTCCCTCGGGTGTCAGAGGTATGCAAATTTTTTCTGCCTCAGACTGCCTGGTACGGTATAGTGACGACTCGAGACAATCGTGCACCTGCAGGAGTTAACATGTGCTTGGCAGTCATTCGATTATCTTTCGTCTGCAGGCTATTACTCACTCCGCAATAACACCCCCGTGGCGTGATTTACATAGCGAACACCAGAGTGCGTGAACCGTTCGCCGACTGCTTAGCCCCAGCTGATTATTTGCTTCCTGCTGGCAGTTTCTTTTAAAAGATTTTCATCGCGTTGGTAGACTGCCTAGATGTTGCTTAATGGCTGCGTGTTGGTGAACAAAAATAACTTGAAATTAGTAACGTAGTTGAATGCAATGCAACTTTTCTGTAATTTCCCAATATGACAGCTACTTTTTATTTGCAAAATTAAAAAAAAAACTTCTTGATAATTTTAGGGGACTTAAGCGATTCGAGGCTCTACTTTTGCAATACCTCGATACTCGCTAGGCTTAGTGATGGAGTCTGCATGGCGTTATTGTTATATTATTCTCTGGTAGTGTAGGAACACAGAACTTGAAAAAAAGTGAGTAAATGTAGGCTTACCTGAGTTTTTTTACGCGCCATAGCAATACTTCGCGCGTTTTAGCCAACTGGGCTCGCGCCTTTGGCGCTCGACTTTATAATTGGCCCTCCAACTTCAACTCCTGGATATCCGCCTGTGATTGCCCAGGTGGCAGGACCGCTGCTTTCGCGCGTCACGCGAGCTTTTCTCAAATTACTTGTTTGGGTCTACTAAAATTCAGGTTGGAAAAACCTAGGCTAGTATACGATGACGGTCTTTCCCATGGAGATACCATGGTCTTTCCACAATTTCTTCTCCTACCTACTTACTAGGTTGCAAAGTGCGTGTTTAATTTTGCTCGTGGTTGCATTTTAGATAGTGTTTCCGTGTTCACAAAATATGTTTTCGGCTAAAATAAAACATGTAATGTACTAATATTTGTCTCAGCATTAAATTGAGTACTTTGTTTGTACTTTTAAATTTTTTTTCAAGTTGTTTCTACGAACTTTAATGTTGTTTTATCGTTCGTTGACAACATAAATACATTTTGATATGTAGTTAGGTTCGATGCCACTCTCATGCATTTCCAGTTTGTACATATATTTTTGCTGACATATTTAGTTTGCTAATAGTTTACGTCGCGGGTCGCTGTCGGCACCAGAACTGTGTGAAATTTGTCTGAAGCGTTTGAGTAAAACCAGAGAACTTAATGCGTTCATTACACCACTGCCAGAATCAGCCATCCGATATGCTGAGGCTGCTCATCAACGCATTCTTAAAGGTGGAATTAATACGATATTTCTGATTTCACAGTTTGGCTGTTTTTTTGTTATAAATTGATGAGGATGATCATGATGATGATAATTGTTTGATTGTGCACGAATAAACATAATTATTGTCTGATGTGCAAGTGGTAACTACATACAGTCTTAGGTTAAATGTTGCAAACAGATATAAGTGACCAAAGCAAACATTACCTTTTTTAAATTTTTATACTAAAGATTAGATAAGGCTGATAAGGTGGGCAAACCATTGATTTACTAGCATAATACGAGGGTCGTTTGATAAATAAATTTACAAAATGGCACCATTTTTATGTGCTGAAAGCAGTAGCTGCTTCGCGCGTCTTAGCCATCGCAATTCTGTTCGTTTGTCTGTTCGTCTATCTGTCACACGGGTGGATCAGTCAAAAACGGTGCAAGCTAAGATCACCAAATCTTTACCGTCGGCTGCCTGGAAGACTCTAGTTTCAGGAAACGTAAAGCTTTTCCATAAATTTGATGGGGGTCACCCTGAACGAGGGTGCTAAATGAGAGGGGGTGCGCAAAATTTGCGATGAGGCCAGTAACTCGCTGTATCTCAGTAACGGTGCGAGATAAGGCCTAGGTTACTATTAATCATTAATAGGAAATCGTACACTGGCTCTCGATTGCTACCGAATTCAATGACCTTGGATGACCTTGAACGCCAAAATAGTGGATTCTATGGATTTTTTCGCGATTTCTGGCTGCGACACAAGTCTATATCATTCACAGGGTGGAGCCACGAAACTATCGTTATGTGCACTTTGTCATGACTGTAATAAAGTTGTTGTATTTTATCCTAAATTCCCACAAATCTAACTCAAACAGCAACAGAAATTTTCGTTGTACGATTTCGTTGTGTTGTGAGTGCAATAATTTATTATTTAGTACATTTCTGATGCACAGTAGGCCTATTTCGTGAAACAGCTTGCATAGCTTACAGCGTAATTTGTGATATTTTGTTTGATGGTGCTGCCACCTTGGGAATCAGTTTACAATGCCCAGCACTAACTAATGCTGATTGATTGCATTGATTGACTTGTTATATTTTTACGCGCGAAAGCAGCTACTGCTTTCGTCGTTTCTTAGCCATCGCAATTCTGTCCGTCCGTCCGTCTGTTTGTCCATCTGTTTGTTCGTCCATCACACGGGTGGATCAGCCAAAAGCGGTGCAAGCTTTCACCGTCAGCTGCATGGAGCTATCGTTATGTGATCCAGATAGAGAATTTGGTGTTTGTGTATTAACTTAGCATGAACACCCCAATTTTTAGCTAATATACTGAACCGGAACTGCTATAGGCTTTCGCACGTCTCGTGTGCATTAGCTCAAATTTCTTGTGTTAGTTCTTAAGCAGTAAAAATTCGAAATATACTTTTTGTATGGAATTTAATTCTGAACATACATAGAAATTTTTTTGCTGGCAATGTTAATAGAACACAGTCCATTTGTGTATTATTTTCTCCACCAGTAATCTATCATAACTCACAAGTGACAAACAACACAGGAGCGAGAAAAACGAATAAACTTAACAAGATAAGGTCACGTCTTTAAATGTCAGACAGTAGTGTTTCATTTTTTAACATATTATCCCAGTTTATTCAAACATTTGTTTTATTTCTCAACAAACTTATGAATGCCAGATCCAAAGAACGATGCTGGTTGATATCCGAGCCACTGACAAAAAGACTGATTGCACTTTATTATCTGATGCAATTTTCTGCCCACCTAGCATTTTTTCATTAAACATTTACTGTTAGCTTTGTAAAACATGTTGCGATATACTGGATGCATGTTAGCGTAAATCTGATTTTGTGTTATGTTTTTTTGCCCGCAAAAAAGCAATAATGGCACGCTAGTCATTTCGGGGCGATTTTCATGTGAACGTCGCCTTATTTAATGTTTATAAATAACTTCACAGTGAGGTCATCGTAGTAAAACTCGCAGGTGATACTCAGAATTAAATTCCCTATAAAACGTATATTTTGGATTTTTCCTGCTTTGAGAATTAATGGAATGGTGCCATTTTGTAAACTTATTTATCGAACAACCCTCGTATATACATCATATATCTGTTTACTGTAATCCAGTATTGTGCTGAGTACTATGTATTTGTGCATAGGCAGTAAAAGTCTATGGGAAGGAATTCCCATTGCTGTTAAGGACAATTTTACGGTGACTGGTGTACGGACAACATGTGCATCTCGAATGCTACATAACTATGTGCCACCATACACAGCAACTGTGGTCCAGCGATTACTGGACTCTGGTGCTGTGCTGATGGGTAAAACCAATCTTGATGAATTTGCAATGGGGTTAGTAGAGTATATATTCCGTCAGCTTTGGTCAACAGTAAAATTTATATTATGTCTTGTTTACTCTATATTTGTGGTTGAAAATTAACCTAACATCAGTTTGTGATAGAGATGTTGATTTTATTTTAATGCGCGATAGCAGAATGCTTCGCGAGTCTTAGCTATAGTCTAGGCGTCCGTTCGTCTGTCCGTGTGTCTGTCGCACTCTGGATCTGTATCAAAACGGTGCAAGCTAGGATCTTGAAATTTTAACTGTGGGCTGCCCCAAGGACGCTAGTTTTTTGGTGACAAAATTTCGTGCCCCTGTGTGAGGGGGTTCCCCATGAACGAGGGCATCAAAGATGGGTACCATCCTAAAAAGACATTATTTTGCCGATATTGGCTCGTCTTGTGTGAAAACGGTTGCAGATAGTTACAGACATGTTGCTTATTATAACAAGTGCTGTCATGTGCTTTTTAGTTTTATCAACCACGATGACCTTGAGCGACCTTGAATTCCCAAAATTGGGGGTTTTCATGAATTTTTCATGATTTTTGGCTGCGACACACATTTTAAGAGCAAATTGCACCGAAATGGCTAGAGATAGACCCAGACGACTTGCATATGAAATTTTCAGCATTAAGCATAGACTTTAACAGTTCAAGTCCTAACCCCCTAAGTTCAAGGAGGCCTGCGCATGCAGCGTCAAAGAGGAGTACCCCTGAAATTTGCTATTGCAGATAGGTACCTACATGCTGCTTATTATAACAAGCACAGGCGACGGGCTTTTTAGATTTATTAACATCGATGACTTTGAATGACCTTGAATCCCCAGAAAAGGGTTTTTAGTGACTTTCTTTTTGCAATTTTTGGCTGTGGTGCACATTTTAAGAGTGAATTGCGACAAAACGGTTGGAGTTAGACCAAGACAACCTCCATATAAAGTTTTTGGCATTAAACGTAGATTTTAACAATTCAAGTCTCGACCCTTTAGGTTCAAGGAGGTTTGCGCAGACCAGCATCAAAAAAGGATACTTTTTTAAAGAGTGGTTATCCGCTATTAGCTTGTCTAGCATAAAAATAGTTGCAGATAGGTAGACATGCTGCTTATCATAACAAGCACTAGTGATGTGCTTTTGAATAGTGTTAAAATTGATGACCTTGAATGACCTTGAACTTTGAATGGTAGAGGATTTTAGGTTTTTTTGTCATTTTTAGCTGTGGCACACATTTTAAGAGTGAATTGCGCCGAAATGGCTGGAGATAAATCTGGACAACCTGCATAGGCCTATGACATTTTTAGCATAGAAATCTATTTTTAGCAATCTAAATTTCAACTTTTTAAATTCAAGGAGTTTTCTGTACGTTGGCTTCTAATTTGGGTACTCTTTCAAAATGCACTATTATTTTATTGCGTGCTGTAAACGATTGCCCAGGTGGCAGGACTGCTGCTGTTGCGCATCACATGAGCTTTGCACAATTACTTGTTTTTTTATTTATCAAAACCTTGCTTGCAGCAGTTTGAATTAAGTTTGAACTTTTTATGTACCATACTTTTAGTGGCAGCGAATAAGCCTTGCCTCAGAGGTGCAGTTAGAGATGTGACGAAGCCAGAAAATATTCACATTTGCTGAATGCGAATATTAAATTTACTATTTGTCGAATAGCGAATACGAATGCAAATAGTTATTCA
>Ga0209671_1003393_pt1 | contig 15297 bp, 4 predicted proteins | sample WorMetHERISLAND2_2_FD_187401 | JGI IMG/M metagenome (GOLD analysis project Ga0209671, IMG submission 187401) | Marine gutless worms symbiont microbial communities from Max Planck institute for Marine Microbiology, Germany - Olavius geniculatus... | ecosystem: Host-associated > Annelida >... | reverse complement strand
GTACATGTACATGTACAAGTAACTTGCGTCATAGATCTGTTGTCAGTTAACTGAACTGATTAGTTTTTTTTTGATTAAACGAATTGTTGTGTGATTAATGTTGACCGCGTGTTACTGTAACTGTTGCTTACGTCGCCGAATTTACTGAAACCGTCCCCCCTAATTTGAGCAAAGCTCATGAGACGTGCGACAGCCTTAGCAGTTCCTATTCGCAGGTTGTCTTGATCGATCTCTATCCATGTCGACGCAATTCACTCTTGAAACCTACGCCGCAGCCAAATATTGCAAAAACATTAAAAGCCTTATTTTAGAAATTCAAGGTCATTCAAGGTAATAGGTCATCGATGTTCACACCAATAAAAAGCTTGTCACTATTGCTTGTTATGATAAGCAGCATGTTTCTGCCTATCTGCAATCGTTTTCACGGTACACGAGCCAATAGCGGTAAAATAACCACGTTTAGAAAGGCAGCCGTCTTTGACGCCCGCCTACACCAGCCTTCTTGAACCTAGAGGGTCGGAACTTGAACTGTTGAAACCTACTTTTAATGCTGAAAATTTTATATGCAAGTTTTCTTGCTCTATCTCCAGCCATTTCGTCGCAATTTACTGTTGAAATGTGTGCTGCAGTCAAAAATTGCGAAAAAAATTCACCAAAAACCACTTTTTAGAGGGGGGGGGTTCAAGGTGGTTCAAGGTCATCGATGTTGACAAATCTAAAAAGCCCGTCACCAGTGCTTTTCACGCTACACGAGATAACTGCGGTAAAATAACCACTTTTACGGGAGAGGGGTAGCTGTATTTGACGCTCACCTTTTTACGCGCGACAGCAGAATGCTTCGCGCGTCTTAGCCATCTTCTAGGCGTCCTTCCGTCTGTCTGTCACATTCGTGATCTGTATCAAAAGCCTCCGTGAACCAATGGGGTCGCGACTTGGACTGCTAAAATCTACGTTTCATGATGAGAATTTTAGATGCAGGTCGTCTTTGTCTTTCGTCCATTTCGTCGCAATTCAGTGTTGAAATGTGCGCTGCATCCAAAAATTGCGAAAAATTCACTAAAACCTCTTTTGTGGGGAAAGGGACTCAAAGTCGTTCAAGGTCATCGATGTTGATAAATTTAAAAAGTTTGCCACCAGTGCTTGTTATGACAAACAGCATGTCTGTACCTACCTGTAACCGTTTTCACACTATACGAGCTAATAACGGCAAAATAAAGTCTTTTAGGGGGTACCTTTCTTTGACGCATTCGTTCGAAAGAAACCCACGCACCCACGGGCACCAAATTTCGTCACCATAAACTAGAGTCCTTGGGACAGGACACGGTAAAGATTTCGTGATTCCAACTTGTACCGTTTTGATACAGATCACGAATGTGACAGACAGACGGAAGGACGCCTAGAAGATGGCTAAGACGCGCGAAGCATTCTGCTGTCGCGCGTAAAAATCGACCAGCGCCAATGTTTTTACGCGCGAAAGCAGCGCGTCTTTGCCATCGTCTGGACGTCTGTCTGTCCGTCCGTCTGTCTGTACGTCTGTTCGTCTGTCTGTCACACTCGTGCTCTGTATCAAAACGGTTCAAGCTAGAATCACGAAATCTTCACTGTGGGCTACCCCAAGGTCTCTAGTTTATCGTGACAAAATTTCGTGCCACTGTGTGCAGGGGTTCCCCTCAAACGAGGGCGTCAAAGAGGGGTACCCCCTAAAAGACGTTATTTTGCCGTTATTGGCTCGAATAATGTGAAAACGGTTGCAGATAGGTACATACATGCTGCTTATCATAACAAGCACTGGCGACAGACTTTTTGAATTTACCAACATCAATGACCTTGAACGACTTGAATCCCTCAAAAAGAGGTTTTTAGTGAATTTTTCGCAATTTTTGGATGCAGCGCACATTTCAACACTAAATTGCAACGAAATGGCTAGAGATAGATCACGACACCTGCGCATGAAATTTTTAGCATTCAACGTAGATTTTAGCAATTCAAGTCCCGACCTCCTAGGTTCAAAAAGGCCGGCGCAGGCGGGCGTCAAAGACAGCTACCCCCCTAAAAAGTGGTTATTTTACCGCAATTATCTCGTGTAGCGTGAAAACAGTTGCAGATAGGTCATAACAAGCACTGGTGACAGGCTTTTTGAATTTATCAACATCAATGACCTTGAACGACCTTGAACCCATCAAAAAGAGGTTTTTAGTAAATGTTTCGCAATTTTTGGATGCAGCGCATATTTTAGTACTGAATTGCGACGAAATGACTGGAGTTAGACCAAGACAACCTGCGTATGAAATTTTCAGCATTAAACGTAGATTTCAGCAGTTCAAGTCTCGATCCCCTAGGTTCATAAAGCCCGGCGCAGGCGGGCGTCAAAGACGGCTACCCCTCTTAAAAAGTGGTTATTTTACCGCAATTATCTGATGTAGCGTGAAAACGATTGCAAATAGGTACAGACATGCTGTTTATTATTAATTTTTGCGATCTTCTGCTGCAGCACAAAATCCAAGAATTAATGAACTGCCACGAAAAGGCTGGAGACAGACTGACAGTTTGCGAAGAGGAACTGCTATAGGCTTTCGCGCGTCTCGTGAGCATTAGCTAAAATTTCTTGTTATGCTTAGGCCACGGCCGTATGAGCAGCTGACGATATTATCTTTGGCCCGGGAGGTTGATCTAACGGCTATCCGGCGACGAAAAACATTTGCCAATTGAGACGCTGACAAATATTGGCAAATGTTCCAAATGTTCTAAAAAGAGTGCATCTAAAGGTGATAAATACCAGTTTGTTTTCAAAGCTGGGCACTCGACTTCGATGTGTACTGGTGTCGTCAAAAAAGTTATTAATTACGCGCGATAGCAGAATGCTTTGCGCGTCTTACCTATCGTCTAGGCCTCTGTCTGCCCGTCTGTCACACTCGTGATCTGCATCAAAACGGTGCAAACTAGGATGACAAAATCTTTACCACGGGCTGCCGCAAAATCTCTATTTTTTTGTGACAAAATTTCGTGACCCTGGGTGCGGGGATTCCCCTCGAATGTAGGCGTCAAAGAGAGGTACCTTCTAAAAAGACGTTATTTTGCCGCTATTAGCTCTTATAGTGTGAAAACGATTGCAGATAATTACATACATGCTGCTTACCCTAACAAGCACTGTTGACAGGCTTTTTAGATGTATCAACATCGATGACCTTGAATGGTATTGAGCGTACTAGTTTGCTAACGTTATGCAAAAGACGAATATATTCATCGTAATCAGCAGACCGCGTTGGTGGTGGGGCTTTGGGTATCACACGCTGATTTTTTTTCAATCTGGACCTTTTTACGCATGATGGAAGAAAAATTACTTCTTTAAATTTTAACTGTGTGTCATTACATAATCTATGTTTAGGCTCGGTTTATCTATGGTTGCATGTACGATGTTTGTTTTTGTTTGTTCATGAGCGTAAATATATAAATTATTGCAGTTAGAAGGCAGAATACGACAACTGTTAATGTGAGCGACTGTGTATTTTTATTGCTGCACGTTATAGTGTACATTTTTTGAAATGTTAAAACTGAATTTTACTTTATTTCGGATTTTCGGTCAGTCCACACGAACTCATCGCAGATAAATGAGATAATCTCCGCCATAGTGGTTAGAAGGTCGGTTCTGGCCGGCGGACTTTCCTTATCCTGCGCTAGACTGATGGATGGTTGCTTTCAAACCACTTTGTGGGTACGGCGTCCGCTATCAGTCAACCAACAAGGCCAACTCAGCCTGCCATCCCTCCGGGGTCGGTTAAATGAGTAGTAACCCATTATATGGGTTACGGAAGGTGGGGACCTTTGTACAGCTGACTGGGCTGTTTGGCCGGCCGGTGCGCCAGTCTGTGTTTGCAGGCTGCACGCGGCGGCTGTGCGATCAGCGGCTCTGGTTAGTGACGAAAAGTGCATTAGAGGTGTGTATACACGACGATGCGCTATACAACTTTACCTTTTACTTTTGACTGTACCAGTACAGTGCTTTTTAATGGCACTGTGCATTTTTGTGCAAGCAGTGTACATGTGGCGGGACGAGTGAAGATCACGGGACCTATTCATTACTATGGATTTGCGATCAAGTTTTGCAGTGATTGCGAACGCTAAATAACTGACAGAATAACTAAGATTTACTTTTCTCTTCCTCTTCTCTTCTTCCTCCTCACGTGCTTCCTCGTTTTGAGTCTTCATTGCTCCTTCTAGTAGCTTCGCTGCGTTAAGTTGCTGAGAACCTGTGGCTTTCATCACATCGTCAACTTTGTCCTCCAATCTCTTGTGAGCTCTCTCCACCTGCAGCTGAGATTCATCTGCCTCATCGTGCGAAACTGCTTCCTGCAATGTGACAGCCAGCTCCTCAACTTTGGTGTCCAACCCCTGTACCATGTTTTCCAAGGAGACAAACTTGGAGGCATCCACTTTACTATCTAGGTTTTCCTCGATCTGTGATAAGTGTTGAGTAAGTTTGTGTAGAGCCTGAGTGACTTGGTCATCCTGTGGTGGGTTTATGATGACTACATAGCACGGCACACAGAACCAGGGCAGTTTTTTTCCCGCTGCAGACACTAGGTCATATGTGGTGTTTCGGATACCAACACAGCTTGTGCACTTCCAAACCACTCCACACTTCTCACAATTCAGTGCTTTGGTATCATCATAAATGACACTTTTGCAATCTGAGCAAGTAACTGCTTTAGCTTTACTACATGACACAGTAGCATTTACTTTTCTAGCTGTGGGCGTATGGGCCGCTTTCTTGGTTGAGTGACCGTGCGCCATGCTTGGTGACAACGACTGAGGAAAGAGATGGGTAGATATGATACTGACCTCTGTAACCAATGCGATGTAGTAGACTTGTCGTCTAACTCAGTAGCAGTCTTACATTAAACGCTGTATGAGTAGAATATACTGTTCCGATCAAGTAGTTTACTGCTGCATCTAATAGCAGTGATCAAACTCGGCGCTGTAGATCAAGATGGCGGTGGGTGGTGAGTGATACCATAATTTCAATAAAAACTCAGCAGCGCAGCTTCTTGTGATAAACATTTCCCGACGGCGAATACTTTATACGTTTATGATAAAAATGCGATAAAAAGATTGATAATAAAATAGCTAAAAACAGATTAAAAACGCTAATTTGCAGCACTCAGATAAAAACAACTTGCTTACATAGAATATCAAACCAATGATTTGTGATCAACAAACTTGAAAGAAACATACGGCACTTGTTTTTAACCAAATTTGTCACACAACGAGTGAAATTGAAAGTTGTTAAATTCCGCCATAATTCACTGTAGCGTAGCGCAATGATATCTAGTGTGCACCAAAGTAGTTTGTCACATTAGGGCTGTGCAGTTTGAATAATTTATTACTACGGTACAGTTTCCGAACCAAATTATGTTTTAGTGACACAATTCATCCCATTTTTATTATCCTGTGGAAGTGGCGCTGCCCCCTCCCCAGACCCTACCTCATTTTGTGGTGAATTTTGATAGCAGGTGTGCATAACTGTGCATTAGTCAACGATCCCGTAAAGTTCTTTGAGCCATAGGCAAATGGCTGCGATGAATGAAGTTCGCGGAAACATGCACTAAATATGTACTAAATAGCATATTAATAATTAAACTAACAGCGAAATATACTGACTAAGTGAATTCTGTTCACAATACATAAAAATGTGCACTGACTGGAATGCAAATGCGCGTGTTATGTGGAACTATATTTTTTCGCGTGAGTGCACAAAACAGTGGATCGGTTTGTTTGTTTACATTTGTTCCCGCTTTCTTCAATCTAGCCCACGTGGCATTAAGTTAGTTTTGACCGTGTGTTGTTAATGAGTTAGTGGTATCGAGTTGAATGCATCAATTACCGTCTATATGTTTGATTGACTGACTGACTGATTCAATCGTCTGTCTTGGTGTGTCATGGTAGAAGTGCAGGAATGAGTGACATGAGTCTGGCAGCTCCTCAGCAGCGTCCAGTCACTGAGACTGTAGTCAGTGCTGTCGGTCATCTTGGTCATCTCTCCAGCACTGACCACTTTGCCAGCAGCACTTACATCCACTGTGAACCGTCGTCGGCCAGCTCGGACAATGTCACACAGACCATCTGTGAGCCAGCGCCTGCAGAGGTAGAGGAGGAAGAGCCAGAAGTGGATATTGTGATTAACAATGTAGTTTGCTCATTCAACACAAGGTGTCACCTCAACCTGAAACGAGTTGCCACGGAGGGCATGAATGTCATCTATAAACGAGACCAAGGGGTTTGTATTTATTTGCTGACTATTTAATGTAGTATTTTGTGGATACTTTGTGAGGCTGGTATTTTCATCCATTTTCTCACTGGCAACTACCAATTGAGTAATGTGATGCTGTTGCCTATTTTTGTGTGGCCATCAAAATAGGCCATATTCTGCAATGGGTTTTTGCTCCTCCATCTCGTACTTGAAAACAGAAAAACCAAAGTTGTTGTGAATGTTTTAAAGAGCAGGGGTAACTGGTGTTTTCCGCTCTGACGGTTATCTAGGTAAAAGGCCACAGGCGTTAATGTAGTGGAATTTAGGTGGCTGAGTTGAAATGTTCACAGTCATCTACAGCTTGCAGTGATGCTGGTCAAGAGTTTCAGACTTGTGGCTGGTGACTGCGAATAATCTGTTGCTAGGTTGTGTCCTTGTTTATGGAACCGCATGTGAAAAAGGCCGCTGAATTTCGTCATAAAATGTTGTCACTGGCCAGCTACACTGCGTATGGAGAACAGTGCTGGACAGTGGCCGACTTCACTTTTTGACTTAGACTTTTGCTGAGTCTGAACTTCGGTCTAAGTACCTACTTAAATCAAAAAGTGAAGTGATTTTGCTGAGACTTTCGCTGAGCCTGAATCCACTTTGACTTTTGACTTTAGCTGAGCGAAAACATGGCGACTATTTACAGTTCTATACGGATAAATGCCATAATGGCTACATAATGACGCAAGACGTTCTGTAAAATACGTCATTTGCGTGCACGGAGCAATTAAATAAGCAAGCTCAAGTGGAATTGGTTGATTTATTTCCTGTTAGGTTTGCCGATTTTCTGCCACTTTTAATCGTTTAGTTGAACTGTGGTCTAAGTACAGACTTTAGCGTTCAGCTTTGGCTCAGCGAAAAGGCTCAGCAAAAGTCTAAGTTAAAAAGTGAAGTCACCCAGTGTCACGGTAATCACAGTGTTAGAGACAGGTACCCGAACTTTGTTTGTACCATATGTTATTTGTTGTAGATGGTGTCAATGAAGATACGAAATCCTTCAGTAACTGCCAGTATCTGGTCCTCTGGGAAAGTTTCTTGCACTGGCGCAACAAGGTAACGTCTCGATTATAAATTGCCTTTAGTATTTCACAACATTTTGTAGTGTTTGTCGAGTATTGTAACACATAGCTGTAGCTTAATATTCAATATCTTGACTCCCGTTCATGTTATTTGATAAAACATTTGACTATAATTGGTTCAGTCATCTCTGTGCTTGGGTCTAGATTATTTAGCCTGATCTAAGTCGTTCGCTTTTCAGCCAGACCTAGCTCATTTTGACTGAGTCCAGCCCATTGATTTTTTTGGCCCAACTGTGTCCATTTTTTTCATGCAGCAGTTTTCATGCCTGACCTGGTCCCAGCACATTGTGCTGTCTTTGTACTGGTTAGATTTTTATTGCCATTTTTCGTAATCAAGAATTCTACAACTGACTATATGCTGAAATGTGGAATGAGCTGATGTCTTATAATTTGGGTGAGAAGCAGCATCTTGCTATCAATAAAAAGTTTTTATCTGTTATTTTTCAGAAGCTTCATTTGTTGGAAATTTGGCCAGTTCCAGAGTGGTTTGGGAAAAATGGCTAGTTAAACAAAAGTTTAGGGTAGTGGTGATAATATTAGTGATATATCATAATTGTCGTTTTGTTGTAGTAACGAAGCCGCAAAGACAGCTGCGCGGAGAGTAGCAAGGTGTTTACAGAGGATAGGCTTCAAAGTCAGATTCACAGACTTTCGCATTGTCAATGTCCTTGGCACGTGCAGCTTGCCTTTCGGCATTCGCATTAATCACTTCTCACGTGAACATACCAGTGCAGCCAGGTACTGTGATGCTGTTTAAGTGATGTTCATATTGTGCATATCTGGTGTGTTTCATATAGAAAAAGTTTCTGTATTAGTTATTGGGTCATTTGGCTTTATCTGTGATGGAAATAGGTTGAAAAGTTATATAGTGTCCAGTGGCATTGCCTTCTTTTTAATCGCTTTTTCTTGAGAGTACCCACTTCATTGGCCAATCTCAACACATCAGTCAAGTTAAATCATATGCCGATGTCTCTATCTGCATTCATAATTTGCATATTTTTGCCATCTTTGTCATTCTCTTATAGATTTTTTTAGAGTGGTTGAAGATTGAGAACCTATGCCATGACTGTTTGTATGGGTACTGGTATTTCGGTATATTGTGTCTAGGTCTATGTTTGTGTGTGTTTTATATGGTAACAGCTATGAACCAGAACTTCATCCTGGTGTTACATATCGGTTGAAATCTCCAAAAGCTTGTCTCAAGATATTTTCTACTGGTAGCATAACTGTAACAGGTAATGAATAATTTAGTGTACGTCAGCTCATTATTGTGGGAAATAGACACTGTAACAGAAAGCTGTAAGTTTAACATTGTGATAAAATTTCATTTACCGCCACTTATTACACTGCATGTATGTGTCTGAGTTCTGGTATTTCAACTGTTATACTGTTTTGTTTCTTAATAGAAATGGAATGCTGAATGAGTTTGCAAATTCAGAGTGCTGTTGATTTCATGTGAACCTGGAATGTAACATTTCAGCTTATTTGACACTAGACCAAAAATAATGACTCTTGGTCCAATTAGTTATTGCAGCTTAGCGTAGAAGCTAAGGTAATCTCTTGCGAAATTAGATTATTTAGAAGGATATTTCTGGGAGGATTGTTGTCAGCCGTCATAAGCCACACTTTCTACAGCTGTTTGCGGCTTAACCGGAATACAACTGAAGCCAGCATGGCTTAAAATTTTAACAACAATTTACAGTTGAGAAAATCTATGGTGGTGGCATTGGGGTCTAGTACTCTAGTTAGAAGCTTGCTTTCTCCAGACAACCTGGTACCAGTAGTTATGAATATCATACACCAAATATGGTGTCATTGTTACTTTTTGAATAGCTCTGTGAAACACTGGCCGATTCTGATAATTTTAGCATGCGACATCAAGAAGAAACTTGGTGCAAATGACTGTTGTTTTGGCACTTCACCTTAATACTGTTGCTACACAACCTTGTGAAATGCAGAAGTTGTAGTTTGGCCATATACAACAATGAATAAATACTTGCTACAGCACATGCAGCGACTCAAAATATTACCGAGACCACAAAATCATTGAAAATCTGTTACTTCTTCTTCATTTTAAGATTGCACATTGATGAACTGAAATGACACATCAACAGCGAGTGGGTCGCTCTGAGTTGTGCAGTTATTGAACGTGTTGTTGGCGAGTGGCATCAGTGTCTATCGCTCTTGCGTTTGCGCTGGAAGAGGACATCGTGAGCACATGAAGATGATGTGATGTGACACATTTCTGAGCTGACGAGTGTGCTACCCAGTATAAATTCATTGTTGTAAACAGCCAAACTATGATTTCTGCATTTCACAAGGTAGTGTAGCGACAGTGTTAAGATGAGGGGCCAAAACTGCAGTCATTTGCGTTAAGTTTTTTCTTGCTGTCGCATGCCAAGAATTATTAGAATAGGTCAGTGTTAAACAGAGCTGTTCAAAAAATTAAAGTGGTACTTGTTTTTATGGCTGACGAAGTTTAGTAGTTAATGTGTTTTTATGTGCAGCGCCAAGCATTGCCAACGTGCAGGCGGCCGTTGAACACATCTATCCACTGGTCCTAGAGTTCAGAATGAACAAGCCGGAGCCAGCTCGGAGTTCATCTGACAATGCATTCTGTGGTGGCTCGGCTCCAACGTACGTTTCACAGAGTCACAAAGGACGCCGTCTTCACATGGACTCTGACGATGACGACTTCTGACTGACCAATGACAGCCCGTTGACTTCTGTAGGACATTGTACACTCACTGTAGTGTTTGCCCATTAACAGTGTCTCACTTTTCACTTGCATCTGAACTTATTATGTAAAGTATTATAAACTGCTGCATTTTTTTCAGAAATTGCTAGATGCATCAAGAGTATTTTTGTCGAAAGCGAGCGTCTTTATTAGGACATAAACTTGGTTCATTAACAATGTCCCTTTGTACTTCCACACAAACGAATTACACTTGCTTTTCGTAAATTATTATGCATTAGCAGTATTTGTATGAAAGCAGATGCCCATTATTAGTATTGTCACTTTGACTACTGAATGTGTTGTAAGGAGTATATTTTGTTAAAAAGGTGTGGGCCCACTCCTTTGTAGTAACAATGGCACTAAACAAAATGACTGATGCCACTTTTGCAATATGCATTCATAATATATTATGTACCATAATGGATGTTGCTTAGCAACAGGAGTCAACGTGGGAACTGCAATCCTGGCATTCCAACCAGTTTTCTCTGTTCGTAATACTAGAATTTGTGGCATACTCCTATCGTGCGATTTTCCAATTGCAAGAAATGCTTGTTAAACCATAGTAAATCTAGTAAGACAAACATTCAAACAACCTATCTGTACTCTTTCCAGACATTACAAGATTATAAATTCCTTGATCCAGAATTCTAGGATTGAGAAAGTGATCCTGGGATTGCAGTCCCCAAGTTGGTTTGAGGTAAATGCCGTTGATTTTTTGTATTAACAGTCGTCACATACGATGTCTTGTCAATAATTTGTAGACGTACGTGTGACTGTAAAAGTAATATAGGACAGTTTGTTGATGCTGTAGCTAGAGTATGTGTTTGTATGTATGTCTGATTACGTGTGCAAGCACTTTATCCGTCATTTCAGTTAGTGCCGTGAGTTTGGTTTATTTTCTGCAGTGCCTGTTCAGAACACTCGCTCTGCACTGTTATGTTATTTACAGTTCCCAGCTCAGTGTTGCACATGGGGTTATCGTTTAGCCTGCGTATAACAGCTGAAACATTAAATGACTTTAGTTTCTGTTATTCAGTTACTCTACGTGAAAATCTTAGAAGAGTATGATGTCATCCACATTATGTTGCTTTCTGGGCTGCGTAGTTGACTTGTGTAAAAATTCCGATGCTTTGTTACTGGATTATGATTTCTTTCATAAAAGCTCAGTTTTTGCACTACTGTGATCTGTAGTGGCACTGGTCCAAGACCACATTCAGTGTCCCTGACTGAATCATTTCTGCAACACTGGTTTGCAGTTTGCCAACTGTTTGGTATCAGTCTATTTGTGTTCACAGTCAAATGTGCTGTATTGACATTATTTGTGCAGTTGGGTGCACTGTTTGGCACCAACTTGTATTAGAGGTTACAGCAAGGTACATTTTTTGTTTTATTCTGGTGTTTAAAGCATATGATTTCCTGCGAGGAAACTTACCAAACTTGGAAAATTATTTATGTAATAATGTTGTGTGGAGAAACTGTAGCATATAGCATAATTGTTTAGATGTTGCAGACTGGCAGTGCATTGTTATACCCGCTATATTTCAATTATATAGTGTTTGTATAGTATCAGTAACAGCAACATGTAGATTTGAACAGTGACGTTGTAGGCTTAAAAAGTTGTTGGAGGCAGGGATTTGCAATTTTCTGATGGACAGCAGCAAATTCCCAACACACAAGAGTTTGAATTGCCGGGGGGGGGTTTCTCAACACCCCTAACACACTGTCAAATTATGTACGGGTGGGGGTCAGCTATATACTGTATACATACGATTTACATCACAATTTTGTTCGATCTCCGACCGTCAAAAAGTTTAACCCCCCAGCTAATTTTTCACAATTCAAACACTGAGTATGGGTCCTAAGAATTTTAATTTTACCCCAAGATGGAGATTTCCAGCCCCAAATTTAGTACTTCTAGAAGAAAATTTTCTGGCAGGTTAAAATTACATGCCCCCTTGCCATGACACCACTGGATTTGAATGTGAAGAGTCTAGATAATGTCATGTATTTTTCCTTGATTGCTACTCACAGTGGATTATTGAAGAATTTTGACTAAATTTAGTCCTCGTGAGACTTTTATGCTGATAATCACATCCGTGAGAGTATCTTTTTTGTTGCCATTTGTGCAATAATTTGTGTTAACCTGGGTTTGTGTACTTTGTGTGATTTTCATAATAAATAAAAATATTAATTGACCTCAGTGGCATAGTATAGCATTGTATTTACAAACACAGTGTACTGGGTATTTACTGTCATCTTGATGATGATGATTGTTCTGCGTTAATAGTTGTCAGGGACAGCATTTTTGTCTTGGAGTATTTTCAAGTGATGAACACTGTTTCACTACGTTGAAAAACACCCCATGGTGTGACTAAGAAGTTGACTTGTAAGATGTCGTCGACAGTTGAGTTATGTTTACGTTATGTTCATATTTGCCTCCGAATAGTTTGATACAGTGACACTGATCCTCTTACGAGTTTTATCAGCATTCATTGAAGATGGCATAATGGTTTGGATGTTGGGCTTATACAATCAAGCAGTTGTGGGTTTGACTCATGGTCAGGTCGCTATCAGTTGGCTACTACTTGGATGGGTGACTGTCTGGCAATGCGGACAGGTAAACCATCACGGTATATAATTAACCACTTAGGTCAACTCAGCCCTTCAACCTTCATCTATCCACTGTAGGTAAATTGAGTACTGTCCTGCCCAGCTGGCGACAAGGCAGGGTGCATTCAAATGTGTCACCGTCGGGTAGCAGTAACATGGTACACTTTGTGATCATACATGACAGGTGATGTTCTGTAGATCCGAATATGCTGTTTAACCATTTGACATCTGGAAAGCAATATGCTGATTAGTCACTTAATTTCTAGATCTTCTTTTTGCATTGTGTGATTGTATGTTACGGGATAATCTTTATCTAGTTTGCGTTATGAAAATTTCTGGTTTGCATTATTAAATTTCATGTTGACTATTTCCATATATTTTGAACTCTGTGCAAGTTGCAGAATCAACATTTGATTGATATTAGTCCTAACATGCAATTGTCTTCTTTCTGGATACAGTTGGTCAAGGCAGTTACTGTTAGAGCACTTTGCAATAGCAATTACATAATTTTTAACAACAAATCACAAACTGAAAGGTTATACAAAATGGCATGGTGAGCTGCAGTTTGGGGTTTGCACAAGCGTAATGAGATAAAATGAAATAAAACAAAACAACTGGAGAGTCAGTATTGACTGTTTACCATTATCACATAGTGATAACATGGTGACACAAACCTGCAGGAAAAGCATGGGTTCACACATACTGCAATAAAACAAAATAAAATAATATAAATAAAATAAAACAAAATAATATGTTTTACAGTTGCAGGTTGTTTCGTTTTATACTTTTATCTTATGAGATAATATGCAACACACATGTGCAGACCAGTGTGATAGAACAAAATCACATGTAGTTGATGGCGACTGACTGTCACAAGTTTATTTCATCTCACTGTGCATGTCCAAAACCTCTTAGATACATCCAATGTAAAGTAATCCCTGTCACAAAACTTACATGGCAACATCAGTTGTAGCTGCAATTAAACTGCTTGCTGAACTACCGATATATGGTACATACTTGCCAATATTGCAAGATTAAAAATTTTAATACCAGCGAAAAATGATAAAAAAATTGTACTTTTGCATTTGACAGCTCATTTCAACAGTTACAAGTAGTTATCATTTGATGCCGAATTATCAAATATAACACAAAACACTCACAAACTTATCTACTGCACATGAAGAAAAAATGGTACAGAAATACTGTACTGAAATAATCTAACGTTAGTCCAGTAATCAAAATGTAACAGCTTGTAATATAGTCCATATACCATAATGCAAAGACTGTAAGCTATACAGTAAAATTCCATAACAGTGAGTGAGTGAGGGAGAAAAGAAAAGGCCATTTTGTACCATTAAAAATGTTTTCACATTTCACCACAGCAGTGGTCTGCCAGAAAAAGAGCAACAGTCAGAAAACTGAGAGTTTGTGAGTTAATCTTCCATGCGTTCAGGTGGTGGGCCACATGGCTGTAACATGCGCTCCATACAGCTGAACCGCACTCGAGCTTTTGTCTCGTTCTCAGCGATGGCGAAGTAGTTTAGCATATCAAAATGTCCCATATATGATGCACAGCTACAACAACAAACAAGACAAATGTACCAAAACATATACAACACAAAATAATTTTAGTTACACAAAACAAAAAAATTAACTCTTCCACAATGCACATAGGTAGTCTAGATATCAGTTTTACCTAATTTATAGACATTACACATAAATGGACTACGGCAGATGAAGTTACCATCCTTAGTGTATCATCGTTACCGTGGTGATATAATCGAGGTGTTCATATATCTGCGTGGAACGTACTCAGTCAGATCTAATGATCTTCTGCCAAGAGCACCAGTGACTGCATTGAGAGGACATGACCACAAGTTGTTGAAGAGACACTGTCGTTCACACGTTAGGTCGTCATTCTTCTCCTACCGTGTGGTAACCTCATGGAATAACTTGCCAAACGAAGTGGTATCTGCGCCATCACTGAATAGTTTTAAAGGAAGATTAGACAAATACTGGAAAGACTGTTGTTATTGTCTGGATCCTGGCATATTTGTTCGACGGCCGGTGAACAGCCAACAGGTCAACCTGGCCTAACTTCAAAGGCTGAAGAAGAAGGTAAAGGTAAAGGAAGGTATTTTAGACCACAAAAGAGGGAAGCGTCATATACGCACAAGATAAACAGGGTGTATTTGGGTTAAGATTATGGCGACCTAATAATATACAGATTAGGAATACATGAAATGTCTTAAACTTAAGCATAATCGGCAATATTATGCAGACAGCCGGGCAGGCCAGAATTATAATTCTTTGTAGCGTTTGTACCTATCACGATGTTGATTGGTTAACCATTCCCACTTCGTTGTATCGGCGTGGCCCGTGCCAATGTACTTCGACTGTAAATGCTCTAACTGACTGTGAATATTATATCGCTCGCCCATTCTTCAGCGTCTTCGAAAATGGGCTTATATCATATAAATTAACATAAATCACATTACCAAAAACACAAACATTGCCCATAGAATATCAATTAAAGCCAATATTGCTCATACTAAAAACTGACAACAGCAAAACGC
>Ga0209671_1003392_pt1 | contig 15297 bp, 10 predicted proteins | sample WorMetHERISLAND2_2_FD_187401 | JGI IMG/M metagenome (GOLD analysis project Ga0209671, IMG submission 187401) | Marine gutless worms symbiont microbial communities from Max Planck institute for Marine Microbiology, Germany - Olavius geniculatus... | ecosystem: Host-associated > Annelida >... | reverse complement strand
GTCGCTACACTACCTTGTGAAATGCAGAAGTCCTATTTTGACCATTGACAACAATGAATTCATACTGGGCAGTGCATGCGTCAGCTCAGAAAATTACTGAGACCACAAAATCATTGAAAATCTGTTGCGTCTTCTTTATTTTAAAATTCTAAGTCGACAAACTGAAATGATACATCAACAGCAAGTGGGCTGCTTGAGTCATGCAGTTACTGAACGTGCTGTTGGTAAATGGTGTCAACGTCCACCGCTTGCGTTTGTGCTGCAGAAAGACATTTTGAGCACATGCTGAAATGAAGATGATGTGATGTGACACGTGTGATTTTTTAAGTGATAATAATTGCTAATTGCATTTGTCGCTATTCACTTTATGATTTCTGAGCCGACGCATATGCTACCCGATAGGAATTCATTGTTGTCAATGGCCAAACAGCGACTTCTGCATTTTACATGGTAGTGTAGCGACATCGTTAAGGTAAGGTGGCCAAAATTACAGACCTTTGCGTCAAGTTTTTCCTTAATGTCGCATGCCAAAAATTATTGAAATTGGCCAATGTTTCACCTAACTATTGAAAAAATAATAGTGGCAAGTTTTTATGCACCAAGGTACATTGAAGGTAATTCTGTTTTTCAATAGTGCACTTGCCAGCGCCAAGTCAAATAATATTTAACTGCTGTATTTAAACACTGACTTTAGTCATGTAAAGAATTTTTTTCAGAACATTTTGCTGAAAACCGCATGACTCTGTGATGTACGGTTGCAAAATTATGGTGCCATAAACTTTGTGCCATTTTTTTGACCACCCTGTAATATATTATGCCGTGCACAGTTGAAGTTTGAGCTTTTTGCTGCAGGCTGATAAAAATCTTTGGTTTATTACTTGTTTATGAATTCTACATTGGTGGCTTACAGAGTCTGAGTTGCCAACTAAGGGTCTATGACGTATTTTGCTTTAAGCTGGCATTTGTCATTTCCGCCCTACCTGTTGAAGTCGTATCAGATAAAGAATGTTTTAACGTCGATTGTGTGCTGCATTGGTGGTGAATGTTGCTGCAGTTTAAGGCTGGCAGTTTTGATGCTGTGAACAGGAGCAACTGTGACAGTGCTGCGGCCAACATTCTACGCACTCATTACAGTCGGCCGTACTTTCTGCCTGATGAGGCTGAGTCCAGCAGAACTGACTGGATATTTATGGGCAGCCCGGGGTTTGGAGCTCGTTTACATGTTAGTTTGGAAGATTTTATGTACATACTGATGCTCATGTGTGTATTTTGTGAAAGCAGATACTGTATCAAATGACTGTTTTTGCAGCATTTCATTTGTTGTAACTAAGATTTGGTGAGATGTTTTTTTGCAAGTACACCACATTTGTCATTATATGTTTAATGGAACTATTAATGCATTAGTCTTTTGTTAAATTGTGTAAGTTCCAGTTCTGTTGCTTAATTGTGAAAATTTATTATAAATTTAGGAAAGTGAATTTACCTAAGTTATGGAATGACCAAGACTGATGGAGGGCAGGTTGATTGCAAAATTGTCGTATTAATTATTGATCTGTATAACATGTGCAGCTGTTTGTCAATATCTTATTAGTACTTATGTGACTTCCTTTGATTAATTTGTGGCCATAGTGTAAACTTTTGTTTGTGTATACTTTTTCATATCAGATAGACATTGTGGGAAGTCCATCATGGCAGGCACAGGTTTCAGGTACAAAACTATGGACACTCGTGCCACCTCCAGAATGTTACTTTGAATGTGTTCAGAAGCTGGAAGCAACTGTTGGCCCTGGTGAAATCAGTACGTCTGTCATTTTTTTATACGTGTTGCTGCTTTCTTAATTCAGTGCCACACTCTTTTTTAGTTTATTAAATCAAATTAATATTATGCTTCAAAGTTGTTTGTTTTGCTGTACAAGTGAAGGTAAAATTAGTGATACTGTTGTTAATTGCAGTAATTAAGCAGTACAACAGTGATGCAGTTTCTGAGACCAAAATCTTGGTGAAATCAGTACATTGTAATTGATGTGTGGTGAGATCTTTAGCTATTGTATTATTAGAAATTTTTTCCTTATTTTGACAGTGAAAGAGTTTTGAAAATCGCTCAATATTTCACAAAGTTAAGGCGTATAAAAATGGGTGCCGTTTTTTGGCCCACCCTGTATGTTATCAGTTCTTCGCATTTTTGTTACAGAAAACGTTTGATTTGATTTGTCTTTTGTGATTTTCACCTATTTTGCCAATTTTTTTACATTTCTGTTTAACATAAAATCATCTTAATTTGTTGCAGTTGTCCTCGACACAAATCAGTGGTTCCATTCAACAGTTGTACTTGGCAACAACATGAGCATAGCAATTGGTTCGGAGTACGACTGACAGGGATTACTGCTTTGTGTCTCTCTGCATGTTGCTGGGTTTCATTTGACAGTGGACCGTAAATGCTTTTGACGATAATTTATGGTAAATGTGTGAAGTATTGTGAATAACATTCATTTTTTAATAAAAAAGGATGTGCTATTCAGCATTAGCAAATTATTCACATTGTTAAGCCAAATAGCACATGGCATATCCTTTTTTTATTCATAGCTTAATAAGTTATTAAACTATGGTGTGTGCCTTATTTTGCTTGTATATATGATGACTTAGTGGAACTACATTTTTGTGTATAACTCACAGGGATTAGAGGGGTTATAGCCTCCCATTACAAGGGTCGTCCCAAAAGTTTCTGTCCTTGACATATTAGACAACAATATTTTGCACAAACAATACATCAGTGAAACGTACATCTTTTACTGACTCATATGAGTCTGCTGTGGATATGACGTCATTGTAATTTATAACGTCATACAGCATTAAATAGAAACGATTTTTACCGTCATCGAAAGAGGCGCGAGTCATTCATCATTGTGGATAGCAGACACACCATGATCAAATTTCAAATTTCGAAATAGATAATAGTCACTGGGGGTCAGGGCATTATTTTACGCAAAGTGGTCTTAGTGTACTAAGTCATAGTCATGAACAGTCAGATGGGTAACTGTAGACTTTGGACTAAGGTGCAGTGCTGAAATCAGGAAACTACGGCATGGGGCTCACTCCTAGCCCCCTGCTCATCAGGGGCCCATGTGACTAGTCACAAATCTTGATTGGCCTTTCATTAACACAACAGATACAATTAACAATAATATTTTCAATAATATCTTTCTGATGCTGTTAAACCGTGGCATTACATCATAATTGTCTGAAATGCTGTTATTTGCGGCCACCACAGGTTAGACTATAGTATGCTTACAGACGCAAATAAGAAATTCATAAACGTATTTGTCAGGGCTTTCATAAGATCAGATGCCACTGAGACCCAGGCTGGTAAATTCAGCTAAAGACTGAAAAATTTTCATGCAACTACCAGCTTGATTTAAATGCTGCTTGCTTTAGTGCTCCATATCGTTTCAGCTTAATGCTCTATGACATCATAAATTACAATGACATCAGTTCCACAAGCTGCTCACACAAATACGCCATTAAGATACGTTTTACTAATGTATAGACAATAAAAAGTTTTTGTGTAATATATTGACACTCAAAAATCTTTGACTCCCTCTCATTTTTGCATGAACAGTAATTCACTCAGATGCTTTTATTTGCAGCCAGCACAAATTTAAGCTATCATATATTCACATATGCAAATAAGAAATTCATATGCATATTTGTTAAGGTTTTCACAAAATTACATTCCACGGGACCCCACTTTTGCAAATTTAGCTACAGACTGATAAATTGTCACGCAATAGCGAGTCTGATTTTATGCTGTTTGCGTTAGTGATCCAAATCATTTCGGTTTAGTGCTTTATGACGTCATAAATTACAATGATGTCATATCCGCAACAGACTTGTATGAATCAGTAAAGGATTTACGTTTCACTGATGAAGAGATTGTGCAAAATATTATTGTTGAGGCCGGAAACTTTTGGGATGACCCTCGTATGAAGTGGGGATCAGTAATATATGCCAACCTCCAGAATTTGAATAAATTTTACCAAAAATTGTCATTATAGTATAAAAGGTAGAATGGCAGAACAGTCATTCTCTTCATTAATTTTATTCCAGTATCCTAGTACAATATTTTATCTTTTGGGAGACTTTTCCTGGACCCTACTGGACCTTTATTTTACCATCAGACCTTTCCTACATTTAGATACTCACCCTGGTCTTTCAGTTTATGGTCGCAGTGCTTACTGCATTTTGGAACACACCTTTTTCCCAGTACTCATTGCCTGTATTTACAGAGTTATGGCTATGCAGAGTTTGCTTCCATGGTGGTTAAATGCTAAGAGGTAAACAGCAAATAATTTCTGTAAATATTCATTGTGTAATTGTGAACATATTTTTAGTATTATTTAAGTATTTTACTGCCAACTTGTATGATTTGTGTATTGTTTATATGTCAGTATTTGTTACCCAGTATTATATTAAATAAATTAATTCACAGTGTATTGTTGAAGGTATTAATGGCACTTGGTGCATCAATTGTCACAGCACAATGGAGATTATTGTGAAGAAAATGTTTTAATCTGTGAAGAAATGTTGCAAATTTGGTCATTACAGTAATTATACGTCTGCTTTGTTTTACTGTTACGCTAACATGAAAAGCCATGAAAATGAATGATGAACTAAAAATGGAAAAGAAATTGTTTTTATTTATGCACGGATGTTTAAATTTTGATAGCAACAGTTATGTCTTATGATGTTCTTTTAAGGCTGCAATCCAGTGCTTCAAGTAGCCTGAAGTAGGTTACTGTATTGCTCACTGCATGACATCGACTCAGCGCCTGCGCCACCAAGCACCAGAGCAAGCTGTATACAACGCTTTACTGCAAAAATTAGTTTTTGGCTAGTAAATTTATATACTGCAACATCATGAACAGAATATTATTTTTCATTGTTGTCTGTTATCACTTGATGGAGCAAAAAGTTCAGCTTTTGCTTGGGAATGACGACCATACACAGTTGTCAGTCAGAAGGCCAGAAAATGATTATCATGTTATGTGAAAGGGATTATGCAACTCTGTATTAGTTCTCAGTAGGAACCTTGGCCCCATCTCTCGCTTTTTTCTGAGATAACCAGTTTACAGTTGAAAAATACACATTTTTCTACCCCTACGTTCAACCCTAAATTTGAAAATTTTGCCTTTGCACTGGATTGCTGAAATTTTGCATGCCTGGGTTTATGACACGGCTAATTATTCGTGTAATAATTTTTCCGCTAACACCTATTGCTGAGCCACAATGTATACATGCGTAACACTAACAGACGACGGACAGACAGACAATGCCATAAGGCAAACCGTTAATAGCTAAGCTTAATGGTCAGCCCAAAAATTACTCTGATCTTTCTACACTACCACTTTTAATACCTGAAAACCCTTAAACGTGGTTTTTTCATAACCTTTTTTCTAGGAAATTACTATGACTGGCTGTCACTGTCAGTGGGTGAGGACAAGTTTCGCTATGACTAGTTTAAGACTAAAGTCTTGACTTTGGGCTTATCTACGAGCTGGGCTTGACTTTAGACTTGACTTTCGTTCGCGGTCGTCCAAAGTCAAGTCAAGTTTTGTTGACCTCACCCAGTGTCAGTGCCTCAGTGAATTTTTACATATTTATTTAGCAGCTATCCGGTGGTAAAATTAATACTCTTGGATCATTTTAACATTCTATGATGTTGGAATTTGTTTATTTTTGATGTTTTATTTTCTGGTTCTTCCATAATAATAATAATAATTAAAGTTATTCTTTTGGATACTACGTTAGTTATGAATAATTGGAGTCTGTCGCATTTTCCTCGGTTTACCATTTGGACAGCGTTTTCGGATACACTAAAACTTCGTTATAACGGACTCGGTTAAAACGTACACTCGGTTACAACGTACCGACTTTTACAGTCCCGTCAAACTTTTTATTCTTTAGCATAGGACGTCTGCTGGATATAACGCACTCGGCTATAACGTACCCTCGGTTAATACGGACGTCATTTGCGGTCCGCAGGCCAGCAAATGCCCTGCATACAACGTACTGTGGAATAGACCACCCGCCTAGCACAGCGTGGTCAGTCAGCCAGCATGAACACAACCCCTGCAGACACAGTCACACGCCCAGACGCCCAGTCTCTCAGTGTGTTGACAATCTAGGGATGCAGCGACTGAGTGAGTGGCTGAGTGGGGGAGGGCAATTAGATAGCAATTGACGGCGTATGTGTAATCTGATCCGTTTATGACCAGTGAAGTGCCTCTTATCAGATTCATTGGCATGGCCAGATCACTCACACTCTCTTACGTTACACTGTATGCTGACTGTAGACGTCTATTTGTGTTACTGCAAACATGAGTGTTAAGCATCGACGGTGTGCCTGGTGAGACAATGACAGGCGATGACGACGAGTTTGATGAGGAGGACGACCTGCCGTCATCTCACCTGCTGCCAGCAGACGTCACGTTTGATGAGTACACCGCCATCGATGAGAACGTGGAGACGTGCGAGCAACTGACCGACGACGACACCATCGCTGCAGTGACAGCATCTGCTGAGCTACACCGTCAGATGAGGAGGGGGAGGAGGAGGAGGGAGACTTGATCCTGCTCGACCTCCCAGGTCGTCCACAGGCTATAGAGGCCTTGGACACTTTGCAGCGTTACCTGCTGGGCGTCAGCAACAGCAAGAATGCCCAGATGAACCTGCTGTCTGTGGAGCAGTTTCTTACGTCGAAAGGACAATGCACCACCCAAATGACTATGGACAATTTTCTAAGAAAATAGTCGGCTTAGAGTAGGCCTACAGACTGTACACTAGATGAATGATCTGACGTCCAGGCATGTCTGATTTTCTGTCTATCGTTCTGTCTGCGTGTACGTGCAGTGGCATGACATCATAGTAACAATGACGCTTGATTGAATGCATGTGTTTGAATTGCTAATAAAAGTATGAACTGTGCTATGTTTGGTTACAACGTACCTTGGATATTACGTACCAATTTTTCCGGTCCCTAGAAGTACGTTATAACGAAGTTTTACTGTACCTATAATACCTACCTTTACCGAACAATTTCGTACAATTTTGCGTGTAAATGAACACTGGCACAAACCCTAACCACTGACCCTATCCCTAACCCTAACCCTAACTGACCCTAGGTATCCGAAAACGCTGTCTGGGGAAAAATGTGACAGACCCAAAAATTGTACTGTATGTAATTTTTCTTACGTACTTTCGTCTCAGTCTTTTATCTTATGTTAGGCGATGTTTCATTCATTTATATACCAGATGATTGTGAAATTAAGCGGTGAAATCACATGGTCACTTACTCGCAAATTTCTGATTTCACTTACGTTAATCAACTGCTAAAGATGTCTAAAGTACGAAAATGAAGAAATATTTACGAACGTTTCACGCTTTATAACTGTTTTGCAAAAATCATATATATGTGCATGCAGTGCGATCTCTACGTCACATCGAAAGTCGATGAATGATTATGACACCGATTGTACTAAATTTTAGTTATTTTAATTGCAATTAAATGCAACTACAAATCCTAAACCTACAAACCCTAATACCACTCCTAATCCTAACCCTAAAACTAACCCTAATTCTCGGAGAACGATTATGACACCGATTGTACTGGATTTTAGTTATTATAATTGCAATTAAATGCGACTCTAAACCCTAAACCTAACCCTAACTGTATTTCTAACCTTAACCTAAACTAACTCTAATTCTACACCTAGGTCTGAAGATCTAAACATGGCCATTCTCGGTTTTTAGACGCCTGCATGTCTGATGTACATAAATGTTTGATGTTACGTTACATTATATTAGCAGATATTTATGACTGCCATGACAGTCCAGTGCGATGTTTACGTTAATACGTTGATTTTGTGCGAAGTTCATGTTGAAGTTGTTAAAAAGTCTGTCTTACTGTTCCAGAAAGTTAAATGTGTCCGGAACTCAAACAAAACCTCTGACGACAAAGATTCATAAAATGTGCAATAAGATATGATTACTGCAAGATTTACGAGTAAGTGACCATGTGATTTCGCCAGTTAAGCTGCGTTTTGGATGCTTAACGCGTTCATGTTTGTTCATAGATAAGTAAAATAAAAGTTGTGAAAATTCACGGAAAATATGTAGTCGATTTTTGCTCTCTGCCGTGAATTTTTTCACAGAAGCTAGCATGAAATGGTTATCTGCCGTGAAAATTTATGGAAAATAAATAGGCCGGTCCAAAATAGGATACCCCGATTTAAGCAATATGGCGTACCTTAGCAGAGTCGCAGTGATGTTTCTTAGTTGTTTTTTTACGTTTTTTGCGTGAACATTTCGGGTTAGGGTCAGGCTTAGGGTTAGGGATAAGGTTAGGGTCAGGGGTAACTGGAACTTTCGTTCCCACGTACTTTCGCTCCATTTCGCTCTTTGGTACTTTTGTTCCCTGGAACTCTTGTTCCCGGGAACTTTCGCTCCCCTTGGTGTAAATGAGGTGGAACTTTCGCTCCTCACTCAGAGTTAACATTGTAGGCCTACACATTTAATGCTTAATAGAAGCAGCTGAAATCAAAGGATGGCAGCCTGCGGTGTAAATGCTCAATGGCCAAAAAAGAAAGCCCAGCTGTTGCTAGGGAAGACGTGCTACAGGTAGCCTAAAGATTTTCCGAAAGACTAAAATAATGGGTTTAGGGAAGAGAGTTTAAAGTAATGGTAAGTACTTGACGAAAAATATAATTTAAGGAAGAATATATAAAGAAATATAATTTGAGGAAGAATTTTGGGAACTTAATAAATTTAAGGTTAAATGATTAATAAAATAATTCAGTAGAAATTGCTAGAAAATTCCAGGGAACGAAAGTTACTGGGAGCAAAAGTCCCACATCACTTTAGCTCCTGGGTACGAAAGTTCTCGGGAGCGAAAGTTTCAGGGAGCAAAAGTTCCATCTATGGAACTTTCATTCCCAGTAGCAAAAGTACGTGGGAACGAAAGTTCCATAATTCAGGGTCAGGTTTGAGGTTAGAGTTATGATGATCTTGTTTATTTGCACAATCGTTATCAAAAATGTAAACAGAAAATGACTACTCTTTGGTATATTAGCATAGTGTTACAATTTTTTAATAGAGTACTGAAGGTTTATAAAATTGATAAATTTCAAAATAACTGCACGGTTCACCATTTAAAACATCAAAACTAAATGTAAAGATTCATTATGTGTCTGCTGAGGTATGTCATATTGCTTAAATCAGGTTATCCTATTTTGGACCGGCACCGCAATATACTAGTATTTGTTTTTGTGCTTTGGCTTGGGCACAAAAATTAGCATATTTATAATATACTTATCTATGAACAAACAAAAACGAACACGTTAAGCATCAAAAACGCAGCTCTAGTGTCAATAAACGAATGAATGTAGGTCTGTGTTAAGTTAGAGTTAGTCCATATTGCCATACGAGTTTCTGACAGTGCTTCTTGCACCTAGTTTTCATTAAAAGAATTAGCATTCAGTGTCGTCATTGGCTTGAAAGATGTCTCGCGTACGGTAACAGATAATCCGGCATACCAGTGATCTGTGGTGTTGTTACAGTTATCAAAAGTGGAACCAAAACCGTGTTTTTGGCAAGACTAATCATTTATGAAGCACACATCAAGCACTCATCAAGTTGGCTTGACGAGTGCTTGTTGATGCAGCTCAATGAATGCGTGCAATATCAAACATGTTAGATAACTCAAACATTCATCACCTGAGCTGCTTTGACAAGCATTCATTGAACGCTCATCAAACCAGCTAGATGTTTGCTTGATGTGTGCTTGATGAGTGTTTGATGAATGCTTGACGAGCTATGCTATTGCTGTCTGTACACTTGACCACTAGTTTGATGAGCCAGCTTGACCAGCTCAAGGAGCTGAGTTGGCTCATTGAGCCAGCTTTATTCTGTAAACAGGGTGTAAGCAGAGAACCCCATGAATATTTGCAAAACAGTTTCTGATTTATATGAACTGAAATCAATATGAAGTGAAATCATTGCTTGTATAAATATGTCTGTTTCAGTGTTATTCATTATCCAACATGCCAATCTACCGGTTTCATAGCCACCATGGTACAAATATCCGTCTGCTGGATGATCGAACAGTTGCATTCCGAGAGTCGAGTTTTGCACATGGCATTGGGTTCAGTGACCGCCCGCTGCACCCTATGGAACTGTTCCTGGTTGAGATTGAGAAAACAGAGCGTGGATGGAGCGGCCATCTGCGCATTGGTCTAACACAGCATTGTCCTGACGACCAAATGCAGCTGCCTCAGTATGCTCTGCCTGATCTCGCCAACATGCTGCCGAACAGATCATGGATTTTTGCTGTAACAAAGTCACACAACCGATACCATGATGCTTTGCATTTGCCCACCTTTGATTTGCCTGAGTACTCGCCCGGTAATGTTCTCCTGCCTGCACCTGCACGACCGTACCGATCAATTCTTGGTGATTATGATTATGTGTACACATACCAGGGTCTGTTTCATCGCAGTGTTCTAAAATCTGTTTCTCGTTCAAGAGATGCAAACAGTGATGACGAAGCTGCAGCATCAGTATCATCGCCAGACAGTGTTGGGCCGAGTGATGACAGTGTTTTGCCGACAGATGTTGGCAGTCGTATTGGCATATTGTATGTTGTAACTGGTGATGGTGAGACGGCAGAAATGCACTTCATACTGAATGGTGAGGACCAGGGCCCCTGTGCACGTGGAATTCCTTACAAAACTGCTCCTCTGTATGCTGTCGTTGATGTGTATGGCACTACAAAGCAGATCCGGATTGTGCAGTTGAGCTGTGGTTTGTATATATGCACATTATTCTAGCAATATAGTACAAAGGCCATGCCAAAAGTTTCCGGCCTCAACATATTAGACAACAATATTTTCCACAATCTATACATCAGTGAAACGTACATCCTTTACTGACTCATATGAGTCTGAGCACTGCGGATATGACGTTATTGTGATTTATGATGTCATAGAGCATTAAATAGAAACGATTTTTAGCGTCAACGAAAGAGGCTCGAGTCATTCGTCATCGTGGATAGCAGACACCACCATGATCAAATTTCAGATTAATTAATTATAGTCATTGAGGGTCAGGTCATTATTGTACGCAGAGTGTCTTATTGTACTAAGTCATAGTCGTGAATAGCCAGATGGGAACGGTAGGCTTTGGACTAAGGTGCAGTGCTGAAATTAGGGGACTAGGGTGTAGGGCTCGCTCCCAGCCCCATGCCCATCAGGGGCCCATGTAACACTAGTCACAAATTTTGATTGGCCTTTCATTAACACAGCTGATATAATTAACGGTAATATCTTTAATAAAATCTTCCTGATACTGCTAAATGTTAGCATTGCATCATAATTGTCTGAAATGTTATTATTTGCAGCCACCACAGGTTAGATATAGTATGCTCACAGACGCAAATAAGAAATTTATAAACGTATTTGTCAGGGCTTTTGTAAAATCAGATGCCACAGAGCTTCTGGTTGGTAAGTGCAGCTACAAACTGAAAAATTTTCATGCATCTACCAGCCTGTGACCAATCTAATGTACTCCTCACACGCATTATTTTCTCCTGTATTCTTTTAAACTGCTGTTTAGTTCCTTTCTTTTCACACCGCAAATGACGTCATCTGTCACATGACCTTTTGACTTCCGCGGCTCGACTTTCTATGGGTGGTCTATAGTGACCATGCATCTATATGGCACCGTTATGGAGATATGGCGCCTCAAAGATAACGAGGTCACGAGTTTGACCTTTTGGGGTCACGTGACCATTCGATTCCCGGTGGTTATCTTCCTATCGGTGGTCCATAGTGCATGCGTCTATCTGGCACCGTTATGGAGACATGGCCGTTTGAACTTCTTCCAGGTAGGCTCTTCCAGGAACAGAGGTCGGTCATTGGTCGGTCGGTTGGTCCTCAATATTAAATTGATCTTATATACTCCTCTTCACTACGTTAGGAACGTAATGTGCGAGGAGTAATAAAAAGTTTTTGTTTAATATTTTGACACTCAAAAATATTTGCCCGCCCGTTATTTTTGCATGAAACTGTAATTCACTCAAATGCTTAAAATTTGTGGCCAGCACAAATTTATGCTATCGTATATTCGCATATGCAATGAGAAATTCATATGCGTATTTATCAGGGTTTTCACAAAATTAGATTCCACAGGGCCCCACTTTACAGATCCAGCTACAGACTGAAAAACTGTCATGCCACAATAGCGAGCCTGATTATATGCTGTTTGCATTAGCGCTGCAAATCGTTTCGATTTAGTGCTCTATGATGTCATAAATTGCAACGACGTCATATCTGCAACAGACTTGTATGAATCAGTAAAACATGTTTCACTAATGTATAGATTGTGGAATATGTTATTGTCTAATATGTTGAGGCCGGAAACTTTTGGGATGACCCTCATACACTGTATCCCAAAAAGATACCCCAACGTTATCGATCATAACTTGAAGATTGATTGACAGATTTGAATAATTTTTGGTGCGAATCTTCCACATGCAACTGGCCATTAAATCACCAGTTAAGTTCCTACCTCACAGAACGTCTGTTTGTGCGCTACCCGGGGAAAACGAAACAAGCAAAATATTGCATTTTTATTCTATGCAGCATGATTATTTGATTACAACAACGCACATTTTGTCCAAAATTCTAGCACTATGGCTGTCAGTTCATCCAACTGTCCAACTGCTGATGGTAAATATTCGAAATATCAGCCGTTTGTGTACGCGTTCTTCATTAACTGATGGCAGTGTGGTAATGTTTTGCTCTGGACATCAACCAGTCACTTTTTTAGTTCATTGACATTCATAACAGCATCTGATATACTCACTGGTGCATGATACCCCAAACTGACTGAGGTCAGGGCTGGTGGGCACCACATATCCATAGAGATGAAATTTATTTATGTTTTTTGTTTATTTCGATGCATATTTGGTTATTCTGTTTTGCCTAGGTAGTGCAGAAACAGATAATTTGAGATGTGGGAACTTTTGAACGGCTATTTGATGGCCAGCTGTGTCAGGAATGCTCATATAAAATTGTCATTTATCAGCCATCATTAATCATGAAACATAGAAACCATTCAAGATTAATGACCACACCTGCAATTTATTATTTATAGAGAAGAATAATCTAGAGAGATGTTTTATTTTGATTTCTGTCATAGTACTGTTGAACTTTTTAAGTTCTTTTTGTTTTCAGCTCATGTTTGCATATGCTCATTGCTTATAATCTCCAAAATACGTTTTATATTAGTTGAATTTTGCACCACTCATTTTTTGTAATCAGTAAGAGTTTTGATGTATTCACAACTTTGAATAAATTGTAAGAAGTAATAACATATTTGTCTATTTAGTCATTTGATTATTTAACTCAAAGCGCTTTGCGTTGTTTGCAGTGGCAACGCTACAGAATGCTTGTCGTGACTGTATCTTGCAACATGTATCAAAAACACGAATTGATGAGCTGCCGATCCCGATGCAGATGAAAGAATACCTGCAGTACGAAGCATCATGAACTGAACCGATTTGTACATTGACTACCATGTGTAGCCAGTACAAACTTGTACAGAAAAATTAATTGATTATGAATATAGGGCACTGATAAAGTCAGCCTCTATAGTTACACGGTTCTGCATGTTTTATTATGTACTATTGCTGAGCTATGTGAATATTTTGTACTCTAAAAGTTATTATTGCGGTGCCAGTGCTTTCAGTTTCATGTGAATTTTGAAGTTTTAAAGCATATTAAATGTACAGATTCACTTGCACAGAAAAGCAGTATTTTATAACCTTTCACATAGTGCAGTTAATTTGTGAATATTGAACTGTATAACATCTCAAACACTGATGTATAGTAATATGGGTGCAATTCTGTTTTTAATAATACAACATTGTTACATATAACAAAATGTTGCTAAATAAATAATAGATGTATATTGCTGACAGCGACATATATATCATGTGATGATGTACAAAAGCGTATAGTTTATGTTTAGGTTTTCTAATTTGGAATGGTGTTAGGTTGTGCAATGTGCATAGGTTCCGTTATTTCAGTTGTAAAAGAATTTTGTTTTTCTGTTATTCATCTGTTAAGAGTTTGTTGCAGTCGTGTTCACTGCACAGAAGTACAAGTTGTTACTTACTTAAACATGCATTGGAGTCTGGTCCATAAATAATGTGCAGCTTTTGCTGTACAATAATTTTGGCAGATGTGGACTGTAACTTTTTTACTGTTGTATCCAGAGACAAACGTTGTAACAAGCTGTTTTTTTAGTCCGCCCGGAAGCGATAGCTTGCAGAGCGGACTTAAGTTTTAGCCCAGATGTTTTATTTATTTTTATTTTTTTTTGTAATGCGAGATCTCCGAGATGCGTGGGCCAACCGGCGTGAAATTTTGCACAATTGTCAGTAATAGGCACTATTCTATAATGCCGGTCCAAAATTTTGGGGGGCACACCCCAAAAAAATTTCAGGGGCCAAAAACATGCAAAATTTAGCCTAATTTTGGACGAATTTGAAGTTCGGCGGCGAATATCTCCGAAACGGATGAAGATATTCAAATTCTGATTTTTATTCCATCTATCGCGATTCCTCCTGCGTTAGGTGAAACAAGTCTGGCGAAGTTTGGTCCAGTAACCTTGGAGATTTAGATTCTTAATGGTACCCACCGAAAGCACATATTTCGGAATACCATATTTCGGCCCCTAGGGGGTGCTGTGCCCCCAATTTTTTACACACGCTAGAGAATCACCAAGTCTTACTAGCGCACTCCCCACCGGGATGGGGTCCCCCTTACAACTTTTTTCAAAGGGGGGTCAAAAATTGGCTTAAAATGCAATAAAGGAGCGCTTATAACTTTGGAGTTAGGGGGTGTAGCCTGACGAAACTTTGGCACTTGACGCGGCTCTAGGTTGGGGTGTTAATGCAAGTACAACTTTTGGGGGCACCGCCCCCCTTAAAATTTGGGAGGGCAAAAAAAAGTTAAAAATTTAGTACGTTTTACGACAACTTTCGAGTTTGACCGCGAATATCTCTGGAACCGATGACGATAGCGACAAAATCTAAACGGCGTTGACGAGAACAATCCTTTGGGCGTTGAACAAAAAAAAACTTTGTGAAATTCGATCCACTACGAACAAAGTTATAAGCGCTCATGTTGACCTACCCTAAGTCGACAATGCGCGTTCGGCGTATACCAATGCATTTGAGTT
>Ga0209671_1003391_pt1 | contig 15298 bp, 7 predicted proteins | sample WorMetHERISLAND2_2_FD_187401 | JGI IMG/M metagenome (GOLD analysis project Ga0209671, IMG submission 187401) | Marine gutless worms symbiont microbial communities from Max Planck institute for Marine Microbiology, Germany - Olavius geniculatus... | ecosystem: Host-associated > Annelida >... | reverse complement strand
AACGTGCGTTCGAGATCAGCTGATGCTGTGGGTTCTGCCAGATCCATTGATGGTGAGTTGTTTTTTGTTTTGCTTGTTTGTTCACTCCTTACTGCTGCTTACTGACTTTATTGCACATCTTTAGCATACATTTTTAGGCCGCCCGGAACGATGTTTTGCAGCAGTTTTTATTATTATTTATTTTTTTCGCCACCAGATCTCCAAGGTCTGTGGGCAGATCTCCGCAAAATTTTGCCACATGGCAGAAAGCATGTTCGATTTTATAATCTCGGTCCAAAAATTTGGGGCCTGCCCCCCTCCCAAAAAAATTCTTGGGGCCAAAAACATGCAAAATTTGGCCCAATTTCGCACAACTTTAGACTTTGACCGCGAATATCTCTGAAAGGGATGGAGATATTCCAAATCGGTAAACTAAGTTATCGACTACTAATCCTTCTGCGTTAGACAGAAAAAATCCAGTGAACTTTCGTCCACTTATCACAGCGTGTATGCGGCTAATGTTTATCCACCAAGTCAGCTTTTTTGGAAGACCATATTTCGGCCCCTAGCGGGTGCTGTGCCTCGAAATTTTTACACATGCTATAAAATGTCCAAGTCTTGCTAGCCCATACCCTGCTGATGTAGACCCACCCTAGGTCGACAACACTCATTCTGTGTGTGCTAATGCATTTCAGTTTTTCGCCACATGACTTTGCTACTGGGTGAATTTCAGCCCCTAAACTTTTCCCGCAATCAGACTTACGCCGCCGGCTGGCCTCACGTTGGGCTCTGCCCCATATTTCTAGTTATTTATTTATTTCATCATTAAGTTGTGCACAATCCATGGCATACATAGAATTCGTAGAAGAATGATGGTAAAAAAATGAAAAATCCGAACTTAAATCAGTCTATGAAACTGATCTTGAGACTGTTAGTCTCCGACTGTTTGCAGATTTATGAACTGGCTTTTAATTTTGGATGGAAAGTAATGTAGCATTTGCAGTGCTTTATCGCATGATCAGATGTAGTTGTGTACAGATGCACAGATATTTTTATGCTAACACTTAGAGATGTCAGCTGATGCATCTGATGTCACTCAGTTACCATTGAGTCTTGTAGACAAGCTAGAATGTTTGTGTCTTGTGGAGAAAATGATTATCATTAATCGGATATTTGTCATAGTATCTACTTTGTAGTGTTTTCTTATAGTGATGTGATTGATCGCAAATGTAATGAGTGCAGTTCTGTTAGGTGTTAAAATTACTTACTGATTGTCTGATTTATAGCTAATTTTAGCAGCAGATCTAGGGCTGAATGGCAAAACAGCATATGTACAGTTGTCTGCGGCAAAAATTTTAACGAAAAGCTGCAACGTTATTCACAAGAAATTTGAGCTAATGCTCACGAGATGTGCAGAAGCCTATAGCAGTTCCAGTTCAGTAGTTTAGCAGACTATTGGGGTGTTCATGCTAAGTTAATATAAAAATACCAAATTCTCTATCTGGATTGCATAACGATAGCACCCTCGTTTGGGGTGACTTCCTTAGAATTTATGGAAAAGCTTTACGGTTCTTGAAACTAGAGTCTTCCAGGCACCCAGTGGTGAAGATTTGGTGATCCTAGCTTGCACGTTTTTGACTGATCCACTCATGTGACAGATGGACAGACATATAGACGGACAGAATTGCGATGGCTAAGACGCGCTGAAAGCAGTAGCTGCGTTCGCGCGTAAAAATGTTGCTTTAACGTTTATTTATTTACAATATTGAACATAGCAAACACGTTTGTATACTAGTGTTGTTTATTAACAAACTTTACAGGAACAATATTAAAAGCATGGTGAGAAAAGTCCGAAAAATGAATTGTGTGGAAAGTTTTTTTTTAAATTTTACTTGGAATGTCATGCCATTCTATTCTTGAAATGTTTTTGGAACATGTGTTATAGTGAGGAAGCAGGAGAAGGAATTGCTAGAAGTGCTGGAGCTGCCGGGTGATTGTGCACCGATGACACAGAACACAAAGTCTCGTTCTTCTCCGCTCGACTCAATCCTCAAAGTGATCACGTCAACGTCGCCGACATCCAGTGCATGTCTCACTGCCAACACGATGGCCGTCAAGGATGGAACGACGGAGCAACTGTCAGCCGAAGCATCTGTTGTACTGTCTCGACTGCCAGACCTTTCATTCATACATTCCAAGGTTCTCATGTTTCCTGTCAGTGACTGCGCCAACTGAGCAGTGGGCTGTGTACATTGCCATGCAGTATAATTGCCAGTCAGGATGTTTTGCATCAAATATTGTTACCTCCGCCAAGGAGGTTATGTTTTTGTCAGACTTTGTTTGTTTGTCTGTGTGTCAGCAAGATAACTCAAAAAGTTATGGATGGATCTCTGAAATTTTCTGGGAATGTCGGGAATGGCAAAAACTACCAGTGATTCAATTTTGGGGGTGATCCGGAAGGAATCCTGGATTCTGGATCACTTTGAAATTTTCGTTAACATTGCTTTCAATGGGCCATAAGGGAAACCTCTGCCAAACTGAATATGGTGCTGCCACCTGGCGAACAACATGGCCTTGGCGGAGGTCTGCGGGCTCTGACTGGTTTCTAGTTTGAAATTGAAGTAGTATTCCCTGACTGAAAATTGCTTGATATTGTCACACGTAATGTCGCTAGATATAAAGGTGATTAAAAAGAAATTGGTGCAATTTATTCCATTTTCTTCGTATCTTGTGTTATAGATGGCACCGTGCACTCTGTCATTCACATCATATGTCTCTCTATGATGCCAGTTCCAGTAATTTTCTGTTAATCTATTTTGCTTAATTTAATCATCAGTTTATGCCTGTAGTTGCCATTAGTGTACAGTATGCATTTGTTGTTTATCTAATGTTAAAAATCTCAGGAGGTTTGACATCTTACTAACACCTTGTGATTGGTTTTATTTGGGCGTAAAATCAAATAAGCTGAACTTTAGCATCTTCTTGTAGTGCCCGGAACTGCTGCCATAAAGGCCTCAAATTGCAACCAATCATTAAGGTAGCAGTCCCAGACCACTAAGGTTCCATGCTGCCACCATCGATAAGCTAGTGGTTTAAGCGGTTTAGAGAACAAGAAATCTGAGCTAATGCTAATGAGACGCGCGACAGCCTATGGCAGTTCCTGTTCGCAGGTAATCTTGGTCTATCTCCATCCATTTTGTTGCAGTTCACTCAGTGTACTATAGCATTCACGAATTGACTCTATGGGAAAACGGTAGTTTATCGCATGTGATTAGGAATCACATAAAAGTTGTTGTTTTTGGGTCTCAAAAATTACTACCAGTGGCAGACGTCTTGGCAGTCCAAGCTGTCGCTAGCTTAATGACTGCCAGTCGTTAAGGCTTTAGACCAGTCGTTAAGGTCTTAGCAAACAATTCCGGGGACTATTCCTCTTGGCAGTGGCACAGGCCAGCAGTGTGCTTACTTGTTACAGTTTTATTACAATTATATGAGTAATAGTCTATCAAAAGTATTGTAACTTAGTTTATAGTTAGGCAGTATTTATCCCCACTCATTCTTTGCTAACAGTGCTAATATAGCCACTACGGCTTTTCATTTTGTTAGGAATCACTGGATTGATCTAAATGTAACTGTAGTTTTTAAAAATGTGTACAGTGTAGACTGTTGATAGACATTGTTGACATTTTGAATGAATCAAAACTAGCAGTTTCACACAATATCTATACAATGTATTTACTATAATTTATAGTCTTTGTGACGTGTGTGGTCTTTGAATGTTCACTGTGTGAAATGTAATTTGTAGATTAAATTTTGTCACTGTCACTGTTATAGATAGTGTTGTGCATATAAGAATTACATTTTGAGATTCCATTTATATGTACAGTTGTCTTAATGGCCGTTATAACCAGGTGTATCTGGGTTTTATGTTGGTGGCTTGCAAGAGCGTGGTGTTTTGGGGGGAGGGGCTAAATACCCTTGCCAACCCAACAGTGTCGAGGCACTGAAACACGTGTGGTTATTTATCTACTTTTGTTATTTATGTTACTGACAAAGTTTCAGGACGTACTCCAGTTCAGGCATGGTCCCCTATACTTTAGCAATAGAGAACTTGAAGCCTGAGTTTTAAAGCTGAATATTCTTTTTGTCATTAAATGAACAATGTCAGTGCACTAGCAGGTATACTTGAAGCATAAGTGCTGTCAGTTCCTGATAACTGTTAATCTTGTCAGAGTTCATTCCTGAACAGTCTAAACTGTGTATATAGTATTCATAGGATATTTTCTTGCTGAGTAATGGTATCTGTTCTGTTGGTTGACACTTTGTAGTAGTGCATGATGTCTGCTGTCATATTAATCAGTATTTTGGCTGTTCATGTATAAAGTGCTGTGAGTAATTGTCTTTTCCTGACTTGGCAGTATTACTGTATCCCATTGGTCATATCACAATTTGATGTTCTCCGGTGTCAGATGATGAGGTAAAATTGTGTACCACATGCAGCAGTATTGTTTATCTGTGACTGTCTTAATTCATGATGTCTTGGCAGTGACATTTCCCTTTGATGGAGTTCTTGCGTGCTGGTTAATGGGCATTCAAGTCATTACTGTGTCAATAGACAGCATTCTGAGATTGATGACTATCCCGAGGATAAGACTAAAAACTGCCATTACTGTCACATTTGCGCACTCATAATTGACAGCTCTTACAATTTTAGGTCGTTTTTTTTGTTCCCTATCAGTTTTTTTCTGTAAAGGTTAAACTTTTTGTTTTGTTATTATGTGTATGTGAAATTTTGCCTGCAGAGGCCATCCCCGAAATGACCTATATTGTGTTGGGCGGGACGTTAAACCCTGTCACGCACTCACTCTCAGACTCGATGCTGTATTTTCTCCAATGAAATAGCAGCACTCGAATTGTCCCAATATTGTAAACATTTGTGGTTTGCGCACCACATTCATTCAGGTAAAATACTGCAATGTTTACTGTTCTGGCCCAGCGAATAATTGTGATGAATGATCATGAGCTTTAGGATGTGTATTATTTTATCTGTTTTTAATTAAAAAATAGTAGTAGGTTGTTCTTTTTAATTTACTAGGCAGTGTAGCTGCAGTAACAGCGAGACGTTTGACCATGTCCATATTGTGCCTGAACTAGTTGCGGGTCTGCTGTCAGTGTGCTGCAGTGTATTGTTAGTACACACATGTGAGGCTGTTGCAAGCTTTGCTGTTACTTTACTCAGTGGTGCACTTAGGCCATGAGCCCTTAAGCCTTTGATGCTGAAAATTTTATATGTAGATTGTTTTGGTCTATCTCCAGCCATTTCGTTGCAGTTCACTGTTAAAATGCATGCTGCAGCCAAAAATTGCAAAAAAAATTACCATAACCCCTCTTTTGGGGGTTCAAGGTTGTTCAAGGTCATCGATGTTGACAAATCTAAGAAGCTCATCACCAGTACTTGTTATGATATGCAGCATGTCTGTACCTATGTGCAACCGTTTTCACACTATAAGAGCCAACAGTGGCAAAATAACGTCTTTTAAGGGTGTACCCCTTTTTGACGCCCTCGTTCGAGGAGAACCCCCTCACTCAGGGGCACAAAATGCTGTTGTCGTTAATGATGAAAACAGCACACATATGTTATACTGCATATTTTACCGTACTCGGTGTTTGAAGTATGCTTCACTTAATACAAGTCTGAAATGCACGTAAGGCAGTAAATGAATTATTTACACTGCATATAATTTTGGATGTCATATTTTTCATGTTTTCTCTTGCACGTACTGAGTCTGATAACAACCCATCGCACATGATCGCAGTCTGTTGTGGCATATTGTGCACCACTGGTGTAATGCTTTTGTGCAATCAAATATATTATTAGCTTGTAGCATGCTCAGCCCTGTGTATGGTTTTCATACATGTATACAGTATATATACACCATGTCCATATAAGAAAGAGGCATCTGGTTTTTTTTTCATCTGGCTTTAGTAACAGTAAAAACATTTGTATGATCATTATCACTGAAACAAGGTTGGATTAGATTTTTTAATTGTCCACCACATGTGCTTTTCTGAAGAACAAATTTTAAAATTTATCCGCAGTAGAAGTTCCACTGTTTGATTATAATAGGGACCCCTTTTCCTTTCTTTTATAATTCACTCAAATAATGATTAATTTACATGAAATTTTTACCAGTTGTAGCTGAAGAAATACTAATTCAAAATATTTTAGCAAAATGTTGCTGTTGATTAAATATTCTTTGCTAGTCGTGATGTAATGCTGACATCATAATGTGTTGTGAGTACAAGCTTGCTTGTCTCAACTGTTGGTGAATAGCTGCCCTGCTTCGATGGTGAACTTAATCTGCTTCACTGATGGCAAATTGTTGAAGTTTTACCATTGCAGCCACAAAAATCGCCCAAAACGATCACTTTCACGCAGTTGTTGGAATAGCTTGACTTTTGCTGCTGATTACACATTCCAGCAAGACTGTGCACCAGCACACAGAGATTGCAAGATGGTGGAGTTTCCAGCTTGCGAGAGACTTGATTTCAATCTCCCATGTCGCTTAAAAATATTGCTGACATGATTAACATTTCTTTATCAGCAAACCAGATTAAGTTCACCATCAAAGCAGTGTAGCAACTGACAGCACCAGTTGAGACAAGCGAGCTTGTACTCACGATGCATCATGACGTTATCGTTACGTCACGACTAGCAAAGAATATTTAATCAACAGCCATATTTTGTTGAAACATTTTGAATTAGTATTTCTTCAGCCACAACTGTTAAAAATTTCGTGTAAATTGCTCATCATTTGGGTGAATTATGGAAGAAAGAAAAAGGGGTCCCTTTTTATTTAACACCATGTATTTTCTCAAAGTAATGTGTGCACAGTTAAGGTGGGTCAGTACTTACTTACTTGTTATTGTGAACAGATTAGGTGCCTATTTCTTGCTAAGGCAGCCTGTAGATATAGCTTGTTGTGGCAGTAGATAGTGATTACTGAAATGGCGTTTTTTGGTTTTATTAAGTTAATGTATTACTCTACAAAACTGTGATGTTGATGACAAATGAAATAAAAATGATGTCAAAAATTTTTGACAAAATAGGCAAGCTGTGCAAGGAGTGAAAACTTGAAGAGAGAATAAAACCCCTAGTTTGATGTTTTTGTTACTCTGTTGATTAAGGAAATATTTACTATAAAAAAAGTTTACATAGCTCCGAAAACATTTGAACTGTAAAACAGTTTTCGGGGAGATGTGTACAAATTGCCTATATTGGTTTTTGTGTGTGGCAAAATGAATTCATAGCAACAGTTCTGTGTAACGAAAATTTTTGAATTATGGCAGGTGTCATCTTGATCCGTCCAACCGTTTGGCCTTAATTACTTCAGTTGACCAGACCATCAACCAATGATCTACTTTATTAGCAGTTTATTATAATTATAATAACACACAGTAGTGTGGCCTCCATATTGTGGGCATGCAGCAAAGTGTCAGTGCGTTGTATAAAATGGCAGTTTGTTTGAACCTACTTGAGCAAAAATGCCATAATTTTGGATTTGAATTTTTTTGTCAGTAATTATATCAAGTTGCCTATTGGGGTGTAACTTTTGGCCCACTTTTTATTATTGTAGTTGTGTATTCACTGTATTTTGATAATTGAGCGCTGGATCTGTTATGTGAAATTGAATGTAAAGTTGTAAACAGCTTAACACAATTTGATTACACATTCCAGATGGTCTTGATTTTGTAATAATATGAAATTCTGGATGATTTGTGTACTGTGGTACTGATTTAATTTTGTAGAGCTGTAAAGACGCAAAATCTCATTAAATTGCATAGAACTATATAAAACACGATCGTTCTAACAGTAATATGGATGCATTCGTGCATCATCATAGCTGCTATCCTTGCCATGTCTATGTTTGTTGTTACTTATTCTATCATGCTTTGCTCAGTTGACCTAGGTATGAGTGTTTGTCAGTAATGTTGAGTTCTTGAGGCCAACGCGGTCTCGAAGCCAAATTTGATAGTCAGTTTCATTCTCAGTTTCTCATGCATCTTGATCTAGAACCTTGACAATGCAAAAGGTACAAAAAATTGTTTGCGGTGTTATAACTTTGGACTCAGGCATCAGTATGCAGCAAACCATCTGACATTCTACAGAATGTTGAATGAAATGATGACGTGCGTGATAATGAACGTTCACTGATGACTAACAGCAGTACAGATATACGTAATTGTGCATTTGGTTTTTAAATGAAAACCAGTTCATGCCGATGGCTATGTCAAATTCTACATGTTAAATAAACTTCACTGTATCATCCCTGGGGTTTGTGAGGTATTTCATGTCATTGCGAGGAGTCTTCTATGTTCTCGAGCTATTGAGAAGTGCACGGTCTTGTCATTAGCATGCATGCGTGTAGGTCGTCTTAGCTTGTTGTATGCTGCATTCCGTCGTGTTTTACAGTATAGTCTGTGAATAAACTAGAATATGATGAAACGTCTTAGCACAGTCTTGCTAATTCTGTTCGCAATAATTAATTAATTACGTAATTTATTTGTGGTGGTGGTTTGGCTCAGTTGGTAGCGTCGTTGATCGCATCAACGAAGTTAATCAACACCAGGCCCGGTTAGTACTTGGATGGGTGACCATCCCTGTATGTACCAGCCACCCAGATCAACTCAGCCTGGCCATCCCTCCGTGGGTAGGCACAATGAGTACCAGCGAAAGCTGGGACGTAAACAGGCACACCGCGCAATGCACTGGCCCCGTATCCGTGGTCTTGCAGTGTAAAAACTGGTGTCTGGCTGATGGCTAAGGAAATGGAGATCAGCGCCGCCCAATGGGCTTTACGTTTACGAATTTGTTCGTACTTTTCATGATGCAAAATGCCATGCACACATAACTAGAACTAGAAATACGTTGGCCTACTGCTGACATATTGTGCAGACAATCCACCTTGCTATGCACTAAGGAATCGAAACCGTGACGTTTGCTGAAACTACACTGTATATAGGTCAAAATTTTAAGTTGATGAGTAAGTGGAAATGTGTTTGTCTATTCTAACATCCATTACCACAGTGCATCTTTACGAAAATTATTAGCACAGTTTTGCCACACAAACATTAGATAAGCTTTGTCACAAGTTCATTATTGTAAACAAAATACAACAACACAGGAACAAACTGCATTGGGACAGCACAACTGTGTGACACTAACGTGCACCATGGCTGAACATGGAAATACACTGACTTTACTGTCACAGTACTAGTTTAGTCAAATTAATCTCGGTCATTGGTCACCTTAAAATAAACCACGAGACATGGCACAGATTCAGTAAAGACATCGCCATATACTGCTTTTGTCATTATATGGACATAACCACACACGTTTGTACAGTACACTTACCAAGTAAAGTGAAATGCAACGTTCACGCCACTGCCACAGTTGAGGCATGCAGATGTCATGTTATACACCTGCTGCATACAAAGAGATCAAAGATCCATAATTCTGCCTATTAGGAAGGCTGCATAATAATATGTTTGTCCATTCTAACATCCAATATCATTTGAATCTGCATGCGTCTTTATTGGGAACAAATTGAGGACGGCTTGCTGATCATTCATGGCTGGAAGTGACAGACTGAGATAAGCTGAAACTCTTGGAAGTCATAGATGTAAGAAAAACATTTTTTATGTTTTTATAAAAGTATAAAAAGGCATGTTTTTAATGTTTTTATTTATTTTTTTAATGTTTTTTTAATTTCATGTTTTTTTGTTCTTGCTAAATCGTTAAAATAAATTGTTACAGATGTGTTAAAAACTGTTAACGTGACTAGTATACTTGGTATTTGTTCTGACATTTGATTGTTTAGTTCATAGATGAATATGTATTATAATCACAGTTACATAAAATAAAAATGCCTAAAGTAAAAAGTAGCGATTGGAAACATCTGCAGTTTAATGTTTTTTTTATAAAAGTATTAAAAACACGTTTTTTTATGTTTTATATTTGCAAATGAATGTTTTAACATCTATGCTGAATGTTTTAATTGTTAAGATAAAAATTAACAATTAATTAGTAACTGATTTCAATTAAAAACTAATGGTGATAATTATCCAAAAATAAGAGTTATTTATTTTGTAAGTTATTTAGCTAACGGCTATCACAAATGTAACAAATGCACTTTGTGAGTGTCTATGATGCACCCCTGTAGACAGACTAAAACGTTCAAGTGCTTTGATTATCGTTTTTCAAATGCTCCTCACCATGTTTCGTAATGCCTTCTCAGTTGTGACGAATTGAAAATGTAACAATAAAAACAACTTTTAATGATTAAGTGTGTTATTAATTGTTAATTTCTGCAGCCATATAGCTGAAAAACTGAGGCTAAAACTGCAACATCACGCAACATAACTCAGTTATTATGTTTGAGTAAACGAACGAAGACATCTAATTACGCCTTCACAAACTGATTGTCACTGCAGCCATTGCATGAAGAATTTGCAAAATCACACAAAACAATTGTGCATGCATGCTGCATGAAAATTATAATAATTTGAGAACTCTGCAAAAACAAAAATCCCATGCACAACTGGCATATGACAGAGCTACATATATATATCAGTATCAAAAGTATATAAATCGGATCGCGAACGTCATTAACAAACAAATCGAGTAATTGCAACAGTCTTGTCATGTTCGTTGACATTGTGAAAGCACTAGCAGTCAGGCACTGCAAACAGTCGTCGTAATATCAGCGACAAACACAAATCAACACAGATCAACTACATAGTTTTACAAACACCTTTAAGATCAATTCACACTAAGTCAACAAAATCGCATTGCAGTAGCCACGCACACAGATACACAGAATGGCAGTGAACACAGGCACTTACAGAAAGGAGGTAAGAAAAATATCTCAAACAAGAAAATATGTAGGCGTCAAGTACCGACATAATATGCGGCCGCCTGTCGAGTTACCGAGCGTCTCAGGCGTTGACAGTAAATCAAATCTATAAAAAGTTTGCAGTCGGCGCCTGAGCCTTGTGTGTTAGTTCAGCCACCCATGAGATTTTTGACATCTGGTGACCCTGAGCTTTGACTTTTTGAACTGAAAATAGCATTATGCCCAGCCTAGGCAGCCCAGGGTAACGATCACACCAATTACCGTTTTTATATGCCTTTTTGGTCTTGAGTTAAAAGAAAATACGCGACAGACGGACGGGCAAGACACACAATATTGCGTATAAAACAACTGGGTGATAACGTAGGTCTATCATAGCAAGAATGGATAGCTTATTGGCCACAAGACTGGCAAGTATAAACCGGACAAAGTACGATCGTAATAACCAGCAAAGTATCGAGCGAATGATTCAGAAATCTGAGAACCAATGTCAAACGAAAATGACGCATAATGAAGTATGTTAGTATGGGGTTGAAGCAAAATGCGATTTGATTCGATCGAGCACAGAAAACAACGTATCGAACAGCGACGTAAAAACGCGGCAAGACAATTTTACTTCATCGCGAGCTGCGTTCACAGATGTAATTGTGACAATGAGTTGCCTATTAAGTGACGTAACTGAAGCGCGAACTATCAGAGTCAGACGTATTCCTCAAGCACAGGTCGTGGCGTGGTGCGTGGTGGGAGTGCCCGTGCTGCTGCTGGTTCATGCTGCCGTGACGTGGCATCAGGCGCTGCAGGTGAAGCTATGCGGTCTCGCGGACTCGACACCCGGGCCTGTCCCCGCCCATCGTACACGGGCGCCGGCGGTGACATGTACAGCGGTGAGGGTGCTGGACTGGACGCATCTGCTCGTCGTTGAACGTCATCCAGCGGGGTGTGTCTGTACTGAGCGGAAGGCGTCAAAGACCGAGGACCGTTGCTAGCGGCGGTTAGTCGCTCGGCGGGTGATGCTAACCGCTGCAGCGGTCGTACTCGGTCACCGGCGGCGCTGCCGTTAAACCGTTGAATGACGTCGACCTGATTCGCCGGCGAGCGCGTCCGTGACGACGGAGTGTCTGACCGGTGACTCGGTCCAAACTGCGGGGTCGACCTCGCTGGACTGGCTACCGGCGACAGTCCGCCGCCGCCGGCTGCCACGGCCGTCGAGCGGCCGGCGTCAGACAGCGCGGCCAGGTCGAGGAAGACCGCCGCCACGGCGTCGAAATTTTGCGTCCAGCCGAGCTCTGCGGCGGCACGGGTGAGATCGAGCTCAGGACGTACGGGTGGCGTCGCGTGGCGCCGAGCGTCCACGCTGAACAGCTCGTCGGCGGTAGAACCGTCCGACGACGACGGACAGGCACCATCACGTGGCGTGGCGGGGTCCCTGGGCGTCACGCTGCGACGGGCGGCACTCGGTGGTGGTGGCGGTGGTAAGGCCAAGGACGGAGGCACGCGGAGTCTGTACGGGTTGGCAAAGTCTAGCGCCGGCTGCTGCGGTCGACGTCCGCCGCCACAGTCGAACTCGGAGCAAGTGAACGTCTCGTCCTGCGTTTCATCATCATCGTCATCATCACTAGTCGTGGACCGTGGCCGAGCTACCAGCTCCAAGTCGTCGCGGGTGAAGTCAGTCCTGTTGACGAAGTCCGGTGATGACGCCCGGCCGGTGCTCGAAGTGCTCGAGTGTGCCGCTGCCGCTGCCGCTGCGGGCGTACAGCGTCGACTGTCAGTTATACGATCCACCTCCTCCACGGTCAGTCCAACGGTCGGCGTCAGCACACGGCCACGGGCCATCATCGTCGGTAGCGCTGTCATGCCGGGCTCCTCCTCATACACGTTCTCAAGCCCGCCGCCGACAGGAGTCGACCGGAGCGGTGCGGAGCGCTTGCCGCCGGGAGCGCTGGTCGGTCGCTGGACGGGTGAAGTCCGCGGTAGCATGGAGGACGAGGGCGTGGCTGAGCGTCGCCCATCAACCATGAAGCCACGCAGTGGACTTCGTGTTGTCGGCGGCACGTACTGTAAGCGTGTTGGACTACGCGCGTTACCATTAGCGTACGTCGGCGTCACCGGACCATCACTGTCAGACCGCCGGCGATGGACTGGCTCCAGGGAGTCCTGTGCGTAGCCGGGATTGTCCACGCCAGCCGGCTGATGATGTACTTCCAGACTGTCAGCGTCCACGTCTAGACGTCGCTGTGACGTCACGACGTCCGGAGGCTGGACGGATCTCAGCTGCATCTCGTCCAGCATCGTGCGACAACTTTCACTCGAGCCACGCATCAGACCGTTATGTACGCCTCCGTCCACTTTGTTGGCGCTGCCGTTCGCGCGAGCTCCCTCTGTAACAGAACAGTAACAGGCATGTAACAAAAACAGCCGAAATACACAGCAGTGAAACAATGCACATAATACAGGGCAAAAGAAATCTGTTGGAAAAAAATTTACTGACTACTTTTTAGCATCCACCACGCATGTTCTCCCATGCGACCCTCGGACAGAGAAAAATCGTGTACGGTAGTACTACGTATGAAATAAAACATATGTGCAAATGTTCTATGTTATATGAGCCACTGTCTTACTGCAGAAAAAAAGCCGGTTGAACGACCACTGAAACAGTTCAAACGTCTACGTCTAACATCAAATGACGAAAATATATTTTCTATTCATGTGTACACTCTGCTCACTCTTCATTGCTTCGGTGCTTTCGCACTGGCAGTTAGTTGACAGACCTATAGAAACCTGGTGCATCGATCTCGAAATGTTGTGCTTCGCAACACTATATAATGAAGTAACTGCTAAAGCGCCATTTACGGGAACGTCTAGCAGCGCTGGCAACAGCAACGTTAGTATGCTCTGCAAAACAGTTCCGTTTTCAGCTGGCGTTTGAATAGACCAGCGTCGCATATAGGCTACTGTGTTGATGATGAGGAAAATTGTTCGCAAAAAGGCATAAAACTATGAACCAAATGGAAACAAAAGTTCGAGATACGTTGCGCGAAGAATCGTTTACCTTTGCTGTGTCGTAAGCGACGTCTGCGGCGGACACAGACGACCAACAGCAGTATGACGCCTGCGATGAGACAAACACCGATAATAGCACAGACTATGATAACCGGCAGCCGCCAATGTGCCTCGGAGTCGCCACCTGGCGAATCACCCGATGGAACGATCACAACGTCACATTGACTCGACACCTCACCGAGTTGCTGCACGTCGAAGCGATCCGTGCCACCTTCCAGCGGCAGCCGCTCGCCGTTCACCAGAAACTCGCCCACGCACCCAGACATACCTGCAGTTTCACGCCATTCATCAGATATTTACACATATTTACATTCACTGCTCTGTCGCTGTTGAACCACGAGACGACATCCCGTTTTATTTTTATTTTAAAAATACCTTGTTGCTCTAGTTCTCAAAGATTTTTTTTGGCGGACCAAAACTGACAACAAGTAGAGTACAGACCAAAATTGCAGTTATTTAAGTCCAACTGCTTCTAAGACAGGCAGATGTCCACACTTCATAAAGTTACTCAAATTACAAACGATGTAGGCCTAGTGTTCAGATTTTGGTAGGTAGCAATCCAGATTACAATCTGCAGATCGAAGATTCAGAAGTGCAATCCAGACTCAGATTTGTTAAAGAATTCCTTTTTATTAATTTTAAAAGGAGATGACAGAGCCCAAGGATACAAGGAACAATCGCTTGGATTTAGTCCAGAAGGCAATCCAAATCAAGGATTTTTACATGACTATTGACTGATATTTTGATTTCTATAGACAGCCAAAAAATAAATTACACTAGGCCGAGGCCCTACAGAGACTTGAAACTCGTTAAGTGCTTCTAGTTAGCAATACTGTCAGTCTTATTGCAATAGTTCTAGTTGCTACTAGGAACTGAAACGAACAGAAAATCGTGACGACTGTACGCACTATGAGCAGGTTGAGAGCCAATGAGCAGAGGAGTAGGGGTGGCGCCGATAGAGATAGTTTGAACGCTGAGATCAAGCGGATTGTGAACAGCGGTTCCACTGTACACTTCACGACGACTTGACGCATTGTCCACGCCCACAGTCACTGTCGAGCCTGCACGTAGCAGTCACTGCTGTGTAACAACAACGAAAGTAATTTCACAAAAAGTGAAATTAATGATCGGTGTTGCCTCTGGGGTGAATCATCAGTAGGCTAGTGCAAGTTTTGGCCAGAGCGGTTCAACTCTCAAATTTCCCCTTTCCATGGGGCCCGGGACCCCATCTAAAACAATGCGTCATCTCATTGGATTGCTGAAGTGTATCTGTCAAACGGTTTAAGCAGGGTGCGCGAATGTGACATACGACAGAAGACAGACCACGCTACGAAGAAATGGGTAGGCAT
>Ga0209671_1003389_pt1 | contig 15299 bp, 9 predicted proteins | sample WorMetHERISLAND2_2_FD_187401 | JGI IMG/M metagenome (GOLD analysis project Ga0209671, IMG submission 187401) | Marine gutless worms symbiont microbial communities from Max Planck institute for Marine Microbiology, Germany - Olavius geniculatus... | ecosystem: Host-associated > Annelida >... | reverse complement strand
TAATAGATACACCGATATCATTGTCGTCAGAAGCAGCTCCGCTTGTTACATGCAGCCAAACAATCATGGGTGACTTCACTTTCTGACTTAGACTTTGACTAAGCCTATTCATTCAGCTCAAGTATGCTCAGAGTACAGGGTGGTCCAAAAAAATTTCCCAGCTTGATTTGTCAGAACTTTGTCAAATCTCCACCAAATTTGATAATTTTTGGCGCACAGATGGCCAAGACGACAGAATTATGTGAGGTACACTCAGTGTCCACCTCACCAGATTTATGTCAATGCATTATTGTGTAAAACGCAGGTGCTCCAAATTGTTGCATAATGCCAAGTTGTTATGGCTACAAAAGTGCTAACGACTTAATTAAGCACACAATATACTGAAATGTAATGTATTAGCAGAATTATAAGTTTGTGTAACAACTTGCTTCTAAACTATCACAATTTATGCTCATAATTTATGGCTTAGACGTGACGCCATGACTGACAGCGGCATTAACGATCAACTGATCAAAATGCACAGCAATCATTCATGGATTAGATTTGTTTTGAGCTCATCAGTCAGCTATTTTGTTGTCTTCTATTTTCCGCGTAAAATATTTAATACCACAAAATTATTAAATCACAGAATTGGCGATGAACAGGTGAGCAGTCTGATGCTGATAATCACCAGGTAATGTAACAATTTGGAGCATCTGCGTTTTACACGGTAGTGCGTTGGCATAGATTAGGTGAGGTGGAAAATGAGTGTACCTCACATAATTCTATTGTCTTGGCCATCTGCATGTCAAAATTAGCAACTGTGATAGAGATTTGACGAAGTTCTGACAAAAACAAGTTGGGACATTTTTTTTGGACCACCCTGTACATACTTTAGCCAAATAGTGAAGGGATATCACTGAGCCTTTGACTGAACAGAAACCTTGGTCTGAGTCCAAAGTTTCCACTTTTAACTGATTTGCAGAATTACGTACTGGCATTACTTTTATTTTACAGATTACGTCTAAATTTGCGAAGCTTCGCGGCAAAAATGCCAATCTTTGAAAATCAATTGACTACTTAAGCAATCAGCAGAACTATACTGCAATGCGTAAAATATTCCACTGACTAAGTATAATCAGCAATTACTAAACACTCAATACAGAGATTAGCAGATATTTTCATATGCTAAATAATTCAAGACGTCCTCAATTTATTTGACAAACAATAAACCGCAAAATTAAGAAAATTTGCTGCAGTGAGCCACGGATTTTAGTCAACTGTGAGCAGAATTTGAACAAAATGTCACACAAATCTGTGGTCCCTAATAATCACAGCAAGCTTTGTTCATAGCAAAATGACACTTAGTGAAGTCAAGGCAACGAAAGATAAAATTAACTCAACAGTGAAAAGAGATAAGCAGGGCGCAGTTTTCAGTGGCAAATTTTGCCAAATTCTGCGGACTGGTTCGCAAAATTCCACGGCTCACCGTGGCAAAATTGTTCAAGTTCGGCGGGTCACCATGGCCATCCGTTTATGAGTAAACTAAGCTCTTGCCTGTCAAAAAGCTTTACTTATTGAAGGCTGGCGTTCTGCTCAGTTATGCTAGCAACATTGAAAGAAAATTATCAGTTTTTCTTTTCAGAAGTGCAATCTGTCAAGTCAAATTGTGTTTATTTATTATTGCGTGCCATATTATGATGGGTATTAGTAAGGCTCACAGTTTTAGGCAGTTCAGTTTGATTTTTCCGCGATATAATTTGTCTATTTAGTTACATTATAAAGCCAACGATTGTACTGATCATCGGTCATTTCTCAGTTTTTGCAAAATTCCATGAACTTCCGTGGAAATATCAAAATTCCGCAGAAAAGGGCAAATTCCATGGCTTGGCTCAAAATTCCGCAACCCACGGAAAACTGTGGACCCTAGAGATAAGGAACAGAGAGAAAGATGAGAAACACACCCGCAGAGTGCGTTCATTGCGTTGCCGATCATAGACGTATAGACAGCCGTCATTAGCACTGTACAGACAGACAGACAGACAGACTTGCAGAGACATTAGCACGAAATCACACATGATGCATAAACATGCTCACTCAGTCCGAACAGTAACAATCTCCAGTGCTAGCTGACTGACATGAACTGAGCGAGTGAGTGTGTAGGGTTTAATGTCCCACCCGACGCAGTATAGGTCATTCCGAGGACAGCCTTTGCAGGCAAAATTGCACATACACACAATAACAGAACAAAAAGTTTAACCTTTACAAAAAGTTTAACCTTTATGAAGCACCAAACACAAAGAACGACCTAAATCTAAACTTGTAAAAACTGCCGATTATAATTGTGCATATATATATATCGATAATGGCAGTTCTAAAATCTTCCCTGTATCCTCCAGACAGGCATTAATCTGAAAATGCTGTCTAATAGGAGGGCAAGGGGACTGAGCTGAACTGATAATACCACAGTGAATAAATGCAGCCATCAGTAAACTATTACTGAGCCCACAGTTTGCAGCCAGCAGACATACCGCAGCCCCAATCAGCCATGCTAAACCTTCACCCCATGCAATATAAGCTACTATTCATTTCCCATCCCACGGAGGGTAGGAGGCTGAGTTGACCTGAGCACACAGTAGATTAGCAACTTGCTCAAGGCTGATTGGTGGTATAACGGCGTCAAACTTGCAATCAAAAAGTTACTGGTTCAACTCCCGGTCAAGTCGCTATCAAGTGGTTATTACTTGGACGGGTGAAGAGCTGAACCATCTCAGTATACAGCCAACAACCAAAATCAACTCAGCCTTCCATCCCTCCAGGGTAGGTAAACTGAGTACCACCCTATCTAGCTGGGACTAAATTAGGGCACATTTACCGCCATCTGGTGGCTGTGTGATCTCATATGGCAGGTGATGCTCCATAGCTATGAGAAAAGTTTCACATGACTTTTAATCTTTATCCTTTAGAAAGTGACCAGCGTCGAGAATCAAAGTGCATCATGAAATGTATGAGTTTAATACTCTAACCAGTAACCAATAGACCATGGTGCTGCTTCAAATAAAAACTGACTAATCAGTAAAGCCCAAATTCCAACTTTTATGATTTGTGTCGCGAGTGTCTGCGACAAAGTTGGCGGGCTTTGTTGCCGACTTTCCCCCTGCACTGTCACGGACCAAATTCCATTAGAGTGACACAAATGGGTTTGTCGCAGACTTGTCATGAACTTTGTTGCAAACACCTCGACATGTCGAGATGGTTTGCATCCACGACTTTCATGATTTGTGTCCAAGACTTTCCCCGCGGGAAAATTTTGGTGAAAGTCGGCGTAATGAAATTTGGGATTTAATCAATCACGACCACTATCAGGTTTGCAATAAATTATAGAAGTCTGCTGACCAATTCATATTGAATCATACCGACCATAAAGTTGTTAATCAGTCATACATGCCGAAAAGCATGCAATGAATCATACCCGCCGAGAAGTTCGTTGTTGTCTTGAGAGAAAACGACGGAGAAAATGCAGAAATTGTGGTTAGTGTTTGGTGCAAGACACAGCGGCTCATGTATCTTTGCACCATCTCGGATACTGCATAGATGTACTAAAAGCATAAGTACAAGTACAAGTACAATAGGTGAATGTCAGCCAGTTAAGTTTTTAGACATTCTAACCGTTGCTTAGTGGTATAACAGTGAGTGAGTGAGTAGGGTTTAACGTCCCACCTGACACAGTATACGTCATCTCGAGGAAGGCCTTTCCAGGCAAATTGCACACAGGCACAATGACATACACATAATAACAAAACAAACAGTTTAACCTTAACGGTATTTATTGAACGACCCTCGTAATAAGCTACCTGCACCAAACTAAAACTGCAGATTCAGATACTTCATTGTGCTCAGTCATAGTAAAATAAAGAAGAGAATCTATCATACAAATGCCAAAAACGTATTGCACGCAGCACATTCATTACAAGTGACTAGAGGCCACAGCATCAAGGCCTCTTGGAGACCAGATCCAAGGTCTTCGTCATTTTTATGTCATCCATGACAGACCTCAACATAGTAATCTGACATCAATGACTAGTACAGTTTTTCCCACATCACTTTAATACTGTCACGACAATACCTTGTAAAATGCAAAATTCCTAGTTTTGCCGTTTGCAACAATAAATTCATACTGGGTAGTGCACAAATCGGCTAAATGTTATAACTCTGATTAGGCAGTTAAACGGCATTATTGCAATTAAACCTTTGAGCTTAACATATCTTAGTTAGTAATTGTCTGTTTAGTTGCAAGCTCAACTATCACTAACAGTGCACTGCAAAAACTAAACCCTCAAGTTTGAAAAAATTTGTTACTCCATTCAAGTCTTAACCAATCAAAAGCTTAAATTAATTCTTAATTATTAATCCCGGCACAGAAAAATGTAGCCACATCAATTGTTCATACTGAAATACTTACGGTAGTCAGACCAGCTGGTGTAGACCACAAAATTACCATCTGGACTACAAAATTAACAAAAAACAATCAATTGTACAAGGAACAGCAAAAAGGATTTTAGCTTTTTTAAAGCGAAAATACCTGTATGCTTCAACAACTGAAATCTATGGCTGACAATTAGCTACAAATATTCTACATAAACAGACAAAAACAATGGAACTTTGCAAAAATCACACAATACAACACAACAATACAATAGAGTAATTTGCACGATGATAAATTATGTGCAAAAATAATTTAAACTAAGACATATTCATGTAAAAACATCCGGAGTCACAAAAAGTTGAACAAAAAACTAACAGACGTGGAGAGACCGACAAAGAGAATTACTTCAGAGCTAAGTCGAATATACTTCAGCCGGTTCCCTGTCAAAATCTGGACTGACAAAACCGGGAACTTCAAAACTACCCCACTACATGAACCCTAACCCCAACCCTAACCTTAACCGCCTAAGACAGGAATTTGTCAGAAACCTGCCATCAGCAGAAAACCAAAAAAGGAGAATCCCTAACCCTAACTCTTACCTTATCCTTAACCTTATTTCCTAAACCTAAGCCTATATCCCAACCAGACAAAGAAACAGAGACACAAACAGACAGACAGACAAACAAAGATGAAGACAGACAGACAGACAGACAGAATGCAAGGTACCTGAGTGCAAGGTCGAGTATACTCCAACCGACATCCTGAGCTTGTATGCAGGTCATCTCAGTGAAAACATCACGTGACGTGTCATAAACACGTATCCTTCGATCTGTCAACATCATGATTACTGCAAACTTCATGCAAACAACACATTTCTAGCATCAAACAAAAATGTCTTCAACTTCGCCATTTGCTCTGTGCATTACACTGTAATCAATTAACATCATGTCTACTCACTAGGCTACAGCGGCGAATAACAAATGACCGAGCCAAAAGTTGCAACTATCCGACAAACACTGCAAATTTACAATACAATTCCAACAGACAAGATTACAACTGACAAAGAGTTCAATTTTAAGTTTTCAGCTACAAACTTTGCATTTATGGATGAAAAATGTCGGGAAAAAAATTCCAATTGTCCATAATTTAGGCTGGAAGGCTAATTGCCAATCCTGCCCTCGTGGCCATAATGCCACTGCTAGACTAAAGCTTAAGTGACCGTGTGACTCTGAACACAATAAAGACTTTTATAAAGGAAAAATCCACACAGAAACTGCTAACTATGCAATATTCAAATTTTTTTGCAATTAGTCATTAATTTATAATTTCAATTTACTACAGACATGGCAGTAGGTGGCAGGACTGCAAGTAGTGATACCTTGGCAGGCAGAGAGAAAGATATTCCCATCCTGTGAGTACGTTCCACAGAAGACTTTGTTAGGAAACGACAGCTGAAAGTTGACGTGCTTTGGCAAGTAACTGCGACAACGAATTAAAACATCCCGACTTAATGACCATCAATATCAACTGGTTTTACTCGAATGGCTGACTGCCTGCGGTCAGGTAAACCATCTCAGTGTATTGAGGTCAACTCAGCCTTCCTTCCCTCCAGGCTAGGTAAATCAAGTAACCACCTGCCTGGCTGAGGTTAGGGCAGGTCGTGTTCACCTGTGTCGGGTGGCAGCTAACAATCTGTGATCCCATATGGCAGGTGATGCACCGTAGCTCTGAGATGGGCTTTCCATAAAGAACAATGAGCACTAACATTAGTACTGAATTGCACATATAAACAGCCAGCAAGGTTCAGCATCATCACGGGCCAAAAAAAAGTTGAGAGCAAAAGGTTGCAATTTCCAACAGAAAAGATGAATGGTGCTCAACATTTCAATTCTGCTCACAAATTTTCTGAAATAAAGGTCTCCAACTTTGTGTTTTTGGAGGAAAATTCTCCAACAAGAAGAAACTTTCTGACTGTAGGCTAAAATCTCTAGGTGAAATTTGCTCGTGCCACTGGCAACATAAATATGCCAATAACCATAGTAAAGACTGTAGTAAAGATTTACTACTAAGTTACTACAACGACTACTATGACTGCTACTACTACTACTACTACTACTACTACTAGCAGTACATACTAGCAGCTGATGGCACAGCAATCGGCCAGACCAAATAAAGTCTGTCTTCTCATCACCACGACTGCTGCTGCTGCTACAACAACAACAACTACTACTACTACTACAACTACTGGTACATACTAGCAGCTGATGGCACAGCGGTCGGCCGGACCAAATAAAGTCTGTCTTCTCAGCACGGCTGAAGCACTGCTGCTACCAGGACTCACCCCTCCCAGCTCACGCTGTCCACATACACAGACATCACATATACAGAGTTACGGACTAGCGTTGAACAAGAAGCCCAGCTGTCACTAAGATAGCTGACCGTACTGGTTGTCAGTGACCTCAATATCATCAAGGTCAAGTGCCAGTAGTGACTAACATTAACCAAGGCCCTATCTCGCACCATTTAGCCGCAATAGTGCATAACGGGCCAAAACAGCCTTCAAGGTCATCCAGAGTCAATAATTTCCATCTCACGTAACAGGGCGTATGGCACTTCCTATTAATGATTAATACGAGGGTCATTCCATAAATAAGTTACAAAATGGTGTCATTCCATTAATTCTTAAACTAGAAAAAAAATCCAAAATAGACGTTTTGTAGGAAATTTTATTCTTAGTACTAGATGTGAGTTTTGTTAAGATGACATCACTGCGGCGTCATTTATAGACATTAAATAAGACGAAGTTGCCACTGAAATTGTCCCATAACGAACAAAATGCTATTTTGTTTGTTTTGTTGGCAAAAGTACTTAATACAACTCGGATTAATTTTGAAATGTATCCAATATATGGCGACAAGTGTTTTACAATGCAAACAGTACACTTATGATATAAGAGAATGGCAGGTGGGCAGAAATTTGCATAAAATGCGGGGGAAGGTGCAATCAGTCATTCGTCAGTGGCTTTGACAGCAACCAGCATCGTTCTTTGCATCAGGCACAAAAATGCTTCTTGACAGATGGGACAAACGTTTGAACAAACTCGGATGATATTAAATGTTAAAAAACGAAGCAATAAAGTTTAGCGTTTAAAGAGGTGACATTAACTCGTTGGGTTTGTTTATTTTGTCACTTGTGAGTTCGATTCATTACTGGTGAAGAAAATAATACACAAACACACTGTGTTCTATTAGCTGATGATGTCAAAATAATGACGTCATCATCCAATTAATTTCCCTATTAAATGTACATTTCAGATTTTTCCTATTCTAAGAATTTATGAAATAGCGCCATTTAACTTGTTTATGGCACGACCCTCGTAGTAACCTAGTCCATATCTCTCACTGTTTCCAAGATATGGGCAGTTTTCCGTTGAAAAACACACATTTTCCCTACCACCCTGTCTATTCAACTCCAATCTGAAAATGTTCCCCTTGGAGTAGATGGCTGAAATTTTGCACACCTGAGTTTAACACCCATGGCTAATTATTCACGTAAAAAGTTAAGCCAGGGTATGTCCATGACAGACGGACAGACAAACAGATGACAGCCATGACAATAGCTCAACAGCTACTAAAGATTCACCTCACTGACACTGAGCACCTTACAACTGACTATATAATTATTATTTTATTATTATTAAGAACGGATTATTATTAAGTACAAACGGCTAAAAAACCACTTTTAAAAAACCAACCCAATAAGATTTACTGGGTTTTATGTGTTAAAACTATTTGTTTAATAAAGGCCCAACTTCGTAAGTTTGGGGTTTTCAGTTATAAGAATGAGTAGTAATATACAGACTGCTAATGAGATAACCTGGTCAATAATCTTTGAGACAGATAACAAATGCAACTAGGGGCAGATACATGATCGGCAGACTGGCAGAGTTAACTAACCTGGCGAATAAGCTGTGAGATGGGCGTACGACCTCCAGCTGATGAAACTGCTGGTCCATAGCAACCCGACTGCTTCATTAGCTCCACTTTCAGGTCACACGACTACCAGACGTACATACTACGAAGTACTGATAGTGCAGTAGCAGTGGGACTAGTAGTAGAACTTTATTGTTCTTGTTGCTTCATCATCATCTTCAGATCACACAATTATTATCACGAAACAGATTGAGTTAAGGATGACATAATGTCATAATGTAACTACAAAAACAACTAATATAAAGTGGGTGAAATGGTGTGTTACTAACTTTCGTGTCAGTTTAAAACAAAACACAAAAGTAGGCTAAAGAAGTAGTAGGAAAACTCACATTAAATGTAGATGTGTCCGGCTTTTCGTCAGCTACAAATGCACACACAGAAAAATATATGCACACTGACACCAAAACACACCATTGCAATAATCATTTTCGTACACATTTTAATAATGATAACAATAATACTCCACATAATGGCAGCATATCACAAGTAAAAAAAAGATTTCACAATGATGGCTAGGTCCATCACAAAACAGCTCACTGCATTAATGCCACTTTCAGCTGGTGGCGAGGATTAACCCAATTAAGCTAGCGGAGGACATAGCAAGGCGGGCAGGCATCAACACTGCCTTAGTAGAACTCACTACCTTAGCCCCACCACCATGGACAGACCACCTGTCTAATATCCATTTTGAGCGTGAAGTGGAAGATCATCAGCTGAACATGGCCTTGCCATTGGCCAGGATCATAGCTGCTACTCGAGACACTCACCGCCCTTCTTCCAGCAGACATCCACGTGTGGACAGATGAGTCAGTGTCCGTAAATGGCGATGGTGGAGCAGGCTTTACCATCTGTGTTCAAGGTACTTTAAGGGTGACTGATGCCAGTCTGGCAGGTTATGGAATATCCGAGCTCAGCGCAGAGGCCACGGCCTGTTTTGGTGGTCTACAGGCAGTCCTCACCTTACAGGATTACCAAGCTTGCCAGGGTGTTAAAATCCTTACTGACTCCAAGCCGTTAATCCAATACCTCGCTCAAGGTCCTGCTCGTCAGACAGACACCATATGCAGCTCCATTTGGACAGTTCTTGCAACCATTGGTTCATTGAACCTAGTCAATATCCAGTGGATTCCGGAACATGTGGGTCTGGAAGGCAACACTGAAGCCAACCTTGAAGCCAGGAGAGGCATCACACTGCCACAGTCTCTGGCACCTATGAATTTCATTTTCACCTGTGCGGCCATCAAACAGCATCAACAGAGGGTCGCTGACAACAGGTATCGCATCGACCCACATGACAGAATCCATGCAGTGCTCGCCGGCACTGTCAACCAGTTTCAGTGCTGGCAATGAGATTGGGCCAAGAACGAGTGCATTACGGTGGCCCAACTACGCACTCGTCAAGTGGTCATTCTCCATTGTTGGCAGGATATCTTCACCGTATCAGGCGCCAGGACTCCGCCACCTGTCCATAATGCAACAGCGCTAACAAGACGGCAGAGCACCTGGTGCTACAGTGTCCAGCTCATGACCAGGCCCCGTGGGACATCTGGCAAGGAGAAAAGTTCAATATAGACCCTCGATGCCTCTGGGACTACCCGCCCCTCCCCCTGACAAGGAATGAGAGAGAAAGAGCATACAAACCAAGTCAGCCGGATGGCCGGGTCTATTGAACAGCCAGCACCTTCAACTGACTGGGTCAGTTCTGGTAACAGGGACTACTGTTACAAAGAACTCACCTTTCTTCTTGAGCAATGGCCGTAACCATCGCCAGTACTCATTTTGCCTGTACCGACAAAGGGATGGCCAGGCTGAGTTGGCCTGGGTGGCTTGGTCAAATACGAAGATGTTACACCCATGAACGGTCATCCATTATAGCACTAACCCAGCTCCATGTCAAGTAACCTAGCTGATGCAACCAACAATGTTATGTAAGCAAAGTTAAGCCACCTCCCACTCATAACCAGAATATCGTAAAAACAGACAAATAAAAAATAAACCTTTGGGCAGCTCTCTGGGCATTACAACTTCCTCGTCGTCATCCAAATTCCACTCGTCATCAGAATCCATCGTGCGCGACTGACTGCAACATGGCATAATTATGTTAACAGAGTGGAAAGTGACACATACAACAGTAGGCACCATACGTAGTAAAGCTATATCAAACCGCATGAGCACAGTGACTAGGGTTGTTAAACGAAGTTCAGATTTGCGAACTTCCAATTTCAAGTTTGTACTCATATTCGTTTTTCAACCCTCCGATATTCGAATCCAAGCATCACTAATTAGACGCAGACGGTTTTGCCTTGAAAGCTGAGCACTGCGGTGCACTGTGTGACAATTTCTTTGTTCTCTGCCGGCCGTCAATTCAAGCGACGCCCACCACATGCTTGCTTACCCCTCCCCTCCCCTCCACGCATACCACCATGGCGTTCAATTACTGTCCACTGTCTGTGCTGTGCCCCTGGTGCGTGTTGTATACTGATGGAAGCTATCAAAGTGACAAATCTTAATGGCCCAGACACAGAGCAGACATCAATCAACAGCAATAGAGCGTGACATGGCTTGACGTCCTGGCTGATTGCACTGTTGATAGACTGTTTACAGGCATGTGGCATGCGTGGTGTGACCTTTATCTCACCCCACAGTGCAGAAATCAAATGCAAACTGCTTAAGTTTCTCCACAAATATGTAAACGAAGTTCGAATTTAATCCAAATTTTAGCAGTTAAAATTCGATTTTGGAAAAAAATGAATTCAACATCCCTAACAGTGACACTGGTGAGAAATAAAAAAAAAAGTTGGTGAGCTATTACAAGAACAACACAAAACACAGGAGACCAAGCCTCAGTGCGATGGCAACTCAGATCGTTTCATCACGCTGCAGGTCACAAGAGGCAATTGGGAGCACAAACAGCCAATCCCCATAGACAGTGACAAAAGCAGACGTAAATCAAATGCTGATCTTTATTCACACAAGAAATGTGTAGAAATAAAACAGACAGGAACAGAGAGACACTACAATCGGGCAACACAGAAAAGACAGCTACGACACAAAGGTCACTAATGACGTCCCTGGTGTAAATAAAGCAACGGGCTTGCTTGAAATCGAACCTGCGAAATAGAAAAGCAAGTATCGTCGAGAAATCGTACTGAGTGCCGCGCACTGGGTTGGACGGTTGGTGACTGGCTGCTAGATTGGGGTCACCGTCATCAGCTGGTCGATCGGCGTCATTTTCGTGATTGTCCATTTGTCGACACCTAATCCACCCACATCCCATCTACCGACAATAATTCTCATTCACCGTTCGCAACTAACTAACCACCAGCATTGATCTATTGACCACAACGACCATCGACTTTGCAACAATAACAATCGACGTAATTTATTGCCTTTTTGTTTACAAACCCTGGGCAAAGAATATTTAACACGCAATTAAACTCTATGGTGTACACAGTGCAGTACACCCCTTATAAATTAATGGACTGTTCCAGAAATTCAATAAATTTAATACATTTTTCTATGATAGCATGTCAACATCCGGTATATTTTGCTTAGTGAATTTGATATTTAAATAATTTTAAGTGTATGTTTTGGGGTTTGTTTCTGGGTTTAATTTTTTTGTGTGGTTATTTTGTGCTTTAACTGTTTGATGCGTAGGTGCGGGCGTCGGCTGCATGGGCTGGCTGTTAGCTTTAAATATGCTCTCGGCCACTACCCGGCCAAACAGTTTTTGTTATTTTTGCAAGTGACTGTGCAGGCAAGCCTGCACGCTTAGCGTGCAGGCAAACAGTGAATCTGCGAGCTAATTAGCTACGGATTATGGCTGTTATTTTGCGTGTCACATTGGGCGAGTTCGGACGGCAGTACATTGAGCTAGGGTTAAGGTCAGGTTTAGGGTTAGGGTTAATGTTATGATCTTAGCTGCGTTTTTCAATAGCTAACGCGGCTGTTTGCTGTTTACGTCATGTTCATTGACATATTCATGCCAAATGATATTAAACAAACGTGGTCTAATGCATAGAGATAGTAGAATATTTTATTCCAGTTCAACGTTACAGACGATAAAAACCATTGAACTAAATATTATATATAATTATTGTATAATATTTAGGAGTACTTCAGTGATAAAAACCAAGGTAAACATGCAGTTTAGCGGCCTAAACAAAATACATAGTCAACTTACTGCCTATACGGGCCAAAGCGTGCATGCGGTCATTTAACCCTAACCCTAATCCTAACTCTAACCCTAACTCTAAACTTAAGCCTAACCCGAAGCTTCGCCTGTATATAGGCGGTAAGTTGACTTTGAATTTTGTTTAGGCCGCTAAACTGCATGTTTACCAAAACCAAAACAAAACAACAACAGACATGCTCGCCACAGTGTCACGAAACTACCATAGAACGACTACAACCACAGTTTTATCTCGGTAGGCAGATCGCGTTAGTGGTTGACCTAGTCGAATAATGAGCATCCAAATAAAGCAATAAGGGCGGAGTCTGGTAGAACAAACACGCCCTGTTAGCTGATGAAAAACACAGCTGTCGTCTATATCTAGGTAGACTTGCCGATCTATACTTCCAGTCTTCTACTATACATAATCTGAAACTCTTGCATCAGTAAGTGAGCCAATGTGTCTCAAAGTTTTCATTTCAAATGTTAAGGTTTAGTTGAAGTTTGTGATTAGCATGAACATGTCAGATTTTGCATTACTTGCAGAATATAGGTGAACGTGTGCATTGTTTTAGGTGGCTGATTGCATACAGTGCTGTCTATAATGAGTCAGACCAACGTCACTTCAACCGGGGAGCACAAGTCAAAGAAGTACGACCGCCAGTTGAGGTACCTTGTTGTGTATTTTTTTGTGTTCACATATGTCTGAATGTATTCATTACTGGTTGCATATACTTGACTTAGGACATTTATATTCATCTCTCTGTTTGATAGCTTGTGTTGAAGTTAACTCAAGAAGTTATAAATCGATTTTGACGGTTGGACATGACTGCAGAAAGAAGTCATTCTATCTTGGTGATGATTTAAATCTTTTTGTGAATTTTGGCTGATCCAGGATACTTTGCCATTAGGTTACAGGGGCCAGACTTCTGCGTGTTCCCCAGGTGGTAGCATTGGATTTTTGTGTGAGGTTTGAATGCTCTTGTTTTTTTCTTCTTATGTATATGTACAGTTATAGAGTGATAGGATAATACTTGCAATGGCTTATGTGTATTATTTCTTAAGGTTGTGGGGTGATCACGGACAATCGTGCCTGGAACTAGCTAAAGTTTGTCTGATTAATGCCACGGTGACGGGAACCGAAATTCTCAAGAATCTAATACTGCCAGGCATGTCTGACCTACACAGTTTATTTTGTTTGCTTTTTTGTTGTGTTGCATATTCTGTGTAGTTTTTTTATTGCATGTATCGGGCTGGCATTGAATATCCGTGCTTAATTCCAGTTATATTGTGTGCAACTTGTATATTTGTTAATTAAGTAAGTAAATGCATAAATACAATCTCTGTAGTGCACAGTGTCAGCCAATGGCTGAATCTGAGGCACTAGTGTATGTATTTGTCTATATCGACATTTCAAGTTTACATCTTCTGTTTTCTATATTAATGCCACTGTCAAACAAAACTGAGTTAGTAGATGAGTTTGAAAATTTTCTGGCTGAGTTTGGTAGTTTTGCAGTATTTATATTTGCTTCGTTTATCTGTATCACTTTGTATTTTTAACGGTATATCTCTTCATGGAAAACCCATCTCAGAGCTACGGAGCATCACCTGCCTGCCTGCTGTATGGGATCATTCGACACAGGTGAACGCGCCCTGCATTAACCCCAGCCAGACAGGCCAGTACTTGATTTACCTACCCCAGAGGGATGGAAGGCTGAGTTGACCTTGGTGTTAGTTATATGCTGAGATGGTTTGTTTCATTACCTGTTCGCAGACAGTCAGTCATTCAAGTAGTAACCACTTGATAGCGACCAGACCAAGAGTTGAATCTGCAACCTCTTGATTATAAGTCTGACATGCTACCCTTGCACTACTGAGTCACCATATGGTATAGTGTGACCGTGTGAGTATGTGTTTTGTCTGGCTATATGTCTGCCTGTTTGCATGTCTCTGTATGTTTAGGGGTCGGATCATTCACAATTGTTGATGGTCAAACTGTCTCTGGTGAAGATGCTGGCAACAAGTTAGTCACAGCATTCATCATAATCAAAATGGGTTAATCAAAATGACAATAATATTGGCTCGCTAGCTGCAAATTTATATACAGCTCTTAGGTCGCGTTCACATAGACATGAGTATGAGTATCTCTTGTGTTTGGTCCTTTTAATCTTCATCAGATTGTAAGCAGAATTTAGTCATTTTGAGATAAGTCATGACTAAACTCTATGCTCTGGCTTGGTGAAGAAAATATGATGTGGTTTTCGAGGTGTTTTTGTTTATTAGAAATGATTAATTTTTACACACAGATGGATAATCGGATAAATACAGCATGCCCAGCGGCAGTAATATTTCATAATTACTAGCCACTGCCTCTGTCCAAAAAAAGCATCCCCGACATTTTTGACTGTAACTTGAAAACCAATTATCAGATTTTCATAATTTTTGGTGCAAATACTTCTGACACAACTTGCCATCAAATATCCAGTCAGTTTCCCACCTAATTGGTTTTCAAGTTACAGTCGAAAATGTTGGGGATGCTTTTTTGGGACACAGTGGGCGACTTCACTTTTTGACTTAGATTTTGCTGAGCCTTTTCGCTGAGCCAAAGCTAAAGCTGAATGCTAAAGTCTGTACTTAGACCACAGTTCAACTAAACTTTGGTCTAAGTCTACTGACTTAGACCAAAACGATTAAAAATGGCGGAAAACCGGTAAACCTAACAGGAAATAAA
>Ga0209671_1003386_pt1 | contig 15302 bp, 8 predicted proteins | sample WorMetHERISLAND2_2_FD_187401 | JGI IMG/M metagenome (GOLD analysis project Ga0209671, IMG submission 187401) | Marine gutless worms symbiont microbial communities from Max Planck institute for Marine Microbiology, Germany - Olavius geniculatus... | ecosystem: Host-associated > Annelida >... | reverse complement strand
CGTTATCAAATACAGTTAATTTCGCGTTGAATAAAAAAAATTGTGTGAACTTCAGTCCACTAACATCAGAGATTACGCAGCTAATGTTTACCTACCAAAATCAAATTTTTCGGAAGGCCATATTTCGGCCCCTAGGGGGTGCTGCACCCCCAAATTTTTACAGGCGCTAGAGAATGACCAATTTTTAGTAGCGCACCCCCCACCTGGGATGGGGCCCCCCTTACAACTTTTTTCAAAGGGGGGTCAAAAATTGGCTTAAAATGGAATAAATGAGCCATTATAACTTCGGAGTTAGGAGGTGTAGCCGGACGAAACTTTGGCACTTGACGTGTCTCTAGGTGGGGGTGTTAACGCAAGTACAACTTTTGGGGGCACCGCCCCCCTTAAAATTTGGGAGGGCAAAAAACGTGCAAAAATTGGTGCGATTTTCGACAACTTTCGAGTTTGAGCGCAAATATCTCTGGAACCGATGAAGATAGCGACAATATGTAAACGGCGTTGACGAAGCGATCTTTTGGGCGTTGAACAAAAAAAAATTGTGAAATTCGGTCCACAGCGAACAAAGTTATAGGCGCTCATGTTGACCTACCCTAAGTTGACAATGCGCGTTCGGCGTATGCCAATGCATTTGAGTTCGGGCCACGTGACTTTGATGCCGGGGAAATTCCCCCCCTCTAATTTCCCCCAATCGGACTTAGGGCGCCGGGCGGACTCACGTTGGGCTTTGCCCCAAATTTCTAGTTAGTTTATGTCTTAGTGTTGATATTTCTTGGGGGCTGAATTTACCCACTATGCCAACATTATCTGACTCTGAGTAAAGCATTTTTACTGGTTGCATTATTCAGTATCCTTCAGTCTTGCGTCACGATGTTTGAACTTGAAACGTCTGCCAGCAACTATTGTCATATAAAAAAACTGAACTAAAAATTTCCTAAGAACATGATCTTGTCATCAAGACAAAAAATAAGCATAATACAGTGAAGGCATACGATAAGTAATGTACACATCAACAACACACAATATTATGCTGTAACATACAAAAATTACATATAAAAGGATGTGTTACAATAAGGAAAAGGTCTATCTAGAAATGCACAGCTACACACAAAAGACTAGCTGAAGTAGCAAAGAAATTATTGCATTTATTAAAATATGCTAAATTCAGTACCAGGTATCATGAAACCCGGTAAACTCATCACACCCTTATAAATAAGTAGGTCGCGTGGTAAACTCAGCCCGGGGGTAAGCTGAGCCCATGACACCGGGTCTGGGTCGGCACTCTTTGCCTAGATATTCTTAGAAATTTCTTTGTCTGAATGTAATATGGAAGACATTATCACTCTGTTTTGCCCAATAATTAAAGCAAGTGCAGGCAAATGTAAAGCTGCAAGTGCAAGCTGATTGGCTATGGATTGTAGCTGCCATTTTGCATGTTTTGTTGAGCGAGTTCGGACGATGGTAAGCTTTTGGCTTACAGTATCATTTAGGTTTAGAAGAAGGGTTAAGATGAGGATTAGGATTAGGCTTAAGATCAGGGATGGGGTTTGGGGTCAGTAAATGTGTATATGTAAGTGGCCAGCAGTGTAGGCTTGCCTGTATTGCCTTAATTAAATATCTAATTAGTTCCGTTATGGTGTCTCAGCGATGTGTGATAAGTCTCAGTCTTTGCTTGTTATTGTGCTAGGAGAAGTTGATATGGGATGAGTTGACTGGTTTCTAATTATTTAGCATTCTATAGATTTTAAGTCCGGGCAGAAGTTAATTTTGACTTTACATATTAACTGTGTGATTCTGTTAATTTTATGGCACATAGTTCGTTGAACATTGCTGCTTATTATTATAACTGTTATTATTGCTAATTATTGTTATTATTACGATTTTTGTAGCTCAACGGAAACATGAGGTGGAGAGGATTCGGCAACAGTTTCCCAACAAGATTCCAGTGCGTAATTGTTTGATGTTATTAGCATTATGACAGTTACAGGTCTTTTAATGCTAGTTCGTTGAGTTGCAAGTGTCTAGATATGTACTACTGAAGACTTGCCATGTCCCCTTGGCACTGACAATTTGCACACTTTTGGTTACTGAAATGCCATCAGTTTTGGCGGACTTTCCCCTCGGCATCGTTACCATTAACAGCCTATATTAACTTATCAGTGCCCTCTTTGGTGGTTCAGTCACTGATATCTGTTCTTTCAAAATAGGGGTCCTAACCCCTAGAATTTGTTTGGTGCATTAATTTGCAACCTTACTGTATTATTGTAGTGGTTACTAGTATTAGCAGATTACAGGCATTTGCAAATGTCCTTTTAATCTCTCCATTGTCGATCTTTCCTTTCCTCCAAACAGGGGTATTGAACTGACTCCTGAGCAGCTGTACTGCATTATCTGTTGAAGGTAATTGTGGAACGATACAAGAAGGAAAAGTTGCTTCCACCGATGGACAAAAGCAAGTTTCTGCTGCCCGAAGACCTTTCAGTTGCGCAGTTCTCATCAGTTGTCAGGTTACACTGCCAGCCTTTATATCTGCAATGTGAACACTTTCTCTTGTCTCTTGTATTTGTTTTAACGTTCTATTGAATGCTTTGCTAAGCATTCTATATTTTACTAAGAACTTTACTGCCACATTCAGTAGGAATCGCTAAAATCTCTCTCAGTCAGAAACGCCGGTTTTTCTGGCATATTTCACGAGCACCAATAGATGGCTACAAAGTTTGTTGCCGAAGACACCTCAGCCATTTTTGAGCATGATAGGCTGATAGCCATAGACGAATCTGACCCATATAAAATGATGATATTTTGTTCTGTTTTATGGCATCTTTAGTTACTTTTTAAAGCAGGGTTGGGGTATTTTAGAAACCCAGTTTTTTTTTACTTTTGGGCCCGTCACTGGTACTGTACGGGCCAGTGCAGCTGATGTTCATTGCTGATGCAGAAATCGGTTGTCATTGACTGGTAATCACGCCTTGTACCTCATCATTAACAAGAGGACGATTGCGTCGATGACCGAAACGATCGGTCGACTCTACCAGACAGAGCAAGACGAGGATGGATTTCTCTACGTCACGTACACATCACAGGAGGCCTTCGGCTGCTGATGATGTCTGGTATTTGGTTATGGTGTTCAAGAGTATGTTACGTGACCTGCCTGGTGCTGTAGTGACATTGATTGCCATGTTGTGATGTTAACTGCCATGTCTTGAATGTGTTCTTGCTTGTTGCTTCCTGCTTTGTCTGTACTGTGTGCTATTAATTGGTACTGAGCCCCAGATTTTAGGTGTCTGGCAGCCAGAAGCCCAAGTATGTATTCACGTTTTTCAGCATTTTCAAAGTTTATTTTTTTGAGGACCCATCTCAGATTTTCCGAGTCATTTTCGTCTGCAGATATTGACAACTACAACATTTTATGTTTTTTGTGTACTTAGTAATAGTATATGGACTATAAATATATGCCAGAATTGTCTGATGTTGAAATTGCACAACTGAAATTCAAAGAAAAACCTCGTAAAAATGTAAGCAATTAAATTGTGGGACCAGTTGATTGACAGAAAAGTACAGGATGGTCCATAAAAATGGCACAAAGTTGACAGCACCATAATTTTGCAACTTTATGTCACAGAGTCATGTGGTTTTTATCAAAATGTACAGAAAGAAATTGTTTACATGACAGCAAAGGTCAGTGTTTGAATACAGCAGTTGAATATTCTGCAGCTAGAAGTGAACTATTTCAAAGCAATGTTAACCTTTACACTTTCATTTTTTGATGCAAGTTCGTAATAAAAAAAGTCTGTGCCAAATCTAATTTTTCAGATTGATAAAAAGAAACGGTGCTGAATGTGTCCACCACAATGAAGACAACCGACAATAGTCATTTGGACCACTGTAGCACCATCAATTAGTTCTCAAGTGACTGATCCAGGGCTTGCCATTTGAAAATGAGAAGCAATTGAAGAATTGATTGTGCCGCACACGGTAGGTGATTGATTAAACAGGGAACATTATGGTACCACGGTTTATGGTTTACAGCTGGTCTTATACGCTGAGATCAGAGGTCCCTCCCTTTCTCTTTTCCCAATTTCTCTTTTCTCTCTTTTCCTTTTTTTCTCCCATCTAACTTTTTCCCTTATCTTCTCCAAAAGATTTAGCGAGGGGCCTACAAAGTCCGGGGCAGAGCCTTGGTTGCAAATGCATTTTTGCTAATTTTAGGGCTTTAAAAATGCATCTCGTGGTAAAATATTAGACTAAGTCATTTATATACAGTTCAGAATCCCTCAGTTTAGTTCCAGACTTTATTCAGGTAGCAACCTACTTCTAACTATCAATGGAGCGAATGCCCATGCTAAGATTAAGGCTTATTAATGGGCACTTACAGATCTGCAAGCAAAAAGAATAGACAAAATACATAACAGAGTAACAATGCTGCAAGTGAAATTTTTGAAATGTAGTGACCTAAATAATTGTAGAAAAACCAGTATCTTTTGAAAGAGTTACTGTATCGTCTACTGCTGCTAACGTTCACTTCTCAGTTACCAAATGATGGCAAAGTGAAAAATGATCGATCACAAATTTGTGTCAATCTGGTGATCAAAAGTCACGGAGCTTGGCCAGCTAGAGGCGATGGATTTAGGCAATCGATCGATCGATAGCTTCGAACGGCAAGCCCTGGACTGATCATGTCCTAGAAACTGTTCAAAACTTGCTTCAGGTGATCAACGTTCTAGTCTTTTGACATACACGTTATGCAGAAACAACCGACTGTTCTTTATTCATGTAAGCTAGTGGACACTTCGAGTACCTTTTTGTCTTGACTCTGGTCAATGGGATTTGCGTGAAAATTGTGAACCTTGTTTCTGTCACGAACTTGCCTTAAAGATGTAGCAGTTAATGTGGTTTTCAAACAGCTTGCTTGCCAGCTGCAAAGCAAAGAATATTTAACTGCTCTATTCAGATGCCTCACCTTTTTCATGTAGGCAATTTCTTTCTGAACATTTTGCTAAAAACTGCATGACTACATGACACACGGTTGCAAAATTATGCCGTAAAGTTTGTGCCATTTTTTGGATCACCCTGTACATTGTTGTGTGTTGATTGCAGTATCTATTCCATTGCTTTGCTTTTCAGGCATTATTTGTGCACATTGAGTTGCTGTCTCATTACATATCAGAATGTCTGAGAAGGAGAATTATATGCTGTTGCTTACCCTATAAGAAGTGTGACCATTCGATCAGAAGTTCTGGAATCATCAGAGAATTTTCCAGCTGTCAGGAAAATATAGCAGAATTAGCCAAAACTTCCGTGTGAAAACATTTGGTTGGAGAAAATTGTACCCTATTACCTTTTGGTTTTGGACAACATCGGTATTTATTTGCATAGTACTCTGTAATACATGTGGTTATAATGGTGCACTTAAGGTCAAGAAAAGCCCAGCTAACGCAAAGGGGAACGCACGACAGCGATGCATGTGTGAAGGCCCGGTGCGAAAGAAATCTAAGCTGACAACGATGTTTCATTTAGACTCGACGGTGGATGATGCCTAGCACCATATCTAGTGCATGAATTTCAGTATTTGCTGAAAATCGCAATTTTTTTCTATCCTCCTGTCATTTAGCGCCTTCGATCGGGGTGACCACTTTCGAATTTATGGGAAAGCTTTACGTATCCTAAAACTAGAAGCTTCCAGGCAGCCGACAGTAAAGATTTGGTGATCCTAGCTTGCACCGTTTTTGACTAATCCCCCGTGTCGGACAGATGGACGGAGAGACAGAATTGCAATGGCTAAGATGCACTACAGCAGCAGCTGCTGTTGCGTGTAAAAATTGTGTTAGCTATTTTTACGGTTATGGGTAAATGCATTGTTGCTAATTATGTATGATGTGAGTAACTGCAATATTGTCAATAGTGTCACAAAGTGTCAGGGAAACGTAGAAAAATTTCACAGTGATACTGAGTTTACAGACTGGAAAACAGTCACCCTGCATGTGGAGTGTGTATAATCCTTATAAAAATGTCGGTTGTTGTGTATTGTGCACATGGCAGTGTTGCAGTGTGTTGAATGTTGATGATTCTATCATTTCTATAAGTCAACTCGGCATTTATTGCTGATGTTCTAATAGCAGATGATATGTCCTGTTTTTGTTGACTGGTGATGTTGTCTCAGATTAGTGATGTGCAGACTTCTGCAGCTGAGAGCCATGACATGTGGTTTCAAGGTTGATTATTAAGTTTGCAGGCTATCAGCAGTACAATAGTTCCCGTGTCCAGCAACCAACCTTTAATTGTTTTGTTGGGCAAATACACACTCAAGGAACATATATACAAAACAATTTAGTTTATTTTTTTCAAATAACTGCAAAGCAAATGGTAAGAAAGTATTTTATGTTTCTGATGTTATTGTTTTGTCAATCGTGGGCTGTTTGACACCATTTTCTTAGCCATTTTATAGCTTTTTGTATGGCGGCATTTTGGTAGAAGAATAGTTAATTATCTTTTCTTTCATTACGTGCAAAAAAGTTTTTTCCTTGGTACTTTTATGCTGCTGATTAGTAGGGCCCACAGTTTTTTTTGCGTCAAATTTCGCAGACCAGTGTGCAAAATTCTGTGGCTTACCACGGCAAAATTGTCCAAGTTCCACGGCTTAACGTGGCCTTCCGTTTGTGAGTAAACTGAGCTTGTTCAGAAACTTTAGTTATTAAAGGCTGATATTGCGCCGAATAATGCTAGCAACATGCAGAGAAATTACAAATCTTTTTTTCTTTTCATAAGTGCGATTTGTCAGATCACATCATGTCGATTGTGCCGTATTGCGATAGCTATTAGTAGGGCCCAGTTTTACGCAGTTCAGTTCGATTTTGTGATGTAGTTAGTGCGCAATTAATAATATTTATGACATCAAGCCAACGATCATACTAATCGCTGGTTATTTTTTTACCTTTTGCAAAATTTTGTGAAAAAGTGCAAATTCCACGGCTCGGCTCGAAATTCTGCGGCCCACGGAAAACTGTGGGTTCTGCTGATTAGGTGATAGGAAGAATATCCCATCTAAAAGTTCTGCTTATACTGTTCCTATTGATGAGGCTCAGTTTTAGAGACCCACTTAAACTGGAGTAATTCTAAGAAATAGGTGAGCTAAACAAAAGCCATGACTAATGGTGGCATTGAGTGTGGCAGTTGTAATAGTAGTGCTAATGCACTGTGTGTGGAAAACGTCCGCAGCGATATTATATGTGTTTCTTTAGCAAGTTTTGAGTGTATTTTTTGTATTTCAATAATTTTCATCTTGACTTATCTCCACACTAATCATTATTAAGCTACTGTATCAGCAAACTTGCAGCCTGCCTTAACTGCTGCTGCACACTCACATTTTTCAGCCAACCACTAAGCTTTAAGCTTAAAGGTCGGCCCTTTGTTGTGGTTGTTGTTCGTCTGTCTGTCCATCTGTCACGGATGTATTGTGACTAAATGGTACAAGATAGGGCCTAAGTTGCTATTGATCACTAATAGGAAGTCGCGTATCGGCTTTCAAATTACCTTTAAATCATCGACCTAGGATGACCTTGAAGGCCAGTATGTGCCATTGTGGCTAAACGCTACGAGACATTAATAGGAAGTGGCATATGCCTTTTCAGATGAAATGCAAATCATTGACCTTGGTTGACCTTTAACGTCAGTGACAACCAGTACAGTCAGTCCCACCTAGTGACAGCTGGGATTCTTGTTGTAACATCATTCTGATCATCATTAAGTGCACCTATGTGATGAGCGCCTATGTGATGATCGGTTTCAAAATTACTGCCAAAAAAGTGTTATTGTATTTTGTCCATAAAATTTTTCTTACAATTTGCCTCCACAATTGTTTTTTTCTTTGTATCAAAAGTAGCATTTTCAATGAAATCATACATACAATAGCAATACTGAGTGGTACATAAATCTTGGAAAATTCATATATTTTAGTACAGTGGATTATAAGGATAATTAATATCAGAAATTGTGCTAGCATATTTGAATTTGGAGTGAAAACTGTATGCATTTTATTTGGACTTCATACACGTTGGAAGTCACTTGCTGTCTGTGATAATGAACTGCAATCAAAATCAAATTGTCAATGTGGGTGCTTTTTGTATGTGAACTGAAAGCGACTGACGATGTGGCCGGTGTTGAAATTCATCAATAATTTAGTAAGACTTAAGCCACAAAGTTGTATCTGCCTTTTATGTTGCCGACGTTTTTTCCGTCATTTTTGCTGGCATTTAACGTTCACTATTAGTCTATTTTTGATACTTGATTATTTTTGTATTCGTCCTTGTCATCTAAGTACATCTGTGAATGCAGATACATGCATTCAGTTTGCTGCATATCTGTGTTGGTGCAAAATTGTCCGTTGCTTAGATGCCGATTTTCTGCAAGTGTCTGCGTATCTACAGTTTTCACGTTTGTAACTATTTGCTCTTTCACTGCACTTTTCTTAGTCATACTGTGCAGAAAATATTGAAACTTTGCCACAAAATGTAGCTTTATTGGCAATGCAAGACTGCACCCGTTGAGTTGTTATTTGTTGACACATTATACTCATACCACTCCAGACAGAATGGTGTTGAGACGCATTATTGAGCTTGAATGATGACTTATTACTAATGGAATGGTTATACATGTATTGCTTACTGGAGGGTGTTAAGGGAAGCTTGTTTTAATGACATTCGAATGTTGTGTTGCAATTAACAGACCGATGTGCTATTGTTGCATGTAGATTTTGTGTTTCACTTTTCACATTATTTTTACTGATTTTGCAACAATTTGCGAATATAACTGTGTGCACGCATTTGTGTGCGTATGTCCTGCTATTGAATGATCATGTAACTCACAACATTCTGCAGTCTGTGTCGTGTTTGCTAGTCATAATTGCATCTCACAGCTAAAAAAAACTCAGGGTTTCCATGCCTTGTGTACAGTCCTAGATTTTTCCTTGATTTTCTAGGCACTGGAAGGTCCTGGAAATATTTTTGGTCCTGCTTAGTCCTATAGAATAAAAATGCTGGATAGCTGATGAATTTCATGGGGGTTTAAAATAAACACCAAATAGCACTAGCTGCTTTAGTTATTTTGTGCATTGTATTACATTTTGTATGTATGTAACTGCTGTTTGTTTTTATATTTAACATTACCGAGCTCTGAGGTCCTGGAAAAACGTTTTGATGGTCAAGGAATGTTCTGGAAAAGGCCCTTAATTTTTTGTCAGTAAATGTGTGGGAACCCTGAAAACTGCAAATAGGCTAGGCCATGTTTCGTCGAATATTTGTATGGATGGTAAAACGCTAAGAAAAATTAACATGCAGCGCCTTTTATTTTTCCAGCTTCCATTCTAGATATTGGCACTGATTTCTTCGAACGAGGGAAAGAAATACATTCCGCTTGTTGTCAGTTGACAACATAAGTGCGATGGATTGACGAATATTCCGCTAGTAGTCAAGTGATGACATGCGCTGTTGTGGCTGTTAATTGCATCAGTTAGTGTGCACTCGTATAACTGCTAGAGCGCTTTTCTTGATAATATAGTGTTTCTATGATGCATTACATTACATTGTGTTGGACTGGGGCCTTGCCGTATTGCATTGTTTTAGCGTATGTCTCGATATTTAATTGCAACTTTTGTGTTAATTCATGGATTGGTAGTATAGACTTAACGCTGTCCACGTGAAGTACGTTATGATATACTTTCCAGGGTGTTGGCTTGAATCAGATTAAACATTGTCTTATTTATGGGTCGACTGAAAATGCAGGACCTGACAACAGCAAGACGTCTGCGTGGTGAAAAATCGAATATACTAGTTAAGAAAAGAGGGAAGCGCTAACTGCATTTGCGGTAATAATCATGTAATTTATGAAGTAGCAAAAAAAGCGACCGTGTTGCAAATCATACTGTCGATGTGAGTCGTGCGGCTGTTCTGTAATAGGCTGTCTGTCTATCCATCTATCCTGTATGCAAAAGAAAAGACATCATAAAATATCCAAAATTGGCGTGAACCGTGAACGTCCCCCAGGACAGGAATAACCAGTCTGCCAGTTTTCCGTTCAAGAAGTCACCGAATCACAGATTGATGTTGACAGTTGTGCAGCTGTAAGCGGACGGACGGCCGCATATGTCGGCACTGGGCTGACGTAGGCTATTTTTCTAGACTGAATGACAAAGTGCATGAAAGCCTGCTTGTCAGTCAGCCGGTCGATAGTTTATCTTTAGTCAGTTCTGTCGTCGTCATATATACTGCATATACTGTCGTCAAGTCTCGACTTATGCGCGAGAGATCTCGAGATGTCTGCATCTGCAGGTCCTGAATTTTCATCGGCCGCTGTTTGTTTGCTGTTGTGATTACTAATGATGTGCTGCTGAATAAAAACCACTTGACGACTAGATGATACTTGTGCTGACTGGCGAGTGCCCATCGACGTGGATTGATGCCCGCCTCCCCCGTCACAAAACTGATAACTCTCAGTGCGTCTTGTGGTTGCACAGTGCTGTAAGTGAGTTTTGCGACCTCGGCAGACGAAGCCTGACCACTGAACGCATTTTCAGATAAAAACGACGTGGATTTTATTTTATAACAAGAAGTCCAGCTGTCGCTAGGGAGGGCTGACCGTTTCTGAGATACGGCGAGCAATAGGCCTAAGTTGAAACCTTGCATTGGATATTGTGAAACCGCTGCATATGGACTGGAGACATGGTTACTATTGACAGTGGTCAGGAACTCAAGTTGCAGTTTTCACACAACTGCAAACTACCGACAGCGGAAAATATGAGTACTCAGAACTTACATTTTGCCAATAAATTTCCCCCAAATAGGGTTTTCCAGCTCCAAATTTGATATTTTTGAAAGAAAATTTCCCGACATGTTATAATGTTGGGTGGGGGCGTTGCTCACTCCCCGCCACTGCTGTTCCCATGCAGTGTTCTCGGCGGTTAAGCCGGGCGTCCATGACGAACAGCAGTGAGCATTGACTGACATGGGTCATCAGTGGGTCGTGTGACAGATGCTGCGCACTGGGCAAGATCCTCGTATCGGTTTAGACTTACAGGGTACCTACGTGGGTGAATAAATCTTGCATGCGACAAAACAGGGCGGGGCTACGCACATGCAGCGCAGCTGTCAATCACCACGCAGTAATGTCTTGTGCGATGGCGCTGCCAAACCCGCACTGTATGTAGCCCAGCCCTGTTTTGTCGCATGCGAGGTTTTGTCGCACATGTAGAGATTGTAGGCACCCTTTTACGCACGGCCACGGTCTGAAGGGGTCAGCTAGCCTTTACAGCAAGTGAAGGTGAGAGACTGCGTGCGGTCGCTCGGTCGTGCAGACCAGTGGCTTCTATCCCCCAAATCTGGAGTCGAAATCGGGCGCAAGTCCCCCCAGTTTTAGGCTCAAGTTCCTTCTCCCACTTTTGGGTAAGCCCCCGCCCCCATTTCGGGCTCCTTGTTAAAGGTGTAGATTGCCCAGTGAAAAATAGGGGGAAGTTTTGATCTACACCCTTAACAAAATTTCCCCCTATTTTTCGCTGGGCGCAAACTGCGCCCACCAGGTATAGGGATAGCAGTCACTGGTGCAGACTGCAGATCAGCTTGCATATCGGCAGGCAATTCCACCGCATCAAATATCCAATCGACTGGCTCACATATAGCACTAGAATACCGTGCAGTGCTGAAGGGCGTATAGTTAGAAATTTGATGGGGGCAGGGCGCCGGATGTACCTACCTATGGCCTGCGTGGCAAACTCATTCCTTCGTTCGCTTGTTTATTGCAACGAATGACAAAGCTGCCTTCCTATTATGATTAATTGCTATTTCTTCGCTATTTTTCTCCCGTTTTAAAAGCGGCAGGTGCACGTACACCCCCTACAGTACGCCGCTGCACAGACCAGTATCCAGTATATACTGTACAGTGGACCGGCCAAGCTGTACCGTAGTCCAACGCCTACTCTGAATCATTGCTGGAGTAGGGCTAGATGTAATGCATGCAGGCGAAGCGAAGCGACCGTCCGTCCGTCCGTCGGCCCGACTTCGCAACTCTCCACGACCCGGCGTACCGCGTCACACTGGACTGAGCCTGAGACTGAGCACGACCAGCATGTGAGCGGACGGAGCGCATGCTCGTGCGTGAGAGAAAGGAAGTATAGAGTAGTGACTAGCGACTGTAGTCAGTCCGTCGGTCGGTTTGTGGACTTACTGCCAATCACTGGCCGCGTTCGCACGCCGCTATAATAATAATAACGACCTGTGTGAGCCGTGTCGGTGCCCCATTCCTATAGGATCGCTTCACAGAAAAGTCTCCCCCGGGGCGGATTTTGCCGGTAAATTGTCGGCCGGGGGAGACTTTACTGTGGGGCGATCCCATAATGGGGAGACTTTTTATGGGGTTGGCGATATTTTTATAAGGGAGACGTGTCAATTCCGTGATTATCTCTCCCCGGGCATATTTTTCATGGGGAGACCTTTTTCATGTGACACCGGCCAGTGGCTAGTAGCTGCAGGGTCAGGCACTGTATCTCATCAGACAGACAGACAGTGCCTAGTGAAGAAGAAAGAAGACTCGTATCAGAAGAAAGACGGCGAAGAATGCAGTGTCTTGAAAGGGACGGACGTCATCACACCGCTCATCGCTATTACTGCAAACCTGTTGATGACTCTGCGACCGTTGACCGCGCGTCCTATGCTCCTGACCTCAGCTGTGCTTACAAGTACGTATAGTACGTTGTGTGGTATAATGAAAAAATATTAAGCTGAAACTAGAAGGCTCGTGAGAGTGCATACCTTTGCCAAGTGAAGTGATTTGTCGTGGGAGTTTTTGTCATAGAGGGGGTACCGATTTGATCAATACCTTCAAAGTTAAAAGCCATAAAACAAAGTGGCCCCATTTTTGGCCCACCCTGTATAATTTTGTACGGAGACATACTGCACTGCATCCGCTATAATATGTCTAAACGGTACCGTCTAAATTAGAAAATTAAAAAAATATTAATAGGCCTATTGTAGGTAGGGCTATATTATTAGGCCTATCAGACTGTTACTTAAACCTATCATTTTGCACTCATTTCGCATACCGTGAGTGCAAAAAAAAACTAGCATATAAAACTTGCGCGCCTGTTTGGCGGACAGCAAAGCACACGACGTCATTCAGCGACTAGATTAAGACGCCTGCACAGATAATACACGAGCAGCCAAAAACACACCGATTGATGCAGGTATAGCAATAAAATTTCTTGTTAGAGGAAGCCAGGAAGTCGGAGTGTGGAACATGCAGTTGCAGACCGTTGCAACAGTAGCCACTGTAGCCTATATCTGCCGACGTGTAGGGCGGAGGGGGCATGTGTGGGGCATGTTCTTGGATGACTGATAGGGAACATGTAGTCTTGACCTGTGAAGCTGTAACATTTGATGTCTGTTCTTCTGTCTATCAGCACTGACCACACGGGGTGACCGACCTCTCACTTTTTTACCACGAGCCAATAGCAGCAAAATAAGGATTTTAGGGGGTACCCTTCTTTTATGCCCTCGTTCGAAGGGAATCTTTTCATCCAGGGGCACAAAATTTTGTCACGAAAAACTTCCTTCAGTGAAGATTTCGTGATCCTGGTTTGCACCGTCTTGGTAAGGTTCCAGGCTCGAGGGTGTGATCGACGGACGGACTGATGAACGCCTCGACGATGGCTAAGACGCGCGAAGCATTGCGCTATCGCGCGTAAAAAAAACGACGCGCAAGTAATTGAGGCGTTCTCCCACTTCTGTTATCAGACTTCGTCGCCCTCTGAGTGGCCATCCACTGGGCTGCATGAGGTTTCGAACTTTTCGTGTGCCTGTCTGTATGCCGCCGCTGCTGCCGATGATGTAGCCGAGCTACTGACGCTGTTCAGAAGATAGCCAGTGAGTCAGACTGGGCGGCTGGTCATCCAGTTGCAGTAGCAGTATACCGCTGTCAGTAATTTATCATCTCAACGTGTGCCCGACCTGACACGCCATGGCACCGTTCCATCCATCAAATCTGCATGCAGCATGATGCGCGCATCTCTATTTTCTGCTATTTACCAAATACCGATGCACTCCTCGTTCTTTTATGTTGGGTTTATGATGCGTTGGTGTTTGACTTCGTGACCTTAACAGTTGTTCGTTTCTTTGCCCTTTGAATGGTACGACGAGTTCAACCCCGCTTTGTTCGTGTTTATAAACTTACGCAGATGACACGTGCTCCCAGGTGGACTGCGATAATGTCAACCTTTTGACCTTGATGCTGACCTTTGACCCATCATCCTTTCGTCCATCATCCTATGCGCCCTGATTCTTTCTGAGACTTTGGCGCTTTATAAATCATTTACTTACTTAAATCAGAATGTTCATTGCTTAGCAATGATGTTAGGCCCTGGCCTTGCCTTTTGGTGGATCATGAGGTCACGGTCAAATAATAGCCCACTTTTGTGTTCATTTTTCACTCAGCACTCAAGTATTAGCAAATGGTCTGTTGTTACGCAGGCGTCGCGATAGGCCCTATATGGGGACCTAGGTCTATTTTTGCTTATGCCGTGTGCTGTAACAAAAAGATTGTATCGACAGAAAAGGAAAAAAATTTAATGCATGTTATTGATGTATGATAAAACGAGGTGAAACTATAAAGAGACTGTTTACGAATTCTATCATTTTTTTGTTTGCTGGAGCATTTATATTCCGAGCGTCTGTAATCAGTAATCACTCAGTAGTCAGTAATGTACTAATGAATGTATCGAGGCTGGCGCAGCCCGGACTGCGAAATGAAACACGGAGATTGGTGACCCAACACACCGTTCGTGAGGGTAATGCGTAATGAGAGACGGCCGAGTGTGCGCATGCTAAATTAGCTAATCTCCTATACATTGTGTGGATGTTATATTGTATAGAAATTAGAACAAGAAATTTGAGCAAAGCTCACGAGACACGCGAAAGCCTATAGCATTTACAGTTCAGTAGTTATAGTTTCGAAAATCGCATATCACTTGGACTCGGCCCATCGGGACCATAATACACATCGGCCATAGGCGCGTGTGGCGTTGGCGACGGTGGCGCCTTCTTGTGAATGATAAAGACTTGCGCAGCCCGATATCGCGAAAAAAAAATCTGTAAAACCCCCTATTTTGGCGTTCAAGGTCATCCAAGGTCATTGAATTCGGCACCAATCAACAGCCAATATACGATTTGCTATTGGTGATTAATAGTAACCTAGGCCTTATCTCGCACCGTTACTGAGATACAGCGAGTTATTGGCCGAAAATCGCAAATTTTGACCACCCCTTCTCA
>Ga0209671_1003385_pt1 | contig 15303 bp, 6 predicted proteins | sample WorMetHERISLAND2_2_FD_187401 | JGI IMG/M metagenome (GOLD analysis project Ga0209671, IMG submission 187401) | Marine gutless worms symbiont microbial communities from Max Planck institute for Marine Microbiology, Germany - Olavius geniculatus... | ecosystem: Host-associated > Annelida >... | reverse complement strand
TTAACTTACAGACTACTACCGGTAACTAAGTATTGATTATTCAAGCCGTGTTTTTATGAATTAAGCCAATCTTTTACAGACCAGTTTGGTTAATAAAATGTGTTTTCGAGTGACGTCTGTTGCTTCATTAGCTCCTTAAAACCGTTTTTATAAGCCTACAAAATGTATGCAAAAGATATTATGGCGAAATATAGTGCACCGTTGCACGCGTCAGTGCCGCATATTTAATATGCTAGAAAAATGCGGAAAAATATGCCGCATATATGCGGCATACGAAGCATATATCCAGCATATATGCGCCGCATATTTCGCCAAATTCCGCATATTTTCCTGCATATTTTGCCTCAAAAAGTGCCACATATTTTAAGAAAATTCTCCGCTATAAACCAGCATCCCTATATAATGCACGTAGAGTCTGTTTGTCTGTCTGTCAGCCCCCTCTGGCGCCTTCCCTGTTGCACGGTTGCGGACCCCGACCGCGGCTTTTGAGTCCTTGGGCATTGGGTACGTGCCCCTCACCTTTCCCTCCATTTGCCACCACGGGCAGCTTGAGGGGGAGGGGGTTGAGTTGCCGGATCTTTTTTCCTCGCTGATTCTTGTGCTGGCTCATGCTGGCAATTGGATCAGTGGCGCCCTCTGCACGTTATTATGACCGCGTACCACGTCCACATACTGCTTACAGCTCTTCTCAAACTCTTGCGTGCATTTATTTTACTAGCAAAGTAATCCGCTCGTATTGTGGGTACTTTGCTAGTCATTATAATGCAGAAGCGATAGAAAGTGAAATCTATATGTCGCAATGTTCATTCCGTGACTGGGGTATTACAGATGTAAATCATACTAAATTAGATCATTGCAGTTCAAAGTTTATGGAGAAAATAGGTAATGTTGGAATTGTTATTATACGTATATGCATTTGGATGATGGTGAGTGGTGACTGCCTGTTAACTTTGATCAGCTTGCTGGATGCAGTTTATGGGATATGTTTCTTATTAGTATTCTTGTACAGTATGTTATTAATGTTGATCACAAGCCAAAATTTCTAAGTCAACTAACACTCAGCGTGTTCGGAGTCGAGGGTGAGTAACGCAAACCTCAAACAGAAAGCAGGTGCAAGACATCAGTGCTAAGTTTCGATATGAGTAGCTAGAAATGGCAAAGTCAAAAAAATTGGAATTTTACCCCCAAAAAATATTTGGGTGGGGGTAGGGTGTTACAAAAATTGCAGAAGGGAAATCGACAACAAAATATCATGTGAAAAATTCATGAAGATCGGTCCAGTCAAACTTCAGTTGAATGCCGGCAAGGTTATAAGACTGCACAATAGCTGGACAAATTGGACTTTTCGCCATTTTGAACCACACGCCAAATTTGACCGGAATTTGATACAAAGCTGAAATATGGCAGTTTTCTTCATTGAGCCATTGTGTATAAAAATGCGGAAAATGGGCCCGACGGCATTGTAACTGAGGTCTCTACGTGGCACCAAAGTAGACATTTCGTGCCAAAATCGGCCGCCCTGACGGATGGTTGGGGTGGGTCCCAAAAATACATGGCGTAGAAGCACATTTTCTAGACATACCACACTAAAACAAATCGTCTGAGACATAATCATTTGTTGAAATTTTTTTAGCTATTAAGATTACATGACGACTGTTTATTCTCATGACAAACTGGTCAAAAAGAGGGTTTTTGGCTCTAGCCCTTAAATGGTGACCCCTATGAAAAAAGTGTCAGGGACAAACATTGTTTATCTTGGCTTGGCCTATCGTCTGGCATTGACGTCGGAGCCCTAAGTTTACAACTGAATTCACCAGATGGCGCCAAATTGTCGAAATTCATAACCCCCAGTATATTTTAACTACCCCGTAAATTTATACGTCATTGAAAAGGGCTATAAACACGTTCTCATGTGTTAAAATATCATTTTGTTGATCTTTCATCTATCTCAAGAAAAACGGGTTTGAACATTGTTGAGGAAAAGGTAAAAAACATGAAAAAACATTTGACCCCCAAAATTTTTAAGGGGAAGGGGAGCTAGGGTAGGTATCTTGGTTGAATGTGATAGGGACCCTAAACGTAGGTCCACATACACATGTAGAACTTTCTGGGCCATCACTTGAATTAATTAAATTTTATGGAAAATTTGGTTAAAATTGACAAAAAAATTGGGTGGGTCAGTTTTGGGGCTTAAAGTACCCAGATATATTTTGACTACCCCAAACTTTTGTACCTCACTGCAAACTACTGATAACGCTCTATCTTGTGTTAAATTTTGACTCGTCAAAAATGTTTTTGTCTTGAGGAGCATTTGTTTGAATTTTGTGAACTCAAAAGTGAAAAAAAACTGATGAATAATTTTAACTCCCCAAAATTTTTATGGGAGAGGGGCCAGGGTTCACATTTTTGATGTGTATGCTAGCGACTATGAACTTTGGGCCACATACACATTTAGAACTTTCTGGGCTATCCTTTGAATTAATTGCAATTTTTGAAAACTTTTGTTAAAAATTGTCAAAAATTGGGTTACACTTGGTGGGTGATTCGTTGGAAATGGACCCAACTTTTAAAAATTTTTACCACCGCATTGAACCCTCTGGCCCATACCTAACAATCTGGCGCAAAAAGCGGATTGCTTACAGTTTCTGAGATCTGCTTTACGGCGCATTTGACCCCTAGAAAGGAGAAAAATTTTTAAACATTTTCCTCCATCCCACGTAAAATTTGAGGGTCTGAAATTTTACTTGTGTAAGGGCCCGGTAGTGCCCCATGTGCAAGAAAAATTTTTGTGCCCCCATTTTCCCTAATAAGCGATATATGAGGGGTTAAATTTTTTCCCCCTTTCTTCACAACCCCCACTTGTCAGATTCCCACAAAATTTCACAAACTGCTAATCCTTGACCTTCCCCACAATCCCTGAAAATTTGATGAATGTAGGGTCCATAACTTACTTTTTTGCTAGATCAAAAAACACGGGTTGAGTGGATGGCAGGTCTAGGCGTAGCAGATTTTTTCTAAAACTGAGTCTTTATATTCTGTTGGATACTCCTTTACAAGTGAAGGAAATAAATCACTGTTTGAATTATTTTTAATGCTATGATGCAAGTACTCATTGTGGCCTTGGTCATTATCTTTGCAGATTGTTTTTGATGACCAGATCAGAATCAATACAGAAATTGATCTGGACTTGTATTAATATAGATATAGCTGATCAAAATGATATCTAAGTGATGCTATATTATTGTGTTTTATGGTATATTTTGTGTTTGCTGTTCAGAGCCTGAGAAGTGAATGTGAGTCATTTAAGATGAAATTTGCGGAAGCTGAGCTACAAACGTCCGCTGCTGAAAGCGCTAAGCAGACTGCAGAGCAACATTTGGCAATAGCTCAGGCTGATTTAGAGTCTAGTAACAGCAAGATAGCACACATGGAAGCAGCTTTTGAGTCTAGTACTAGCAAGATAGCACAACTTGAAGCTATCCTGGCCAGCAGAGATGAGGAGGCTGCGGAGCTCACGAGCGTGCGTGGTGAAAACAGTGCACTGGAAGAGAAGTTGAGAACAGCTACTGCAAAGCTGGCTGAAACTGTCGACGACGTGGAGAGACTGAACCAGGAGTGCTCGCAGTTGAGAGAATCCGAAACAAATCGCAGTAGTTCGGCAGACAAGATGCTACGTGAACTGCGGGATGAGTTAGATGCTAAGTGTCAGCAGCTGTCTGTAGTAGAAGATGAAAAGCAGTCCATTGCAAGCCGGCTTGAGCAGGTCCAGCAACAGCTGATTGATTCGGCCAACAAGTACTCAGGCTTGGTTGAAACTCACGTAACTCTGCAGTCCGACTTTGACCATGTGAAAGAGGCGTTTGATGAGTTGAAGCGGAATAACCTGTGTTCGAACGACCACACCGCTGCTGTGGTTGAGGAATGTGCTGTGCTCAGGACTACTGTCGAGAATCTAGCAGTCCAGCGTAATGCAGCTCTTGCTGAAAAGCAGGCTGCATGCGAAGAAATGGATGGCTTGCGGAAGTCGCTGAGTGACAGCATGGAGAAGTGTGAGAAACTACAGGCACGAGAGAACATATTGTCTAGTGGAGTTGCAGAGCTGAACCATTCCGTGCTTGCGTCACTCGTAGATGACACGTCTCTGTCGTCGTTACCAGACAGCGACGTGCAGAGTTTACTTGCAAAGATGCTTTCTGAGGTAGCTGATCTGCAGAAAAACTTGGAATTGCAAGTTAAACAGGCGGAAGATGAGCGCTCAATACGAGAGAAGGTGGAGAATGAGAAGGCGTCACTGATGCAGGAGGGTGACACCATGCATGCTTTCATTCAGTCACTTAAAGAAGAAAATCAGCAACTCTCGTTGATGGTCGGTCGGCTTGAAAGCTCACAAGCTGAACTGTCCGAGCGATGTAGTACGCAGGACGGTCAAGTAGCACAACTGCAGGTTGAATTGGAAGCTGCTCGAGTGTGTCTGAATGTCACAGAGCCAGTTGAGACAAGTGGTGATTTGACGTGCTTGCAGAAATCAGCCGAGGAAAAAAATGCAGAAATAGAGCGACTGCATCAGGAGATCAGGGCGTACAAGCTGGATATTGAGCGACTGGAGCGGGAAAGAAAACTCGATGCTACAGTAAGTCATCAGCCCCTCCAAGCTTCAGTGCTTTGTCCACTCGAAATGGGAAACAGTGAAAGCCAGAACGGTGCATTTGATAATAATGTAGACGTTCAGCAGCACGATATTGGAGAGAAATATGACAGAAGTGTTACAAGTGAGAATCAGCTGACTGGCACTAATGTGGAACTGTCAAGTGAAAACAGAGAAGCAGGTACCGATGAGCTTCTGGAAATGAAGGAAAAGATGGCAGAATGGGAAGCGATGATGTCGATGCTGCAGGTGGAGAAAGATGAGATGCAGCTGGAGTTACAGACGCTAGAGCAGCAGGAGTTGCAGATATTTGGCACGGTCGATGAAGTACTGCAATGCATTCTGGGCACAATGAAAGGCCGTGATCTGTTTCCGCTGAACAGTGATGGTGATGATGGCAGTGGTGGTGAATTATGGAGCAAGTTGGCGCTGCTGAAGACGGTCGTTGATGAATTGCTGTTCGAAATGGACGAAATGAAGGAGAAAATCCACCATATGACCGATGAAGTTAAAGGCTTAGAGCAGAGAGTTTCAGTATCAGAAGTGGAAAATGAAAGCCTGAGAGAAAAAGCTGAAAAGAAGACTCTGCAACTGCAGAGTCTCCAAGAATCAGAAGATACACTGAAGAAAAGAGAATTGGAGCTTTGTACTGAAATTGAGCAGCTGAAACGTTCCGCATCTAGTGCTGCTGATGATGTCAGAGATAAAGATGCATTGGTGGAAAAGCTTCAAGTGTTGGTAAGTGATGCTGATAGAATGAATGCTGAGATGGAGTTGCTTCGTGCAGAAGCTGCAAGCAAAGATCAGTTGCTGAATGATGCCAAAGCATCGGAAGAAATGCTGCAGCAGTCTTTGAATGAAGCTAGAGAGAAGCTACACAAATCCGAAGTACACTTGAGTTCTGTAGAGTCTGAATATTCTGCCAAAATAGCAGATTTGCAAGCCGAAAGAGACCAGTTATTTGCAAGGGTTAATGATGCAGACAGAATAAATGCTGAGATGGAGTTGCTGCGTGCAGAAGTTGCGAACCAAAATCAGTTGCTGAATGATGCAAAAACATCAGGAGAAAGGCTGCAGCAGTCTTTGAATGAAGCTAAAAAACAGCTACACAATTCCCAACTTCAATTGAGTTCTGCAGAGACTCAACATTCTGCTAAAATAGCAGACTTGCAAGCTGAAAGGGACCAGTTATTCGCACATGTTAGTGAATTGCAGGCGGACAGTGATGTTATAAAGCAGCAGTCTGCTGATGTGAGTGATGATCTGCAGAGGAAATACAATGAGAAGTGCAGTGAGGCGAACAGACTTCACAACAGCGTAATATCATACTGTAAAGAGATTGAAGAGTTAAAAGAACAGATGAAGTCGGAGGTATCAGAGAAGGAAGACCTGAAGTCGGAACACACGAAGCTTGTGGGTTCTTTGAAAGAACTCGAGCTCCATTTGGATCAACTTAGAACTGAAACGAACAACCTGAGTGCCGCCAAGATCAGTCTGGAGCAGAAGTTAGCAAGTTTAAAGGAAGAATCAGAACAGAACGTGAAACTGAGCGAGTCTCGGATATCACAGCTTGAGGCTAGCTTATCCACCATCCAAGCAGATCACAAGCTAACTTGTGATCTGAAGCTATTTGCTGAGAATGAACTGTCAAACTGCGCACAAAAGCTGGAAGTGACAAGTGCACGTTTGCAGCAGGCTGACGATCAGTGCAGTAGACAAGCGGAGGAGCTCCAACAAGTCAGAGAAGAGCTGGAACGTCTGAAAGAAGACTGCAGGATGCGAGATGTTCAGAAGTCGGAAAGCTGCGAGAGTGTTGAAAGTGTTCAGAAACTTTCCAGCAGTGTTAACGTTGAAACAAGTGCAGACTCATCCACAGTTCAGGTAAGCATTTGTGTTACAGATTGCTGTAGATGCAACATGCGGTTGATTTTTTATTACAGTGCTTTTGCTGCACGATTGCCTATTCTGGAAAGCATAAGTTGTCTGTTTGCTTACCTGTTCATCTTTTTGATGTTGATGCGTGATGGCCATATCAGTTTGGTTACTCAGGTCTTTGCTTTTCAAACCCCAACTTGGCAACCTAGATAGAGGGGAACTTGCCCAAACTTTGGCCGAGGAGTGTCTCGAGTGTCTTGATTGGAGTGTCTGTTTTCAGTAGAAAACTGTAATATTTCTGATATGGTGTTATATTGACACCCACATTGCTATTGGAAATTGCATAAAGTCTTTTAGTTCTCATCAAAATCAATTACCTTGAATGGTTGACAGCCGTTGGCGATTATGCATTTTATTTCACACATCATGTACTGTCAGTAATTTTTTTGTCATTTTCGTATTTTTTAAAAGATTTGCAAGCCATAAGATTTTTTTTGAATGTTGTCATTCATGGTAGCACTAAAATGTTTGCCGATAAACCTCGGCTGAAATTGAGCTTTAGTGTGACGCCTGATTACAGTGAGTAGAGTATGTTGTGTGAAGGCGGACGTTGAAAGTCTGGAACGACAGTTGAAGGAACGGGAGGATCGTGAGAACAAGTTGAAGCAGCTTGCGCTCAAGGCGAAGAAAGAATCGGCAGAGTTGAGAAGCAAGGTCTGCTACTTAGCAGCTCAATCAAACTATTAGTGAATTTTAAAAATAATGCTTTCTGTTGTTGTTTTTTTATGTTTTAAAACTCACATAGATGTCTGTTTTTTGTTCACTGCCTGCTGTACTTTGAATCTCTCATTTGGCTGCCAATCTCTTTGCATCCATTCTTGTCAGCTAAGCTTAAAATTCTGGTTGTCGGTCCACTGATCTTGAATGATGCATTTATATTTTGCTGGACAGTCATAGCACATGTTTTAATAAAAGCATTTCTTGACTTTTTTCTGGATAATAACTAATCCCTTTTAGTTGACTGAGCAGTGTTTTTATTTATTTTGATTACTTAAACATTGATTGACTGACTGTGTTACTTCAGCTTGAGGCAACTGAGAAAGAGTTGGAGTCTGCACGCTCAGAACTTCACAGCAAACAGGCCAATGCAAACCAGTCTCTTCAGTATCAGGTACATGCTAATTTTGTAGACAGTAGTACATGCAGTCGTACAGTAGCGAAGCCATATTTTAAAAACATTGATTGCACAGCGTCGATTGCTAGGTGCAAGTTGTCCGGACTCAATACCTTTTGCGTTGCAGATTGAATCTCACTGCGGGTCATTTGCAAGCAGCATTAAGCAATTTGCTATATGTCAACTCAGGCTCTATATATTACCTTAGTGGGTCGGGAAATGAGTAGTATCTTATGGGCTATGGGGTGAAGGCCTAGTGAAGCTGATTTTAGCAGTGATTTGCTGGCTACGAACCACGGGCTCAATTGTCTGCTGATGCCAAGAGATGGCTACGTGTGCCATGGTGTCATTAGCTCATGCCAATCAGCTGCTACTTCAGAGATTGTGAAGTGCTTCTGATCACGAGTTTGATGCATTTAAGTAACACTGAGTAGCATTGTATCAATTAGTACTGTATCAACTACTTGACTTTTCTAGAAAGTAAGTTAAGATGACTGTGAACATGGGCGTTGCAGTGCTTGCAGAATGAATATGATCAACTGGAAGGGAAGTATGACGTGGCGAGATCTCGAGCTGTGGAGCTGGAGAGCAGTTTACAGAAGGCCGCAGAAGAGTTGTCAAACCTTCGTGTCGCTGCTGTCGACTGGGCAGAGGAGAAAGAAACAATGTCGGGAAAATATGAACAGCTGAACCAGGATATCAGTGTATGTGTGATTAAGTTTTGTTGTCCATAGTTTTACCTATTAATGAGACATGCAGTAATTATGAATAACCAGATGGCAGTTTGCCATAATTGATAATGGCCAGTTGCCAATGTTGCATCAACTAATTTTGTACTGTTTTACTGGTAATGAGCTCAAGTGCAACACATGAGAGCGCAGTTTATAAATAGCCTAGTTTCAGTCTTCTGCAGACATTTGCAAAAACATCTTTGATAACAACAGCATGCCAGCACTTTCGTGGCTGCAAGGGAGCCAAAATTTTGTTTTTTTTTCACATTAACTCGGACTGGTTTTATAGTGGGTGCATTAAAATTGTAACATTTTGCAGTAATCGGTAATTGATCGATAATTGGCCGTTCTTTTATCAGTGCATCTTTACTAGTAACTCATAGAACTGGGCTATGCATGCATGCATGTTGTTTATAATTGATGGATAACCTATAGTTAGCAGTTATTATTTTTCATCAATAGGCAGAATTAGTTGGCTGTTGTCGTTGGATTATTTTGCCGATTGTATTTTCGTTACTTAGGTACTGGAGAACAGAATTGCGGAGAAGGAACGAGAGCTTCAGGCAGAAGTGATCCAGCGAGACCACCTGATGCAAGACAAACTGGACGTATGTGACTGCTTATTGCATTTCTCGGCTGTTGTCTTTGTGTCAGTTTGCTGCGAGGCAATTAACTGGACTAAATATTGGAAGTATTGTATAAGTATGTCAGTAATATTAATGTATGCGACACTTTTTTATGAGCCACCTCAGTAAACACAGCACAGTTTGGCCTTGCTGTATCAGTGAATGTTGCATTCGTAGGTAAAGAATCTGGCACTTGACTTTGTAGTGCCCAGTGCAGCATTTCGCAACTAGTTTTGTTTTTAACTCAGTCGGACTTGGTTAGCTTGTAGTGCGCCACCATATGTTGGAAATTAATGCTTTGGCTAGCCTGCTGTTTAAGCTACTGTTCTTTAGTTACAAATTCTGTACTTTATTAGTAAACTATTACATTTAATTACATCAAGTGTATGCATGATAAATCAACATTTACAACTTCCTCATTTGCTTCTTGCTTCATATGATCAGTTGCATCGTACATCTTTTCTCAGTTCTCATTTTTTGATGCCAGACATGCTGTCAACCTGTTCTACATTGTCATTCATTTTTAGTCGAAAACTTACCTCTTATGTCTTTTTTTAGTTTCTTTCCTTTTCTCTTTTCTGGACAGAACAAGGGAATCATCGACCAGCTCACATCAAGTCCGTGGCCATTGTGACTTGGTATACTGTGGCTCAGCTGGCATTTAGACACACTCGCTATAAGTGTTAGCTTGCTTGCTGATGACAAGTAGGTTGATTCCTCGTAATGACTCATATGGAACGTGGAGAAAATGAAAAGGTTATGGCTGGTTGCAGTTGGAGCGTCAGCTGCAGAGCACGCAGCAGCAGATGAGAGATGCCGAGGACGAATATGAAAACTCCGAGAAACAGCTTCAAGAACAGCTGCGTGAGACAAAAGAACAGCTAGACATGGCTCAGCGGGTGCTGCACGTGTTTTAACGTTTACAAGCCGCATGTTTAATGCTTGGAGCAGCTATTGTCCATACATTTTCTGTTGCTTACAAGCTGTGTGGCTATGAGACATGTGCGTCCACAGCGACGCGCGTCCGCAAGCATTCTGCGGATGCGGACGCAAATTTTGCTGACTTTGCGGACGTGGAGAAAAACAAATTTCTTTACTGCAATGTTTTTACTTTCCAGCAACAACAATATTACAAAATTCAAGTTGCATTTGCAGTTTTTTGCACATGCCACATTGTTAAAGACTGGCCCTTGGTTCCAGTATATTTTAAACATTATCACCGTTGTTGCCAGTGCAGATGTGGACGCAAGATGGCTAAGGTTTGCGGATGCGGACGCTACCTTGTAGACTCAAAATTCCAGGATCCGCACATCTCTGGTGGCTATTGCACAGTACTGTCCATGGAGTGGAAGCTGTGCAGAACTGGTTGCATTAGTTTGGCTGTCTCTGCCTATAGGTGTCAGTTATTAGTTTAAGCTGTCTTTATTTTACTTTATTTTATTTTCTTTCATTTTTGATGTCAACTCACTAGTGTACATACTACACTGTGTCTCAAAAAAATATCCCCAACATTTTTGACTGTAACTTGAAAAGCAATTATAGCATTTTGATAATTTTTGGTACAAATATTTTTGACACAACTTGCAATCACCTCACGAAACATTTGTTTCTGCACTACTTGGGGAAAACACAACCAGCGAAATATCACTTTTTTATTCAATGCGATATGATTGCTTAATTAACATAATGTGTAAAACACATTTTGTTCACATTTCTGACACTTTGGCCGACATTTCATCCAGTTGTTTATTTTTCAACTGCCTGCAGTAAAATTGCTTGAAGCATTGGCCCACTCTTTGGGGAAATTTGGGGGCAAAATTGGAACTTTGAGCACCTGTAATTTTTTTCTGTCGGAAAATTGCAACTTTCTGCCTTGCGTATTATTTAACCCACAACGTCAGTAATGGCTTGATACAAGCTAGTTGGTTGTTTGTTGACATGCTAGGAAGCACAGCAGAGCAACATGATGGACCTGGAGATTGCCGACTACGAGCGAACAGTCAAGTCACTGCATGACGCTGTTGCTGAGCGCGATGCCAAGCTACAAGTGCTGCATGAAGAAATCCACTGCAAGGAACAGCAGTGTGCCTCTCTGCAGAAGCTTCTTGGTATGTCATTACCTTTGTTGCTGATGCTGTTTTTTATGTTTGCCGTAACTTAATGGATAGCTGGGTGGTTGCTGCTGCATTGTATTCTGTGTGAAGTTATGTAATGATGGTTATTGGTGAAAAGACAATTGGTGCAATGATGTTAGTGGGGATGTGAAAGGTTTAGATCTATCTTAAAATGAATAGATAGAAAAGCAGCGTGGTTTAGTGGTTATGTTCGATCAGTTGGACCCACAGTTTTCCGTGAGTCGCGGAATTTTGAGCCAAGCTGCGGATTTTGCCTTTTTCCGCAGAATTTTGATATTGCCGCGGAATTTCGCGGAATTTTACGGAAGTTAAAAAATGATTAATGATTTGTACAATCGTCGGCTTTAGACTAACTATATCATGGAGAAAATTGAAACTGAACTGCCTAAAACTGCATCCCTACTGATAATTACCATCATATACAGCACAATCATAAATTAACACATTGTGACTGATTGACAAATTGCACTTTTGATAAGAAAAAAAGATCAATAATTTTTTTGTATGTTGCTAGCAAAACTGAGCACCATGCCATCATCCAAAAACTGAAGTTTTAAAAACAGAATAAAGCTTAGTTTATGTACAAATGGAAGTCTGCGGTAAGCCGTGGAATTTGGACAATTTTGCCACGGTGAGTCATGGAATTTTGCGAACTGGCCCGCAGAATTTGGCAAAATTTACGGTGGAAGACTGTGAGCCCTATCAATCAGTGTAGTTGCTCTATATTGAGTCTGGATAGTAATTGGATGGGTGACTGTCTATGGATTACCGAACTATCTCGGTATGTAACCAATCACCCTGGCCTTTCGTTTCTCTGATATTGGTGTATTGAGTAACGACCTGCCTTGCTGAGGTTAAAGCTAGATGCTTTCACTCATGTTGGGCGGCAGATAACACACTGATCCCATATGGCAGGTGATGCTCCATACTAGCTCTGTGATGGGTTTCCTAGAAAAATCTATAGACATAGACATCCTTTAATCCTTGAAAAGGAAAATCGGTTGACATGGTGTTGCTGTTTTGCGTTGCTGTAACAGAAACAGCTGAAGGTCAGTACACTCAGTCTGAAGAACACAGCAACAAGTTGAAACAGCTGTTGATGAAGACAAAGAAGGATTTGGCAGATGCAAAGAAATTGGTACTTTTGCTTACGTGTGCTGTCTGTAGCATGTTAGTGGTTTGCATGTATTCCTGTGCATATGTCGTGTATCGTGCATCATAGTTCTTTTTATGATAATATGCATGCAACATTTGGCCTGAGTATTCTTATGGTATTGAAACGAAATAAAGTCAGCTATTTCACTCTGATGGCAACAAAGTAAGACTCGTAATGCAAAGTTTGCATATCACAAGTAAGACTTGTCATCTACAAGATTAGGTTTTGTTGGATAAGGCTGCTTAATATGACTCGTGGTAGAGAACTCAGGCATTTTAATAATTCACATTCACCTGATGCTAATGTGCTGCGTTTGTTACAGATTTGTGACATAAAATGCTGTAGCCATTTTGTTATTATTTATTAGAGCTGTCCGCGACGTTTTTCGGGGCCCCGCCTGATGTAATCGCTAGCATAGAATTCTATTAGTATGTCATCTCAATAATTATTTGTTCACAGTAGTGATGGTAGTGATGGAACAGCAACTACAGTTTAGTTACTTGAATTCATTTGATTGTCAAATAACCACAGATAATGAAATATTGGAAATTTTGCTTCTCAGAATTTAGTAACATTAATAAGTTTACGCATGTGCGTTAATTTATTAATGCATTAATGTGTTAATTAATGCGTTAATTAACGCGTTAATTTGACAGCGTTATTATTTATTATAATTATAGGTGTTGTTATTACATCTTAAACTGTTATTTTTTATACAGTATTTCTTGTTTTGGTGAGCATAGGCAGATATACCTCTCTGTTTAAGCCTGCATCTCATGTTGATAGGAAGGCGAACAGAAGGCCGCAGATGCGCAAGTTCGTGGAAAGCTTGAAATGTTGACTCAGTTGACTGAAGAACAAAAGGTAAATGAGATTTGTTTAATAATTTTGGCGCACTGGCCAATTACTAGCTGTATGTCAGCGCATTTTCAGCTGCTGGTGATCTTTCTACTTTGCATAGATTACATGCCCTGTTGTCAGCATTTTGAGAATCATAACTGTGGCAAAGATCTTGTTTACCGAGGAAAGTGATGTATTATACTGAAGTATTACGGCATGATTCTTGACTTAGCTTCTGCGTATCTGTCAGAAATTTAAATGAGTAAGTCACTAATAAATTATTTTTAGTGTTGTCAGTTAGTTTGGATGTGTGCTATGGTGAAATGCAATTTTTTTTTGCATTTAGATTATCAGCATTATAGTGATAACCGTTCAAATTAGCCTGTTCTCATTCTTGTTGACTCTGTCACGTGATGGTCATTATCGTTGCTGCATTACAGTTTGAGGTGGTAGGCAGTGTTGAAGACACGATTGTTTTGGTACTACTGTAGCAGTTTGTCAGTAGTTTTTTCTTAGTATAACTTGGATGCTGAGCTCTCCCATGTCTAATTGAGCTACTTTGTGGGTTTCTGAGTAAGTAACACTTTTTGTTTCTCACAGTACAGTAGTTCCGAAATTGAAAGTTTGGATACGGACAGAATATGAAGAGGTGAGAGGTGGATATCTGTACCCAAATTCTTGCCTTTGGCTGAAGCTCCATTGAGTACCGCAATGATAAAGATACCTTGCTCGTTTTTCATTAGCTGGGACATATCAGTGAGTGAATTTGTTTTGCAGCTGAAAATTGCTGACTTGGTTGCTGAGAATCATCGTCAGATGGAGCGACTGCAGTCCCAGACGGACACGAGCAGCCGTGCCTCTCGATCCCTGGAGCTACGAGTCCAGTCACTGGAGCATGAGCTTGAGTTGGCTCGGCTTGAGCTTAGCAACACCGTCTCCGAGTATGAAGGCTACAAGGCACGTTTGTCACAGTTGTTGTCTTATTGATTCCTCAGCACCGTGCATAATATAGAAGCTTTCATTGATCAAGATTTTTGTCATTTCAGAAATTTCTCAATAAATTCGAAACTTTTCCGTTATGATCGGATGCTACAAAATAGCATTAATGAAATAGAATCATCCGGGCAGCATTGTTGGAGACACTAGTGTTGCTTGTAATATTGGTCATTGTGGCAAATGCTATGGTAGCCAGGTCTGTTCTCTGTCTGTTAGTGTTTTTGTATGTCTGTTACACTCATGTAGTGTACTAATAGGCATTGGTAGAATGATAAGCCATTTGGCAGGGCCATCAGTTTGCCTTCAAGTAATATTGTATCAGTCAGGGCTGATGTATGAGGGGCGATCAATAAATTCCAGGACTGTTCTTTTCAGTCAGTACAGAGCGGAAGTTGATGTTATGACGTCATTATTATTTAGATATAAGCTTAAATGATGGGCATTGACATTTGGCATATGCAGAGAATAATCATGAAATTTTTTAGTCGCAGAAGGTGTAGAAAGTGCTGAAATTTATTGTAGATTATTTGTAGTAATCAGCAATGACACTTTATCACGTTTGAAAGTATTTGAATAGTTCGCCCGCTTTTGCAGCAATCATGAGTCAGTTAGTGACGATGTCAGTGTTGAAGCACTGCATATGGCAAAAATGATCAGCTGCAAACAAAGCATCTTTTGGTTTACTTGCAGAGTTGTTCTTGCAGACTTTTTGCCTGAAAGACATACTGTGAATGAACAACATTACCAGGCATTATTGTCTGATTGATTACGACCAGCAATTGACCAGGTGTGCTGCAGAAAGGTGTCATTCTTTAAAATGGCAGTGCCCCACCCTGCAATAGGCCCATTAGACATGTAAGAAAATTGAAGAGATGGACTGGGAACTGCTACAGCATTTGCCATACAGCCCAGACTTAGCTCCAAGTAGTTTTCATTTGTTTGGACCACAGAGCAAATCATTTGGAGACATTAAGTTCAAGAATGATGAAGATGTTCTACAGCATTGTGTCCGGAAATTTCTACAGATGCCAACAAAAACTTAATGCTACGGGTTCCAGCCGACTTATGGAACAATGGGAACATTGCAGTGAACTGCAGGGAGACTATGTTGAAAAGTAACATAAC